>Ga0364909_10017_pt1 | contig 87353 bp, 70 predicted proteins | sample SorcelJu500001C3_3_FD_206966 | JGI IMG/M metagenome (GOLD analysis project Ga0364909, IMG submission 206966) | Enriched cells from Trout Bog Lake Hypolimnion, Wisconsin, USA - BchlTB.June25.5000.01.C3 | ecosystem: Environmental > Aquatic > Freshwater > Lake > Hypolimnion/Profundal zone | place... | reverse complement strand
GGCTTTGGAGCCAAACCAGTTGTCCGCCAACACCCATTCAAACAAGACATGATTAGTGCATGCTTGTTGAATCAGTTGGCGGAAGTGCTGGTTTTTATTTACCGTCGCCTTTCTCCGATGCTGCTTCGTTTTGATATCACAGTATTGAATGTCCTTTTTAATGATTTCGTAACCAATTGGCAAACTGAAATCATCGTAACGAACCATGCACGAAAGGAAATTAATGCCTTTCACAACATCTCCTTTAGCATGAGAATAATGCCAACAGTTCACATCATTTTCATCGGTATGTGGTTTATCTTCTATCGAATCATCAAGGATAAGCACCCCGTTTTGAGTTTCGCGCTCGCGAACAGCTGGTTTAACATATTTCCACAGCATTTTTGAATCGAAATCCTCCTGTCGAAGGAATCGGGTTACTTTGTCGTGTGAAAACTCACCATCAACCATATTTGACAAACCAGTTGCAGTTGCATATTTGTTTTGACAAATCAGATAGTCAGTATAAATATCGAGCATGTCCATGCTATCCCTCCCTAAAATCAGGAGGTGAATTTTAATGGATTTTAGTTATGAGGCAAGGTTCAGTGCGTAAGGTGAGCAAAATATTAAATGGTTGGGATAAAGGGGCTTCCCCCTCGCAGTCGCTCGGTGGCGCAAAGACGATCCTTGATAACGCAAGCCGGAACTAATGTTATTTGAAATACACTCAGATTCCGCGCTACGTTACTTCTTGCATTTATCTTACTGAAAGCGAGTTTAAAAAGAGGTCTAATATTGAATAATATTGAAATTGTCGAAAAAAATGCCATAATGAATGAAAGAGTGACTTGAACACTGTGGCGAATGATATGACATAAATGATGTGGCATAAAAGATGAGGAATATCGTTCGTTTTTGAGAATAGTTGACGGGAGTTGTTATTATGGCGAAATCAAAAGGTCTTGAGAGTCCTACAACCGGCTCTAAATTGGTTCAACAGATTGAAAGTAATTCGCGACACTTCGATAATTTAACACCTGATCAAGTCGATTTATTGTTTAATCGTTCTTCGGACATCATTAAAATTTGGTTGAGCGGAGATAATAAGGATTCGAAAAAATTTCGTGATCTTGTGACATTAGAAAAACAAACTGTTCTCTTAAGTACCGAAGACTTAAACGCCATAACTAAAGCGCTTAATGCACAAGTTCTTTTGGCTGTTATTAGACAGAAACAACAAGAACTCTCTATTCTTGCTAAGCGCAAGAATATTCTGAAAACCTCAGCCAATGATACTTTTAAGGACTTTATTCTAGACAATAGAGCCCAGCTTGGGCCTAAATTTGCTCAATTTGGAAGATCAATGCTCGAAGAGACTATTGGCGCTATTCCACCGGAACAGTTCAACGTGCTTAAAACAGATATCGTTCAGTCGCGCCCCGCCCGCAAGCCGAAGCCAATAGCAGGGCAGGCGGCAGCGAAGCCGGTCCCCAAGCCAGAGGTGACCCAACCAGTAAAACCAGTTGTGCCACCGGCAGCGTTGCAGCCACTAGCAGCGGATAATGCGGCTGCGAAGAATGCAGCAGCTTCGGCACTAGTAAAGAAGAAGGGGCCACCACCGCCAGTGAGGACTGTATCGTTAGGACAAGGTGTACCTCCGGTCGTGCCAAATGCGGCTCCACGGCAACAGGTAGGACAATCAGGTCTACCACCCATAAGTGCAGCAGGACAGCAGCCAGGAGCAAATGCAGCGCCACCACCAGCCACCATGCTACCTGTGCAGCCACCAGCACCTCCCGCAGTTGCTGTTGCTCCTTCGACAGAGTTAGATCTGATTAAAACAGCGATTAATCGCCTTTCTTTATATCGCGAGAATGAACACCCCGCATTAATCGCATTAATCACGCGAATATTATCAAATCCTGAGCAAAAGCAATTTTTAGTTGAGACCAGCTCTGGCCATCCTGAAGCGAACATCGATAATCTTAAACTGTTATTAGCTGCTAAAACAGAGTTTGAGTTGGTTGAGCTGGCGCGTCAATTTAAATTGGATGCATTATATCAAAACGACCTTACTGCCTTGGCTGATGAAAATACGAGTCATGGACGCCTTCCTCGTGGCCGTGATCCAGAGGGTTTAAATCCAGATCATGTCCTCTCGAAAGGTCAAGTTGCCGCCTGGAATGCGGTATGCAAGATAACTGAAACTTCGAAGACAAATGCACCCTTTACAGCCGCTGAAAAGTGGGTGCTATTCATGTTCATTCGAGGAAATAAAGACCAAAAGCTTGATCAGTTTAAGAAGGATATGATTAGCAAAATAAACCCTGAGCCGACTAATGATTTAAAAAGCGCTCGAACTAAATTGCAGTCTGAACAACTTGACAAAGTACTCACACCGGATGAGTGGGTCTATATCAAAGGCCAATTTCAACGTGATACTTTCATAGATGCTGGATCTTATCAAAAAACGTTAACTGCTCGAAAAGATATAGTAGATGACGCAGTGGATAAATATGAAAAATTTAGAACACAAGAAAAGGCTGTGTTTAATGAGTTGGATAAACTGGCTCAAGTAGACATGGTGCAATGGATGAGCCCGGGATTTCAGGCGATTGCCAGAAAACGCGCTGAGCAATTAGAAAAACCATTTGAAAATTTCTCTAAAAAATGTGCGATTGCTTGTGATTTGCTACAAAAACTGCAGCAACGTTATCAACATTTGTTGGAGAGTTTGCCGGAGCCTGATCCTGCAAATGCCGCACGGCTTGATGCGGGGCGTATTGATGACAAACAACAGTTAAAAGCAATTCAACAGCATCGCAATGATCTTGAATCTCAGTTAGCAAAAATTGGGGTACAGCTACAAAAATATGAAGCGTTGTATCACCGCATCAATGGTAATCCATTAACGACAGGAGATGGTCCTTATGAGCGTGCGTTACGACAAGGCATCTTGCCTGCTATTCGTGAGGCCAATGATCCTCAAAGAATGTGGCATTTGGACAAGTCACCATTCGCTTTTACCTATACAGATATAGGTCCAGATGGCGTAAAGGGTGGGGCAATACGGAAAGAGGCAACAGCTCTTCAAGCCCTCCAGTCAAATGCTCAGCCGGATAATTATTTTCTCGAGTCAGAAAAGTTGCTACCGGGTAGTGTTCGAGAATATAAGATGTCTTATACAGGTAAAACTGATCAAGGCAGGCCCGCTCCAAATCAAGAGGCTATTTTTACTGAATCGCATGGTCCGACTCGCGATGTGTCAGATAGTTATACGCGATCGGCTGTACCCATCACGATGACGGTGAAGAAATTTCCTAAAGACGGGGATGTGAAAACGCAAGTTGAGTTTGCTTTGGCTTTCGCGTCACAAATGTTAGTTAGCATGGGGCATCGTCCTTCGGTCGCTGGGAAAAATCCAATTTACTTAAGTGGTTATGATAAAAATGAATTAGGAACGATATGGGCAGCCTTGCAGGTGCTTGGAAAATCACATCCAAAGTATCAATTTGGTCCAAAATCGGTTGAGGTGCTTGGATTGGCCTATTTTAACCCTGCAAAGGAAGGTAAAGATTTCTTGAAGAAATTTAAAGATTATGGCGGTGTAGTAGCTAATGCACAACAAGCCATGAGCCAGTTGTACACAAAGGCATATGAGCCTGTAGTTCACAAGCCAGATGGTCAACCAAAGAAAACGGATAATAGTGATATCAAACAACGATTGTTTGCTATTAAAGCGTTAGGTGAAAAAATAAGTAAAAAGGAAACGAATGAAGAGTTGGAAAAATTGCAAAACCCTTTGAAACCGATAATATAGGGTGTTTCTGCGTAACTTCTCGGGATGGCGTGATCCACGCGTGTCTGACTGGTTACGTTTCTGTTATCCTAATCTATTATAATCAAGCTGGAAGGTGAAGTTATGGCTATTTGGCATAAATCCATTACGCCCGATGAGTTAAATTTGAGAGGTGAAAATACACTATCTGATTTATTAGGCATTCAATTTATTGAGGTCGGTGACGATTTTATGCGTGCGACAATGCCGGCCGATGAGCGGACTAAGCAACCGATAGGCATTGTGCATGGGGGCGCTAATGTCGTATTGGCGGAGACAATTGCCAGTACGGCAGCTAATGCAGTGGTTGATCAAGCGCTTTTTTACTGTGTAGGTTTGGAAATTAATGCTAATCATATTCGGCCGGTTACTGGTGGTTTGGTGACGGCTATTACGCGTCCCATTCATCTGGGTCGAACGACACAAGTGTGGCATATTGATCTTTATAATGAAGCCGGTAAGCAAACCTGTGTTTCTCGAATGACGGCCTCAGTTGTGGCTCGTTGATGTTTAATCATAAAAGGAGTGCTTGTGATGGTGCAGTTTAAGTCGATTGATGCAGATACCGCTAAAAAATGGTTGGATGCTGATGAAGCCTTATTGGTTGATGTGCGGGAGCCAGAGGAATACGCGGTTTGTCATATACCCGGTGCTACCTTGATCCCTTTAGGGGGGATTGATGTCTCGAAGTTACCTCAATTAGATCATAAAAAACTAATTATTCAATGCCAATTAGGTAAGCGCGGTGGCATGGCGTGCGAGAAATTATTAGCGGTTGCGCCACATCTTGAAGTTTATAATCTTGAGGGTGGCATCGTTGCTTGGCAGCGGGCTGGCTTTGAAGTCAGTTAAGACCTTTCGTAGGTTGGGCCTTGGCCCAACATTTGATTATTAATGAAACTCATCAGCTTGTCCGACGAGCTCTTTCATGACGGTGTGGGTACGTTGAATTAGCTCATCTTTTGTTTCGATGGTATAGAGTGAGGCATCAATTGGTGCGCCGATGTGTACTTCAACTTTTTGATGCGTGCCGTAGCGGAATGTTCGGGCCGGTAAAACTTCATGTGCGCCACGTATACCAATAGGAATAATGATCGCTTGGGCTTGAATCGCTGTAATAAATGCGCCTTTTTTGAAAGGCCCTAATTTCCCATTGCTGGATCGTGTACCCTCTGGCGCTATCCATAACATAACCCCATCTTTCATGAGTGTTCGGGCTTTTTCGAGATCTTGAATAGCTTGCGCCCGATTTTTACGATCAATAAACGGGAATTCGGCTGCGCGCATGGCTTTGCCCATAAAAGGTACTTTTTCGATTTCTTTTTTGGCGAGCATACGGATCGAATGCTTTGGAAACGTTCTATAACTGAGAGGGATATCATATAAACTGGTGTGATTACACATGATGATTGTTGCCTTATGCGGCGAAGGCACGACATGATGTGGATTGACCACGATGAGTTGTGTATCAAGAATTTTAAGTAATTGGGCGCACCAACGTTGGATGGTTTTGTCGACCCATGTGCGATTAATTTGTCCGGTGAGCTGTTTGATAACTGCTAAACTGCAATAATAAGCGGTGCATAATGAAGAAATAATGACGAGCCAGTATGAGTGTAGTGGGTTGATTTTCATGTTTTTTTGTCAAGAGAAACAGATCGTTATGATACTGGAACAATGTATTCTAAGCAATCATCCTTCTATATATTGCTTGCATTCAATCAAGATTGAGCTGTACTACTATACGTAGTACGTAAAGAGTCAAGAATGGAATATGATGATTCGATCTTTTAAAAACAAAAACACTCATGCAGTCATGGAGGGCATTGAGCCTTGCGCCAAATCATCCTGCTGTTGCACGGCCGCTGAAAGCCGCTCACCCAGCATTTTAACGTCGTTGGTTCTTGTCTCACAGAGGGTGGATAAAGCCGCCGAATTTCCCGCCACGCCATAGCAGGGCCCCCCCACCGACACACGCGCCTGGCCGTCTGCCCCGCCCTCATAATTTAGTATACCAAAAGCAACACCAACGCCGCTAAGAGGAAACCAAACCTGATAACCTGCGGGCGGAACACAATTGTAAAACTGGAAAGACCGGCGCAACGACGCGTGGAAATTTTTATTCTGATTCAATTCGACCTCTTCACAAATTTGTTGCGCCGCGGGAGGCGGTAATAAACGCTGTGCTAATCCAACGACGTGACACCAATGTTTTTCGCGAGTAGGCCAATCCCAATCCCAGTTATCAAATTGCCGAACGTAAGTATTGAGAGCACTTATCAACGCCTCTGGATGGGTATGTGCTCGTTCAGCAGTGATTTTGAGTAAAGGAGTCATGAAGGGCTTTAATGTATTGATATCGGTGAGCTGCGTTAATGGACAATTCAAATCGGCTAATGGAATGCTGTTTTTCACATCAACACCCGCCAAACTGATGCAGCGGTAATGGAGGGTATCATCCTCGATGCGTACATAAATTTTTCCTTTTTCAGGGGAAAAATGTGGGTCTTGTGGCAAAAGACAAAATTCAGGGCCTTTCAGGTCAAAGTGGGTTTCCCCTTTGACTTCCACGGAACGAGCGTTTTGAACAATCACGGGTTGCTGTGTGACGGGATCAGTGCCGGTTAGCTCTTCATAGTCGATAGTGTAATTTAAACCTTGCTCGGTCACTTCGTTGTATTGGCGCAAGAGTTCCTGTCTCAGCGGTACCACTTCATCTTCGCTGAGACGGCCAATATAGGGTTTATGTCGTCTTAACTCGGCGACTTCATCAGGCGTCTTACTGGCAAATTCGTTTGCAGGAATAGGCGTGGCGGCTGCTTTATCGACAGCTTCTTTTATCATCGTGTACATATGATAATCGTCATAGTAAAGAGCGAGCATGAAAGGGGATACTTTGTTTTTGCCATTAAACTTGCGATGAGAATAATCTTCAACATCACTTTTAGTAACCGCATACCAAATGTGAGCAGGCGAAATAGCAAATAGTTGTTCAAGTGCGTGCTGATTGCCGTGGGCAACTGCTAAAACGGCTTTGGATGCAATGCGGGCTTTCTGTGATGTTGCGGCATAGAATCGAGAGGTTAAAGCGAGCTGGCTTTGGGCATTCAGTTGCTCATTTGAGTCTTTTTCGTTGGGAAATTTGGCATCAGGAACTCGCTTAGCAACCATATTATCAATCTCAGCAGGCACATCCGAAAGATTTGGTTTCCTCTCATCAGTAATCGGTTGGCTTGCTGCCTCTGCCGCTTCGTCATCAACGGGGTCATGTGCCCCCTGAATGGATGTGTGCGTTGTACGAGTTCTTTCTGTTGCCCCAGATTTTTTTCCGCGGCTTGAAGTATTACCCATGATGATACCTTATAAACGATCTATTTGTTATAATTATAGCACAATATGTAAAGAATATGACTTTAAGGCAACAGGCATTTAAGGTAACACTTTAAGGCAACAGTGTGGTATAGGCTTAAAAACGGCTAGCAATGATAGGAATAGAAGCGGTGTATACTACTGTTTGTTCACAATGAAATTTGAGGTTAAAGGGAAGTTGAGTATTTGTAAATCCGGGATGGATGGGAAATTTTTAAAATCAGAAAAAATTATAGTGGAAGTATCGCCGACGCATCCGCTGATTAACAACTGGAATATACCCGACCATACTAAAATAGAGGAATTTCGGTCACGGCTTTCACCCGAAACACAATGCCTATTAACCAATGCGATTGTAAAACTTGCAGCAAAAAAGGGATTTGCAAATCCTGCGCACATTGATATTGACTCCACCGTGCAAATTCCTGATATGCAATATCCTGCAACAATCAATTTATTGGTCAAAGCAGCGGCTGTTGGTCGGCGTGTGCAAAAAATACTAATGAAATTCATGCCAGAGAGGATAAAACAGGTTCAAGAAATTGATATGAAGGTTATTAAGGGTATAGCAAAACAACATTATTTTGAAAAAAGAAAAGCCATCAAACAAAAAGTAGAAGCACGCAAACAAGCTTTGGCTAAACTTTGGGGTGTAGTATCCGAAGCCATACAACCGGTGATACGTTTTGCCTGCATCCTGGATGAGCCATTCATTATCGAGTCACTTCCGCTGAGAGATAAAAATCTAATCGTAAATTTTATACAAAAGGCTCCAGCTTTGTTGGGTGAGTTGTTTGAACGATGCTATGAAAATACACCGCGGCAATCGAAGATTTTTTCTTTTCACCGAAACGAAGCAGACTGTTTCAATAAAAATAAGCATCACAAGGGAATTGAATTTGGCCGCCAGTTTCAGATCGGTAGGGTTGGAGGAAATTTTGTTTACTCCATTCCCAATGACTCTATTCGTATGCCCGATGCCGCAAGCCTTAAGAAAATGGTAGTGCAACATATTGAGCTTTTTCAAACACCCATTGAATCGATTGGAACAGATAAAGGGTACTACTCCAAACAGAATGAAAAATTAGCCTTAGACTTTGGGGTAAAGGCAGTGGCCATACAAAAGCCTAACAGAAAGCTAAATAACGCTCCTGACAATCCCATTTCGAAGGAGCAGCTGGAAGCCCTCGAAAATCGCAGGGCAGGCATAGAACTGATCATTGGTCATCTAAAAAGACACTGGCAGATGGGACGATCTCGCATGAAATCTGATAAAACGACAGAATCATCCGGTTATGCTTCAATGCTAGGTTTTAATCTTAGACAAATGATACGATATTTAACCGGCGAAGCGGTAGCGATCACGCCAGGATGATATCCACAGTCTGGAGATTTTTCGCAAAGCTCGAAATGACGTAGACATTTTTTGACATCCTCCTCTTCCTTTTTAGGAAGGGGAGGATGTCAACAGCCAATCAATTTGCAATGAAGCTGCATGTCCCCGCTAACCGAATTACGAGCATTTTAAATGGGAAACGTGCGATTACGGCTGAAACGGCTCTAAGATTCGCTAAATTTTTTGGTACATCACCAGAATTATGGATTAACTTACAAACGGCTTTTGACCTAAAAACAGAGTACAATCGATCTTGGCAACGAATTGAATTGGAAGTTGCACGTTTTGCCGCATAGTATTCTAAGCAATCGTCCTTAGCGTTGATAGTAAAACCGCCAAGTATTCAGTGCTGGGCTCATGATGATTCAGAAGCCGCTGATTTGTTTCAACTTCAATCCCGCTATATTGTTCTTTTGAAAATTGCTCTCTTAACGCCGTTGTGAATCCATCACTCGTCCCCTGATAGGGATAATTCATTCGCACCTGTAATTTCGGTGCTTGCGTTTTGAGCGCCTGTTTCCACCATTTAGAAAATTCTTTTTCACCAGAGCGACGTGGATCATATAACAATCCAATATCGGCATTTCGCTCGATGCCATCAAATACGGGCGTAAAACTGTGGATGGATAAATGAATGACGGCGCCATGGGTTTTGATTTGATCGCGGATTAATTGCTCGACTTTTTCGCGATATGGGGTGTAGTAGTTGTTAATGATATGTTTTTTATCTTTTTCGGCTAATTTTTCGCTCACCTCAGAGAAGCAGGTGGGGTGAGATAAACTGCGATTACAATCAATTAATAATCGGCTTGTTTTTGCAGTAATGAGCGGGAGCGCCATGTGCTCACTTAAATATTGGGCAATTGACAATGCGCCAAAATCAATCCCGCGATGGTTGTTTAATAGTGCTTCATGTGGCGCAAATATGTTTTGATAGTTCTCGGGGATGTGATTTACAGCATGCTCACAGGTGAAGATTATTCCAGGAGTCCGCATCATGAAAATTCCTTATTTTACAGTAAAGGCTTGGTTATGAGCTAGGCATTGGGTTAGTTTTCGATAGGTTTGGGCTAATTGGCTGTGTTCAAAGTTACCGTTGATGCTTTTTAGTATGCGATGGCTTAAATTGCCTTGGCTTAGAATTAATTCAAGCGATTTTTGCGTTGTATCATCTAAATCGCTACTCACTTGTTCGATTAATTGAGACCACACATCGCACAAATGTTTGGCGCGAGGATTAATTTGCCATTGATCAAATAATTCACGATGCTCGATTTGTGTTGAGAGCCCATCTCGAAGACTCGTTTCATAGATTGATTTGAGGGGTGCAATTTCACAGGGATGCTCTAAAAAGTAATGTGAATTCCGTAGCCATTTCTTCAATATGGCAACAATGACGAGCGCAATGGCTACGTCGGCATTGACACACTCTTGCGAGTCCAATAAGCGAATTTCAATGGCATTGTATGCAAATTTAGGAATAGCGCCTCGTGAGTTGAGCCATTCAAATTGTAGTATTTTGTCAGGATCATAGGGGCTGATGGCATCGTAGATGGGTTGTAAGATAGTGTCTTGATAGTCTTTAATCGAGCCAACAAACTCAGGAATCACTTCACCGCTGATGATGGGGATTCGTTGTTGATTATCCCCATAATATTTTAAACGAGTATCTTGATAACCTGTGGGGCGGCTATCAAGTATTGGTGTACTGGCTGCTAATGCGGGTAATAATGGCAGTAACAGTCGAATGGCGGTGTGTAATTGAAAAAACTCTTGATCATCCGCGAAAGGTAGGTTGACATGCATGCTTTGTAAGTTAGCCCAACCATGACCTTGGCAGTCAAAAATTTTGTCGAATTGCTCGTAAAGTGCTTTGTTGTCATGGGGCCAACGCTTCGTTTCCTTTTGGGGATTCATCCATGGGTGAGCGCCAGAGGGCATAAAGCATAAATTATGTTGCTTCAGGATAGGCTTAAGTTGATCGACCGCTTTTTGGAACTGTAGCGCTAAATCTACGGTGATAGGTTTTGGACCGTTATTTTTTAGCTCTAAAACGTGCATGACAAGTTCGTTGCTGATGGCGATATCGCCGACTACCGCCTCATTGACAATCTTGCCAGCTAAATCTTTTAAGATGATATCGCTTAGGGGTTGAATATTAAGGGTATCTTGATCAACTAGCATGTATTCAATTTCGAGGCCAATTACCGAAAAAAGAGAATAATTAGACATAACCATGTTTCCTTCGGATCCGTTGTAAAAAGACACCCATAATGTGAGTGTAGAGCTGGTCGCCAGCTTGTTGATCTTCATTACCATGGTCAATATTTGGATTGTCATTAATTTCAATGACATAGTGTTTGTTATCATGGCATTTTATATCAACACCATATAAACCATCGCCGATGAAGCGTGTGCATTTGAGCGCGGTTTTGATGATAGCTTCGGGGACATCTTCAAGCATAATGGCTTCTGTTTTGCCCTCTACCTTTTCTTGCTGTGCTTCCCAATTGTAAATTTGCCAATGATTTTGAGCCATATAATAGCGACAAGCAAAAATGGGTTTATGATCCAATATACCAATTCGCCAATCATATTCTGTCGGGATGAAGGGTTGAATGACGACGAGTTCAGAGGTTTTAAAACATTGCAGCAGTGATTTTTGTAGTGCTTTACTATCCTCTATTTTAATGACGCCATGAGAAAAGCAACTGTCGGGTTTTTTTAATACACAAGGGAACTCAATAGTATCTGGAATCGTTTGATCATATTTGCTTAAAAATAAAGTATTCGGCGTTAAAATTTGGTGGTTACGCATGAGCTCAGCAAGATAAACTTTATTGCTACATTTGATAATCGATTGTGGATCATCAATGACCACCATATTTTCTTGCGCAGCGCGGCGGGCTAATCGGTAAGTGTAATGATTGACGGCAGTTGTTGCCCGAATAAATAATGCATCGTATTCTGCAATGAATTTACTTTCTGATTTATCAATTAAGTCAACATTTAAGCCTAATTGCTCTCCTGCACTAATAAATCGTTCTAAGGCTTTTTTATTCGAAGGCGCATTGGTTTCGTTCGGATCAATGAGTATGGCTAAATCATGATACCGTTGTTTTTTGCGCCAAGGATGAAAGCGCTTTTTAAGTAAATAGGATAATGCGCACTCTTGTAAGAAAACTAAATGGTGTGCGGGGATATCTTTAATTGACAATATTTGTAACTGTTTGATTCGCCAAGTTTTGCGTTTTTCGAGGGTGAAGCGAAGCATCGGCAATTGGAATAGTCCATGCAATTTGCGCGCTAATTCGCAATGAGACTTGCTAATGTTTTGACCGAAGTAAACGCTCAAAATAAAATCATTACCTTTAATGGCTTGTAGATTTTGTTGGATTTCCTGATCAATTTCTTGAGAAATCATCTTAGATAAACTGGCGTTTAATACATCTTGAATACTATCAACAGAGGGAATGGCTTTTTGATCTCGGGCTTGGGCCAATAATGAAACGTAATAACCTATAGTTTGGTGATTATAAGATTGGCACAAATTAATGACGCGAATCGGCTCATTTTGTGTAAATTGGTCCTTAATTAAATAATCTGAAGCGCGAACAATTGGCGCTCGTTCACTTAAAAACTGCCAACTCTCAGGATCATCCGTGACAATAATTGTTTGCATTCATATCCTTGTTGCAAGCGCATTTTGTAAAATTGGTTCGGAGTTTCTTCATCCTTTTATCATGACATGAACTGGTGGTGAAAACCAATAGCTAAATATATACCAGACCTTATTTACACCGCATCATGTTATAAAGTGTTGTTACATCATCCGCAATATATGGTGTATTAACAGCTTTGGCATTCACAAACCCTTCTTTTTGTATGGTTTGAACGAGGTATTGCTGTAAGGGGGTGTAAAATTGTTCGATATTCAAAAGACCCATCGGTTTATCAATAATCGCGAGCCGCACTTGATTCCATGTCGAAAAAAGCTCTTCTAAGGTGCCTAATCCGCCGGGAAAAACCATAAAGCCATCGCCCATGTCCTGCATGACTTGAATTCGTTGGGCTAGCGTTTCTACTTTAATGAGTTGGGTTAAGTGTGGATGCGGTGATTCGCGATATAAAAAGCTCTCGGGGATGACGCCAATTACGTTGACTCCAGCATTCAAAGCGGCGTCGGCTAATCGGCCCATCAGGCCCAAACAACACCCCCCATAAATTAATGTGATGTGATGTTTGGCAAGGAGTTGCGCCAATTCTTCTATTGCTTGGAGGATAGCTTGGTTTTGTGTTTCTGCAGAGCCTAAAAATACAGTCAGTGTTTTCATTTTATCTTGTCGCATGGACTTCCAAATGTGAAATTATTTTTTTAACGCCATGAACTTTATTGGTCCATTTTACAATGGCCAAAACCGATTGATGACTTTTCACTTGGCCTGCTAGGGTGACGGTGCCATTGTTTGTTTTTGCGCTGATGCCCACTAAGGGAATTGATTCATCTTCAAAGACTTTTGCTTTTAAAATGGCCGCTTCAACTTTAGCGGTGATATAGGCATCAGTAATCGCCGTATTGACTGGCTTGATAATTAATTCATCTGTTTCAACAGTTTTTACGCCTTTGGTTTCTTTTGCTAAACGGAGGGCTTTGACAAAGCTGGCGTTATTTTTCACATGTCCTTTTAATGTGACAACACCCTGTTGGGTGGATATACGAATTTTAAGCGGATTTAAATCACGATCCTTGGTGTATTTAGCGGTGATTTTAGTTGTAATGACTGAGTCACCAAGATCCTTTTTGATTTGATGATATTGATTGGCTGCATAAGTTGAGTGGGTGAAGCTCATGCTACAAAAGAATAAAAAAAAGATAATACGTATCATAATCGGTGGGCCGCCAAAGTATAGAAAGTATAGAGTGACGGCAGTATATCATTTTCGATGACGTTTTGTCATGGATGTTTGTTTTTTAGTCTATTAAAAAGGGATATATTTCATTGGCGTTAACTCAATTCAGGGCTATAATTGAGTATTTTTTTGTCAAGGATGCTGGATCACAATGAAACAAATTACTATTCGCGGTGCACGCACGCATAACTTAAAAAATATCGATGTGGTGATTCCACGTGATGCGTTAACAGTGATTACCGGGCTATCCGGTTCGGGTAAATCTTCGTTAGCATTTGATACATTATATGCTGAGGGTCAACGACGTTATGTTGAGTCCTTGTCGGCTTATGCTCGTCAATTCTTATCGATGATGGAAAAGCCTGATGTGGATGCCATCGAAGGTTTATCACCGGCAATCTCCATTGAGCAAAAAGCAACATCACATAACCCTCGCTCTACCGTGGGTACGGTAACGGAGATTTATGATTACCTGCGTTTGTTATTTGCCCGGGTTGGTGAACCGCGATGTCCTGTGCATGGTTTAAGTTTAAATGCACAAACGGTAAGTCAAATGGTTGATCAAGTCCTTGCGATGCCTGTTGATACTAAAGCCATGATATTGGCGCCGGTGGTACGTGAGCGTAAAGGCGAGCATGTTGAACTACTGAAACAAATGCAATCCCGAGGCTATGTGCGGGTGCGGATTGATGGCACGATTTATGAATTGGATGCGTTACCTACACTCTCTTTGCGGCAGAATCATACCATTGAGGTGGTCATTGATCGCTTTAAAGTGCGTCCTGATGTTGCACAGCGTTTAAGTGAGTCTTTTGAAAATGCATTAAATTTGGCTGATGGCTTGGCGATATTGGCGCCTATGGATAATGATTTTGTCGAGCGAACTTTTTCTTCCCGCTATTCGTGTCTGCAATGTGGTTACAATCTTGATGAAATGGAGCCACGTTTATTTTCGTTCAATAGTCCTATGGGGGCATGTTCTCGTTGTGACGGATTGGGGGTGGATAGTTTTTTTGACCCTAAAAAAGTAGTGCATAATCCGCGCGTTAGTTTGGCTGAGGGCGCCATTCGGGGCTGGGACGCTAAGACGATGTATTATTTTTCCATGTTGGAGTCATTGGCTCAGCATTATCATTTTGATGTTCATCAGCCTTATGCGAGTTTGTCGAAGGAAATTCAGCAAATTTTGTTATACGGCTCGGGTTCCGAAAAAATTGAATTTCATTATTTGAGTCATCGAGGTGCCTCGACCTCTAAGTTGCATGTTTTTGAAGGGATTATTGGCAATATGCAACGGCGTTATCGAGAGTCAGAGTCTTCTTTTCGGCGTGAAGAGCTAGCGCGTTATTTATCTTCCCGTCCTTGTGAGGCCTGTGAGGGGGCCCGTCTTCGTGAAGAAGCGCGGCATGTGTTTGTCATGGATAAAAATTTACCTGAGATTACCGGTTATCCGATTGATAAGGCGTATGAGTTTTTTAAGACCATGAGCTTACCAGGTTATCGGGGGGAAATTGCTGCCAAAATCAATAAAGAAATTGTCGAGCGTTTAGGTTTTTTAGTTGATGTCGGTTTAGATTATTTATCGTTAGGCCGGAGTGCTGAAACGTTGTCGGGTGGTGAGGCGCAGCGGATCCGTTTGGCTAGCCAAATTGGCTCTGGTTTAGTGGGGGTGATGTATATTTTAGATGAGCCTTCGATCGGTTTGCATCAACGTGATAATGCGCGCTTACTGAAAACGTTATTCCATTTGCGTGACATAGGTAATACCGTGATTGTCGTAGAGCATGATGAAGAGGCAATTCGATCGGCAGATTTCATTTTAGATGTTGGCCCAGGCGCTGGTGTACATGGTGGTGAAATCGTCGCATCGGGATCGCCGGACGACATTATGGTCGTCAAAGCCTCTCTGACAGGACAGTATTTGGCGGGCACATTATCCATTCCAGTACCTGAAAAGCGCTTGCCTATTGATCCGACTCGCATGTTGCGTTTAACCGGTGTGACTTGTAATAATTTGAATCATATTTCAGTTGAAATTCCACTGTCTGTGATGACCTGTATTACTGGGGTGTCGGGCTCAGGTAAATCGAGTTTGATTAATGATTCATTATATCCTTTAGCGGCCAATCAATTAAATCATGCCTCGGTGATGATGCCGGGACAAGTTGAGTCGATTCGGGGCTTAGATCTGTGTGATAAGGTCATTGATATTGATCAAAGTCCAATTGGTCGCACACCGCGCTCTAATCCTGCAACTTATACGGGCTTGTTTACACCGATTCGTGAGTTATTCGCGAATACTCCCGAGGCGCGTTCACGAGGATATCAATTAGGTCGATTTAGTTTTAACGTGAAAGGTGGCCGCTGTGAGGCTTGTCAGGGTGATGGTTTAATTAAGGTGGAAATGCATTTTTTACCGGATACGTACGTCGCTTGCGATGCTTGTCATGGCAAACGTTATAATCGTGAAACCCTTGATGTTCATTATAAAGGTAAAAATATTCATGAAGTCCTTGAGTTAACCGTCGAGGAGGCTAATACGTTTTTTGCCGCGATTCCATCTTTGGCTCGGAAATGTCAAACCTTGATGGATGTTGGCTTAGGGTATATTCGTTTGGGACAAAGTGCGACGACCTTGTCAGGCGGGGAGGCACAGCGGATTAAATTAGCGCGAGAATTGTCTAAGCGTGATACCGGCAATACCTTATATATTTTGGATGAGCCCACAACGGGGCTGCATTTTCATGATATTCAACAATTATTAGGGGTGTTGCTACGGTTGCGAGATCAGGGTAATACCATTTTGGTGATAGAGCATAATCTGGATGTCATTAAAACGGCTGATTGGATTATTGATTTAGGGCCAGAGGGAGGCAATAAGGGTGGTCAGATTATGGTTGCAGGTACGCCCGAAATGGTTGCCAAGCACCCGCAATCTTATACAGGGCAGTTTTTAGCCCCACTTCTTCATATCGCGTCCGATTAAATCACTGCAAATTTATGAATGAACAGGTTATAATCACCCCCAACTTATTTTTTAAGAGGTTAGAAAAGATCCGAATGACTCAGCAGATGTTGACTCCCGCAGCGGTGATTGCGCAAGCGCTTCAAATAAAACCCGCACAAGTTGAAGCAGCAATTCGATTGCTGGATGATGGCGCAACAGTGCCTTTCATTGCCCGGTATCGTAAAGAAGTGACGGACGGTTTAGATGATACGCAATTAAGGCAATTAGCTGAAAAATTAGCTTATTGTAGAGAACTTGATGAGCGTCGTTTAGTGGTTATCAATTCGATTCGAGAACAGGGTTTGCTCACACCTGAGTTAGAGCAGCAATGTTTGGCTGCGGATAGTAAAAATCGTTTAGAAGATTTGTATTTACCATTTCGTCCTAAGCGGCGTACTAAAGCCCAAATGGCGAAAGAGGCTGGACTTGAACCCTTAGCCAAGGTATTACGTGAAGATCCTTCTTTAGATCTTGAAACTGTTGCAGCGCAATTTATTAATCCGGAGTTAGGGGTTGCTGATGCCAAAGCTGCCTTAGAAGGTGCTGGCCAAATTGTGATGGAGGCTTTTGCTGAAGATGCTGATTTGATCAATGAGTTGCGTGAATATTTATGGCAACATGCGGTAATCCAATCAGTGGCTGTTGCGGAAAAAGTGTCAAATAAAAAGACCACTAAAAAAGGTTCTAAAAAGGACACCACAGAAAAATACACCGATTATTTTAAATATGCGGAACCCATTAAAAAAATTCCTTCGCATCGCGCCTTGGCATTGTTTCGTGGACGCCGTGAGAACGTTTTACAAGTTAGTTTAGTTTTGACTGATAATCCTACTTATCCAGAAGAACGCGTGGTGAGTTATTTTCATCTGCCAACAGATGGTCAGCCAGGGTCAAAGTGGTTGTTAGAGATGGCGCGGCTTGCATGGCGTGTTAAATTATCGACTAAATTAGAATCAGAATTAATGGCTCGTCTCCGCGAGTCCGCTGATGAAGCGGCAATTCATGTGTTTGCGACCAATTTACGTGCTTTGTTATTGAATGCACCAGCAGGTCAAAAGGTTACCATTGGCCTTGATCCGGGAATTCGTACTGGCGTTAAGGTTGCTGTTGTGGATGTTACAGGCAAGTTGTTGGATTATTCGACGGTATTCCCTTTTTCATCACAAAATGAATGGCATCAATCGATTGCCGAAATTGCTAAGTTGGCGGCTAAGTTTAATGTGACGTTGATTAGTATTGGCAATGGGACTGGTTCGCGTGATACCGAGCGTTTGGTTGCTGATGTCATTAAAACTTATCCGGATTTACACCTAACCAAAGTGTTGGTGAGCGAAGCGGGGGCCTCGGTTTATTCTGCTTCAGAATTAGCTGCCGAAGAGTTCCCTGATTTAGATGTGACTATTCGGGGAGCGGTGTCGATCGCGCGTCGTTTGCAAGATCCTTTGGCTGAACTGGTGAAGATTGAACCCAAAGCAATCGGTGTCGGTCAGTATCAGCATGATGTCAATCAATTACGTTTGGCACGCTCCTTAGAAGGCGTGGTAGAGGATTGTGTGAATGCGGTTGGCGTCGATGTGAATAGCGCCTCAGCGCCTTTGTTAACACATGTGGCAGGCTTAAGCGAATCCATTGCCAAGCATATTGTTCAGTATCGTGATGAGCACGGTGTATTTGCTAATCGTGAACAGTTAAAGGCAATTCCTCGGATGGGCGATAAAACCTACCAACAAGCAGCAGGGTTTTTACGGATTATGGCCGGAGACAATCCTTTAGATGCTTCAGCTGTTCATCCTGAAGCTTATTCTTTGGTCGAGAAAATCGCACAACATCACGGTTTGGCAGTTAAAGAGTTGCTCGGTAATTCTACTTTGCTGGCCAGTATTCGTGCTGATTTGTTTGTGGATGATACGTTTGGTTTACCAACAATTCGGGATGTTTTGTCTGAATTAGATAAGCCTGGACGTGATCCTCGTCCCGCCTTTAAAACCGTTGAGTTCAAAGAGGGCGTTGAAGAAATTGCGCATTTAGGCGAAGGTATGATTTTGCAAGGCGTGGTTAGTAATGTGACTAATTTTGGTGCTTTTGTGGATATTGGCGTGCATCAAGATGGACTGGTACATATTTCAGAATTGAAAAATGGCTTTGTGACCGATCCTTATGCCGTTATTAAAGCGGGCGATATTGTCACCGTGCGAGTGATAGAGGTTGATAAGGTTCGACGACGTATTGGTTTGAGTATGAAGCTAGAGCCCGTGGCAAAACCCGCATCGCCTGCGGCAAATCAAGCCGCTGCTTCCCCTCGTTCAGCAGATAAATCTTTGCAAAGGCGTGAGCGTCATCCTGTCGATAATAGACCAAAAGCTCAAGCAAAACCTCATCAAGCTAAACGGCAAGCTGAGCCTGTAAAAAAACCTTTGATTAATAGCTCTATGGCAGATGCCTTTGCTAAATTGAAACGAGATAGCCAATAATGGGGTTGAATTACTGATGAATGTTGACCTGGAGTTCGATCGATTAAAAGCCTGGATCGATAATGTTGCCGTGGCTATTGATGAAGGGGTTGAGCCAGACTTGCAGTTAGGGCTCTCTTTTTTATCCATGCCTGATTTATCATACAGAGTGATTGATTTGTTGGCGGAGATTGGTGAGGATGAGCTGGAAACGAGAAATGCTTATTATTCTGCATGTATTTATGTGCTAGATACTTGCGTAGCCCAATTACAATCTGCCCAGGAGAATGGCCATAAAAATGCAGCAAAATTCTTAAAACAACTGATGACCTACCTTGCCGCCGCATTGCGAGAGGGGAAGCAGTCATTGAGTTATTGGTTGCCTATTTTGAATGCTTTTTATGATGTTCAAGTCGCCTTGTCGCCTGAATTACAAGAAGCTTATCTGGATTTAGCAGAGGAAGAACCTGAGTCTGCAGAGTCTGAGGTGAATCATCTTGAGGTTATGCGCGAGATGATTTTAGAAATGTCGAATTTATCTGTTTTTGATATCGCAGAAAACTTTTTTGCACAAAGTTATGCGATGCCACCAGAGTTTTTTTCTGATTTAATTGTTGATTTATATAATATTCCCGAAGCGCAGGATATGGCTTTATTAACCCTACTTTATCCTCGTTTTGAAGTCAGAGAGGTCGTCCTAGAAACCTTTGATGCAATCATTGATAGTATCGTTTTGACGTCGGTGTCATTAACGCGCTTACAAACAATTAAACATTGGTATCCAGTTGATTATCATGCTCAATTCGATCGTTGGATTCGGGCGCAACGTAAAAAAGGTCTGGTTTTCCTGGCCGAAAAACCCATCTCAGTCATGAAGATTGATGCCACAGAAGTTGATGGTGCCGGTGCACAAGGTTTTTATATGCGGGTAAAACAAGCGCGGAAGTTTAGATTGTGTGGCTTGTTAATGAAAATCGGCACAGGTATTAAGGATGTCTGGATTACGCCTGCGATGTCTGCTAAGGAAATTTCGCGTAGCTTTGAGCAAATTAATGATGGGACGGTTACTTTCCGTGAGGTGGATGTTGATTATCTACAGATGATGGTTAATCATTTTCTAGCGATTACCATGGCGCATGGCGGGATGCCAGATATTCATTTTCTTGAAGTTCAAGAGTTATTGGGATTAAATTTCAGACCGCAACGTATAGACATTCCTCAATTAATTGAACAACTTTGTGTGCAAATTTCACCGTTTACGCCCGATTTGGTGCAGCAATCGCTGAAGCGTTCTAAACAGTGGACGACTAATAAAAAGTTCACTGAGTCGTGGTATGTTGAAAATGCGAATGTGGATAAATTGGTGAATCGGTGTTGTTCCTTCGTTGATGGCGTAAAAATCTGTAATATTGCCAAGGCGATTAATCTTGTTTTTGAGCAAGATATAGAAATAGATCGCGATGCGTGGTGCTTCCATTTTTTATGGATGGCGTTATGGGTCATGTCTGGCCACGTTCGGAAAAATGAAAAAATTGGTGAAGATTGCTTGATGATTGCCTACGCTATCCATCATGGCACGCCCATGCAAGAGATTCCTATCATGACCGAAATTTGTCGTCAGTCAGTGATTAATAGCGTTGAGACGATGAATGAAAGACGGACCCATCTGAATTAATCGGCGATTAAAGTGTTGTCGCGCAATATTGGCATTTCTTCGGTTAACCTGCATAATTGAAACAATGTATTTCAAAATTACAGGTTAAGTGATGGCTAATGCTTACCAGCGTAATATAGCCCCTTACCTACGTCGATCTAGAAAAACCAAGTGATTATGACAGAGTAACCCGTGATCCAGAATTTTTCCTAAAACAAACCCCATCAAAAATTATTTTTGACGAAGCTCAGCTTTACCCTGAATTATTTGCAGTCTTGAGAGGTGCTATTGATGAACAACAAGATAAAAAAGGACGGTTTATCAAAATTACGGGTTCTAGTGCTACAGAATTATTGCAAAATGTTTCAGAGAGTTTAGCCGGACGAATCTTCCCCGTTTAGTGAGCCCTCAAATATTTTAATTTTGCCTTTCTTATAAATTTTACGCATAATACAGCGTTTTTATGATAGCTATTGAGGAATTTATGGGATTAATGCGTATTAATAGTGGGCGGGATGTTCCTAATGAAGTAAATGTGATCATTGAGATCCCCATGCATGGTGAGCCAGTTAAATATGAAGTCGATAAAGACAGCGGTGCGCTGTTTGTTGATCGCTTTATGACAACGGCGATGTTTTATCCTACGAATTATGGTTATGTGCCCAATACCTTGTCAGAAGATGGTGACCCGGTTGATGTGCTAGTCATGACACCTGTGCCTTTAATTAGTGGTTCTGTGGTGCGTTGTCGTCCGCTGGGGTTGTTAAAAATGACGGATGAGTCTGGAATTGACGCTAAAATTTTAGCCGTGCCAGTGAGTAAATTATCAAAAATGTATGATTCACTGAAGACCTACCAAGATGTGTCTGAACAACTCTTATTATCTTTAGAGCATTTTTTCAAGCATTATAAAGACTTAGAGGAAGGAAAATGGGTTAAGGTCGAAGGATGGGAAGGTCCTGAAGTCGCTCGACAAGAAATCCTCGCGAGCGTTAAACGCTTCAATGATCACACCTTGGAAAAATAAATTGTATGAACGCTAAAAAACACGCTTTGACAGTTTTTAGTTTAACCATGATCACGGTTGGCTCGGTAGATAGTATCCGAAATTTACCAGCCACTGCGCTGTTTGGTAGCCAATTGATCTTCTTTTTTACCTTGGGCGCGTTATTCTTCTTAATTCCTGCCGCCCTGATTTCAGCTGAGCTGGCTTCAGGATGGCCTAAACAAGGCGGAATTTATATTTGGGTCAAAGAGGCATTTGGCAAGTCATTTGGTTTTTTAGCGATTTGGTTACAATGGATTGAAAATGTGATTTGGTATCCGACTATTTTATCATTTGTTGCTGGAACCATTGGTTATTTAATCGATCCCGCCTTGGCCGGTAATCCTTATTTCTTGTGGTCCGTGATCGTCGCTGCCTTTTGGGGAGTGACTTTTCTCAATCTTCGCGGCATGCGGTCATCAGCGCTTTTCAGTAATTTGTGTACGATCATGGGGCTATTATTGCCAATGACATTAATTATTACGTTGGGCGCGCTGTGGATTGGTGATGCTAACCCTATTCAAATACAATTTGATTGGGAGCATATGGTGCCGCATTTTCATGATGATGGTATGTGGGTTTCGTTGACGGCGATTATGTTATCTTTTTGTGGCGTTGAAATCGCGACGGTTCATGCGAATGATATTGAAAATCCACAGCATGCTTTTCCTAAAGCCTTGACTTATTCAGTTCTGATTATTTTGAGCACCTTGGTGTTGGGTTCCCTCTCGATTGCGGTGGTGTTGCCACAGCATGACATCAATTTAGTTGCGGGTATTATGCAAGCTTTTGATGCATTTTTTGCACGCTATCAGTTGACTTGGACGATGCCTTTGATTGCTATCATGCTCGTGATGGGTGGGCTTGGTGGTGTGAGTAATTGGATTATTGCGCCAACTAAAGGCTTATTGGTGGCGGCAGAGGATGGTAATTTGCCACCCCTTTTCCAAAAAGCGAATAAGCATGGTGCGCCATTAATTATGCTAATTGGACAAGCGGTTATTGTAACCTTTTTGTCGACCTTATTTTTATTCATGCCTAGTGTGAATGGTTCTTATTGGCTGTTGACGGCAATGGCCGCACAGTTATATATGCTGATGTATATCCTGATGTTTTTGGCCGCGATCAAACTTCGGATTAGCCAACCGCATGTACATCGGGTTTTTCGAATACCTGGCGGACTGTTTGGTTTGATGTTTGTTGCGCTGATCGGTTTATTGGGAACGTTGGTGACATTGGTGGTGAGTTTCATGCCACCCAATGGGATTGATGTCGGAAGCCTCATGCACTACGAATTGACTTTAATCATTGGCTTGTTGTTGATGTGCTCCCCGCCGTTTATTGCTAATTATTGGCAGAAAAAACATTCTTAAATGTTGAGGCTTAAAGGCTAAATTTAGGTAAGTTTAGATGAGCGGTATATTATCAATAAGGCGAATCTGCCCAATGGTTACGGCCGCAAAGCGTCTAGCCATCTCATCTTGAATATAATCAACCTGAATACCTTTTTCTTCTAATTTGGCCCGAATTTCAGAGCAAGTTGTTCCTTGATGAAATATATGAGCAAATGTGTCGGCCAATAAACGCTCTTCAGGTGATAATCGACTGTTCCTAGAGCTATATGCGAGACCTGATGGCTCTCGAACAATAGGGCATGCAACAATTTCTAGATCCATTAAAAACGCTTTTGTCATGTCGCGAATTAATAAATATTGTTGATAATCTTTTTCACCAAAATAGGCACGGTGTGGGCGAATACAGTTAAATAGTTTCAATACTACGGTTAATACGCCAGTAAAATGACCTGGACGATGCTGACCCTCCATTATTTTGCTGAGTTGATGTTCATGAACTTGATAATGATATTGATCAGGGTACATTCCATTTTCATCGGGCACAAAACAATATTGAACGCCCGCTTCTTCCAATAGGGCACAATCTTGATCTAGGTTTCGTGGATAGTAGGCAAAGTCATCCGCATTATTAAATTGTGTCGGATTGACAAAAATACTGACGATGGTGTGTTGATTTGCCTTTTGACTAGCCTCAATTAAAGTACGATGCCCCGCGTGAAGACTACCCATTGTGGGTACAAAGCCTAAGGTCTCTTCAGGCGGTAGTTGTCGTCTTATAGTTTGCCACTCATCGGGCGTCTTAATTATTTTCATAGAGTTCTCTTCATTTAATAGGCGTACTCGAGCGAGGGGAATTCACTTTGCTTCACTTGCTCGATATAAGTGTTGATGGCGCCTAACATCATTGATTTGACGTGCGCATATTGTTTTACAAAGCGCGGTTTGAATTCGTCTTGCATACCAAGTAGGTCATGCCATACTAATATTTGTCCATCCGTTTCGTTGCCAGCACCAATACCGATGGTTGGAATTGATATCATGGCGGTAATTTTTTTTGCTAACGTTTGAGGAATACATTCTAGTACAATTGCTGTGCATCCGGCAATCTCCAGTTGTTTTGCTTGCTCGATAAGCCGCTCAGCATCGGCATCTTCTCTACCTTGAATTCGATATCCACCGAGTTGATGAATAGATTGAGGGGTTAGGCCAATATGCCCCATCACTGGAACACCGGCAGAAACGAGATCGGCAATCAAGGTACACGTTTTAGCGTCGCCGCCTTCGATTTTAATCGCATTGGCACCAGCTTGCATTAGGGCAGTGACATTACGAATGGTTTCTTCGTGGGATAAGCGATGGCATAAAAAAGGGAGGTCACTCACCAAAAATTGACCTTTTAAGCCACGCGATACGGCTTGAGTATGTAGTAACATCATTTCCATCGTTGCCATAATGGTGCTGTCATAGCCATGAACCGCCATTGCGACTGAATCACCAACAAGAACGCAATCCAAAGACGACTCCGCAATGATGCGTGCCGAAGGATAGTCATAACAAGTCAGCATAGTAATTTTTTGATGGAGTTGTTTTCGTTTCTTGAAATCAGTCGTTTTCATGCAAAGCCTCCACAGGTATAATTTGATGAGGTTTTGCAAAAAACTGCGTAGTTTTCATAATTAGGTACTTGTCGCATGGATCAAGTCCTCCTTAATTAAAGTTATTGGTTATATAATTAAACGGTCACTGCCACGATTAAGGTCAGTGCGCTGTTGATCTTAACGGATTCTGCTATGTTGGTAAATGAATATGCAATTAACAAATCAAAGTATCATGACGCCTGGGGAACATGCGTTTGTTTTTGAAGGCATGGCTGGTTCGCTTCAAGGACGTCTTTTGGTGCCCAATACTCCCACCCAGTCTTTCATTAGACCTCCTTATGATTCGAGCAACGTAACGTCGCCGCAGTTATCTACAGAAGTAGCCTTTCGAAGGCGGTCTATTGCGATCTTAGGTCATCCGCATTCACTACAAGGTGGCACGATGAACAATAAAGTCGTGACCACTATGGCGCGAGCATTTGCTGCAGTCGGAATTGCTAGTTTGCGTTTTAACTTTCGTGGTGTAGAGGGATCAGAGGGTACCTTTGATAATGGACCTGCTGAAAGTGATGATATGTTAGCGTTGGCAAGATTATGGTCCTCTTTACATCCTGACGCCCAGATGATCTTTGCTGGATTTTCTTTTGGATCCTATGTGACTTATCGTGCCGCTGCTCAATGGCCTCATCAACTGTTGATTTCTATTGCCCCCCCTGTTGAACGTTATGATTATGCTGCTTTTTTTCCGCGTCCTTCTCCTTGGCACATTATCTTGGGTGATGCCGATGAGGTCGTCGATGTGGCGGGGGTATTGGCTTTTGCTGCAGAATCTCAACCCGCTATTCCGCTCCATCTTTTTCCTGAAACGGGACATTTCTTTCATGGTAAATTGATCGACTTAAAAGCAAGCTTGATCGATATTTTGACGCAAGAAGGATTGGCCGAATGACGATTCTTGGAAAATATAATGCATTGGTAGACGCCGGTGATATAGAGGATGACGTTGAACAACGGGATATCATCGGTGCATTTGAATCAGTGGCTGATCAATTGACGAGTGTATCGCTAAAAAAAAGATGGCAATGGCGAAAAACAAAAATGAAGGCTGGTCTTTATTTATACGGCTCAGTGGGGACGGGTAAAACATTTTTGATGGATTTATTTTATGATGAAGTTCCTGAGTCCAAAAAGGGACGGTTTCATTTTCATCATTTTATGCAACAAATTGATGCGCAATTAAGACGTTTACAGGGTCAGGCTAACCCGTTGCAATATTTAGCACGACAAATGGGGAAATCGCTTCGTCTGCTGTGTTTAGATGAATTTTTAGTCTATGACGTAGCGCAAGCCATGATTTTAGCTGAGTTGCTGCAAGCGTTATTTGCCGAAGGGATTGTGTTGGTGACGACGTCTAATACTAAGCCAGACGATTTATATCTGAATGGGGTTCAACGGGAGCGCTTTTTACCCGCTATCGCCTTGATTCAAGCTCATTGCAATATTGTTCAGGTCACCCATTTGCGCGATTATCGTTTGGCGCGCGAGCAAGATCTGGAAATGTATATGTTTCCTTTAACATCAGAGATTCAAGATCGCTTTGCACAACAATTCGCGCAGTTGGAACCAGAAGCCGATTGTCATGGCACCATGTTGATTCAGAATCGCGAAATCCCTTTTGTGCAATGTAAAGACAACGTTGTTTGGTTTAAATTTGCAGAGATCTGTAATTTGCCCCGGAGTCAGTTAGATTACCTGGAAATTGCCGATCGCTTTCGTACGGTGTTTATTAGTGACGTCCCTTGTTTGAGCGAATCCAGCGTGGTGTTTGTTATTTTATTTATTCAATTGGTCGATGTTTTTTATGATAGAGGTATTCGATTAGTGCTTTCTGCTGAGGTCGGACTAGAAGCCTTATATCCAAAAGGGGAAATGCTGGGAGAGTTTAAACGGATCTTAAGTCGTCTTGAAGAGATGCAATCTCTGGATTATCGACGACGCCATTTGCCCAAGTCGGTTTGTACGTTATTACCTATCCTCAAATAGCTTGATGGGTTGCAAATGAGAATGATTATCGATATCATAAACAATAATGGTTAAAAAGTGGTACAATTTTATGACGAAGCTTGCTGATTTACGTCCAGGGGATCGTGTTCGTTTGATGGATTTTGGTGCGACTGATCAAGGCTATCGGCGTAAGCTATTGTCCTTAGGTATGACATGTGGCGTTGATGCCCTGATTGTTCGCATTGCCCCGTTAGGCTGTCCCGTTCAAATGGAAGTTCGTGGCACATCATTGACCTTACGTTGCAACGAGGCGCGACATCTTGAATGGAAAAAAGTCTGATGAACGATGTTCCCCATCAAATACTGTTAATTGGTAACCCAAATTGCGGTAAAACAACGTTATTTAATGCATTAACTGGCGAAAATCAACGTGTTGGAAATTGGTCTGGGGTTACCGTTGAGCAGAAAATAGGGCATTTTGAGATTGCGCACCGGTCTGTAGCGCTTATTGATTTACCGGGTGTTTACTCATTAACAGGACTCGAGAATGGAAGCAGTCCAGATGAATTAATTACCTTGAAATCGCTGGTTCATCTCCCTTCAGATCTAATCATTAATGTCATTGATGCTTGTCATCTTGAGCGGCATTTGTATTTAACCAGTCAACTATTGGAGTTGGGGCAACCCATGCTTGTTGCTTTAAATATGATTGATTTGGCAGAGTTACGCGGCATTCAAATTGATGTCGAAGCATTAGCCTCTCAGTTGCGATGTCCGGTTGTTGCCATTCAAGCCCATCAAAAAATCGGGTTAGATCAATTAAAAAAAGGTCTGGCTATTGCTTCCTCCTCGCCGATGTCACGCGGCTTTAAAACGATTGTCCCCGCATCGTTACAACCGGCATTTGATATAATACAGCATCAACTTTTGCAACAAACCCATGACAAGGTGCCTACTGGGCAGGCGAATTATTTTACTTGGCGTATTCTAGAGGGAGATTCCGTTTTACTGTCTTCATCGATATTGCAGTTAATAAAATCGCAGGCTACAGTGCCTGTAGATGCGGATTTAATCTTGGCGGATGCACGTTACGCTAGAATTCATGATTGGGTTAAACAGGTGCAAACGAAGCGAAGTGATGTCAGTGAGTATTTTACGGCTCGTCTTGATCGAATCGTTTTGCATCGATATTTGGCTTTCCCCCTATTTTTATTGGCGATGTATAGTATGTTTTTATTTGCTATAAATGTTGGAGGGCTTTTCCAGGATTTTTTTGATATTGCTTCGGATGCGATTTTTGTACAAGGGACAGCTGCGGTCCTACAGCAGTGGCATTCTCCGTCGTGGTTAATTGCTTTATTGGCCTATGGGGTCGGACAAGGCATTAATACCACGTTGACGTTTATACCTGTTTTAGCATCCATGTTCTTTTTTCTATCTTTATTAGAATCATCAGGATACATGGCTCGAGCCGCGTTTGTTGTCGATAAATTAATGCGATGCTTGGGGCTGCCAGGTAAATCATTTGTACCGATGATTGTGGGATTTGGGTGTAATGTCCCTGCCATTATGGCGGCGAGAACTCTAGACTCTGAGCGCGACAGGATCTTGACGGTTTTAATGAGTCCGTTTATGTCATGTAGTGCTCGATTGACTATTTATGCTGTATTTGTGGCAGCTTTTTTTCCAACAGGCGGACAAAATATTGTATTTGCTCTATATTTAATTGGTATTTTGATGGCGGTATTGACAGGATATATGTTGAGAAAAACAACATTAATGGGTCAACCGTCCTCGTTAATTCTTGAACTTCCTACTTATCATAAACCCTCATTTCGACGCCTCTCTCAAGAAACTATTCGACGCTTGCGTTACTTTATCGTTCGGGCAGGCCGATTGATTATTCCTATTTGTGTGTTGTTGGGTGGTCTTAATGCATTGACCTTAAGTCATGGATTGAGTGGGTTGGATCACGAGGCTCCTTCGATTTTAGCTTTGATTGGGCAGTGGTTAACCCCGATTTTTGAACCAATGGGAATACAAGCAGATAATTGGCCGGCAACAGTCGGTTTGTTGACGGGAATGTTGGCAAAAGAAGTGGTGATTGGCACTTTAAATTCCTTGTATACGCAAATGGGGCATTTGACCCAGCCATTGAGTGGATCATTTGATTTAATTTTAGCGCTAAAGCAAGCGGCTTGGACTATTCCTGAAAACATCGCACATTTGCAGGCAGCCTTTTTGAATCCAGTGCTTGCGAGCGCACCAGGGCAAGGTGAGATGGCTCGCTCGGTCTATGGGGTGATGGTTCAATGTTTTGATGGAAAAGCTGGCGCATTCGCTTATTTATTATTTATCTTATTGTATATTCCTTGTGCTTCGACGGTTGCGGCGATTCGTCAAGAAACGAATCAACGTTTGATGTGGTTTTCTATTAGTTGGTCGTTATTGATGGCTTACGTGGTAGCTGTTTTCTTTTATCAATCGGTCACCTTTTTCAAGCACCCAGTTTATTCATTGTCCTGGTTGATCGGATTGTCTGTATTGGTATGCAGTATGATTTATTTTTTACGTTATCGTGGTTTATCAAATCGGGGGCAATATGTTGCTTCAAGTGCGTGATTATCTAAAACGTGAAAAAATAGCAAGTAATCAACAGATCGCTAGGGCCTTTCAAATTGCTCAAAGTGCGCTTGAGCCTATGTTACTTATGCTTTTACGTCATGGGGTGGTTGATTATGTTGAGGCGCCTGCTTCGTGTAAGCAATCCTGTACTAAATGTCATCCTTCGTCAGTTGTATATTATCGTTTCCGTTCTGCATAAAATAAGTTAGTATATAAAGTACCGATCTTTCAAATAGAAGAGTCATTGTGCCTAAAAATAAGTCTGAAGTTGAAGTGCTTGCCGATGAGGTGGGTATTGACGCTGACCAGATGACAAGAGATCCAACCGTTCTTGTCGAGTATCTTTATAATCTCTGGTGGCATTGGGCGGATTTTTCTTTATTTGTGATCAACCCAACAATCGAACAAAATAACCCGCCTTTGATTATTCCGCCCGAGCAAATTGCTGGCACGGACGAGATCGAGTTTGTTTATCCTATTCATGATCATGGTTATAAATTATCGGCTTCAAAAGCAGAAGATATGTTTACGGCTGGCATGTCAATGTGTCGCTTATATTTCACCATTGAAAAAATGATTTTTTTATTGATCGAGCGTTTAAAAGCTGCGGGTGTCACGGAGGACACAGAAGTCCAAGTGGCCTTTGCTGGACATCAATTACCACAGCGTAAAGCATTTGAATCTATTATTAACCTTGGTTATAACGTGATTGTCACTAATTTTGAGCCGGGTGACTGGGGTGAACATTATTTAGAAGTAGTGAAGCGTCTTTCTGACAGGGGATATGGTTATCCAAAAGAGGCGCCACGCGAGAATTTTCGTCAACCACGAGGATCTTCGCCTAAAATGGGTGGATAAGAATAGGGAACGAGAGGAATGAGGTCTATTATACTTCGAGCGAACTATCGATTATACTTCACATGTTTTTATGAAAATCATCTGACGTAAGAGGCGTTTTATGCATGATAACCGACCAATCAATTTAGATTTAACAACTTTAAAGTTTCCTGTCATGGCGATTACTTCAATATTACATCGTATTTCAGGCATTTTGCTTTTTTTATTATTTCCTTTAATGATTTATTTTTTTGAGATGTCTCTGAGGAATGCCGGTACATTTGCACAGCTTCACGCTTGGCTTGAAACCTGTTTGCTCTGCAAATTAGTTGTTTGGGGCTTTGGTGTGGCTATTCTCTATCATTTATTGGCTGGACTTCGTCATATTGTGATGGATCTAGGATATGGGGAGACAGTCGAAGCAGGACAAAAAACGTCTGCTTTGATATTGGCGCTGACAATCGGATTAAGTTTGTTATTAGGAATTTGGCTATGGTAACGAATATCACTAGTTTAACAGGTAATGGGTTAAAGGATTGGTTAATACAACGCGTTACAGCAGTTTATTTTGCTGCTTACGTTGTTTTTTTGGCATTGTTTGTATTGTTGCATCCACAGCTTGCTTATAATCAATGGCAGGCGTTATTTGCATGTACGGCATTTAAAATAGCGACAATGATGGCATTTTTTGCCTATGGGTTGCATGCCTGGGTTGGTTTATGGACGGTCACCACCGATTATTTAAAGTGCACTAGCCTTCGACTTGTGGTTCAGTTGGGTGTGGTGGGTGCTTTAATTGCCCAAGTGATATGGGGCTTGATGATTGTATGGGGACAATAGTATGACGTATGCACGATACGAATTTGATGCGGTAATTGTTGGCGCTGGTGGTGCTGGGATGCGGGCTGCTTTGCAGTTGGCTAATTCTGGTCTTAAGGTTGCGTTATTGTCGAAGGTATTTCCAACCCGGTCCCATACTGTATCGGCGCAAGGAGGAATCACCGTTGCGCTGGGTAATTCAGGTGAGGATGATTGGCGTTGGCATATGTACGATACGGTTAAAGGCGCTGATTATATTGGTGATCAAGATTGTATCGAATATTTGTGTAAAACGGGTCCTGAGGTTGTTTATGAGTTAGAGCATATGGGGCTGCCGTTTTCTCGTATGGACAATGGCAAAATTTACCAGCGACAGTTTGGTGGTCAATCTAAAAATTTTGGTGGCGAGCAAGCCGCGAGAACGGCCGCAGCAGCAGATCGAACGGGTCATGCTTTGTTGCATACCTTGTATCAACAAAATTTGAAAGCAAAAACACATGTATTTAGTGAGTGGTATGCACTTGATTTAGTTAAAAATAGCCAGGGCGCCATTGTTGGTGTGATGGCGTTGTGTATTGAAACGGGCGAAGTTGTATTTTATCAATCACGTATTTGTATTTTAGCTACGGGTGGCGCGGGACGTATTTTCCAATCTACTACGAATGCACATATTAACACCGGTGATGGCTTTGGTATGGCTTTGCGTGCAGGTTTGCCTCTCCAAGACATGGAAATGTGGCAATTTCACCCAACAGGTATCGCAGGCGCCGGTACTTTGGTGACAGAGGGTTGTCGTGGTGAGGGTGGTTATTTAATTAATAAAGATGGCGAGCGCTTTATGGAGCGTTATGCCCCGCATGTGAAAGATCTCGCATCGCGCGATGTGGTTTCTAGAGCAATCGCTTTAGAGTTACGTGCGGGCAATGGTTTTGATCCCCGAGGTGTTGATCATGTGAAATTAAAATTAGATCACTTGGGTGCTGATTTAATTATGTCGAGATTACCCGGTATTCGTGAACTTTCTATGAAATTTGCGGGTGTTGATCCGATATTTGAACCTATTCCGGTTGTTCCAACTTGCCATTATAGCATGGGCGGTATTCCGACCAATATGCATGGACAAGTGTTGACTCATCATAAAGGGAAGGATCAGGTTGTTGAGGGGTTATTTGCTGTGGGCGAATGTGCGTGCGTTTCGGTGCATGGTGCGAATCGCTTAGGGGGTAACTCATTATTAGATTTAGTTGTATTCGGTCGAGCTGCGGGTATTTTTGTTGAGCAGTTGTGGCAAAGTAATCAAATGCCAGATTTGTCTTATGTGGGTGATGAGACGCTTGATTTGACGATGTCGCGTTATAATCGTTGGGAAAACTCATCCTCGGGTGAAAGTCCTGCGGTGATTCGAGATGAGATGCAACGTGCGATGCAAGAGGATTTTGGTGTGTTTCGTACGGGCGACATCATGGAAAAGGGCTTAGATCGTTTGCGAGCATTACGGGAGCGTTTGGCTCATGCACATTTAGTCGACAAAAGCCAAGTGTTTAATACTGAGCGATTGGCCGCCCTTGAATTAGATAATTTGATGGAAACGGCTTATGCCACCGCAAAATCGGCTTTGACGAGAACAGAAAGTCGTGGTGCCCATAGTCGCGAGGACTATCCAAAGCGAGATGACAAAAATTGGATCAAGCATACGCTGTATATACCCGAAGGTGAAGAGATTGACTTTAGACCTGTCAATGTGGCCCCTCACTATATTGAGCCCTTTGAACCCAAAGAACGTGTTTACTAGTCGTTGCATGTTGCCCATATTTTAAAGAGGATCATTTTCCATGGCTGAAATGAAAACAATTACACTTTCTATTTACCGATATAATCCAGAGGTAGATAAAAAGCCTTATATGAAAGCGTATGAGATTAATACGCCAGCAAATGCCGATGTGATGTTATTAACGTTGTTGGAGCGTTTGAAAGATGAACAAGATCCAACCTTGTCCTATCGTCGATCCTGTCGTGAAGGCGTTTGTGGTTCGGATGGTATGAATATTAATGGTACTAATGGCTTGGCTTGTGTTACAGCACTATCTACATTGAAAACGAATAATATCGTCATTAGACCGTTGCCAGGGTTTCCGGTTGTGCGTGATCTAGTGGTTGATATGAGTCAGTTTTATAAACAATATGAACGTATCGAGCCGTATTTGCAAAATGATACTCCGCCACCTGCAAGGGAGCGATTACAATCTCCTGAAGAGCGTGCGCAGTTAGATGGTTTGTATGAATGTATTCTTTGTGCGTGTTGTACTAGTTCTTGTCCTTCTTTTTGGTGGAATCCTGACAAATTTGTCGGACCTGCAGGGTTGCTGCAAGCGCGACGTTTTTTAGCGGATAGCCGAGATACAGCAACGAATCACCGTTTAGAAAAATTACAAGATCCGTTTAGTGTGTTTCGTTGTCGCTCTATCATGAATTGTGCGACGGTATGTCCCAAAGGGCTGAATCCTACTCAAGCAATTGCTGAAATTCGTGTTCAGATGTTACAGCAAGAGACTTAGGAGCAGCTTAGTAACCGAGTGGCCTGCAACAGAGAATAATTGTTGAAGATCCCCTCATCTCTCCGCTTTCGTGGGGACGGCCAGTTGCGGATCTTCTCCCCGTTTATGGGGCGAAGAGTAAAAGGAGGGAAGTTATTTGGGAGCAGGATATAATTGTACATGGAGGATTTCTTACAAGGATAAAGTAAATTATTTAGAGGGTAAACAATGATGAGCAGTAACGAACTGCAAAAGCAATGGGCTTCGTCCTATTTATCAGGGGGAAGTATGGATTATGTGGATGGTCTTTATGAGGATTATCTACTTGATCCAAACAGTGTTTCAGCCGATTGGCGCCAGTTATTTGATGGTATGATTCAACAGCAGGGCGGTGTTAAAGAGGTTCCTCATCGTGAGGTTGTTCAATACTTCTTGAATAGTGAGCGTAAAAATAAGCCTGTTGTTCAAGTATCTCAAGATGGTCGCCAATATCAAGTGCTTCAATTGATCGATGCTTATCGTGCGCAGGGTCATTATGTGGCGCAAATCGATCCGTTAGCGATGATGCCGCGTCATGAGATTCCCTCTCTGGATATGGCCCAATATCATATTACTTCAGCCGATTTATCTCAGACATTTTCTTCCGGCGGTTATTTGAGTGCTGATCCGATACCATTAAAAGATATCCTGACTGCCTTGAAAGAAACATACTGTGGCAGTATTGGCGCGGAGATCATGCATTTAACCGATCCTCGTGAAAAAGAATGGTTTGAATCTAAGCTAGAAAGTGTGCGTGGAAAGCCTTCATTTAATGGTGATACGCAGCGCGCGATACTACAGGATTTAATTGCGGCAGATGGTCTAGAGCGTTATCTTGGCACACGTTTTGTGGGGCAAAAGCGATTTTCACTAGAAGGTGGCGATGCCCTGATCCCCATGATGAAAGCAATCGTTCGTCAAGCCGGTCAATCACATGTGAAAGAAGTCGTTGTTGGAATGGCTCATCGCGGGCGTCTTAATGTCCTAGTCAATGTCCTTGGCAAAAAGCCAGAGAAGCTTTTTGAGGAATTTGAAGGAAAGGCTAGTTATGGAGATATTAGTGGCGACGTTAAGTATCATTTAGGTTTTTCCTCAAATGTTCAAACAGAAAGTGGAGAGATCGTTCATTTAGCATTGGCATTTAATCCTTCCCACTTAGAAATTATTAGTCCAGTCGTTGAGGGCTCTGTGCGATCCCGATTAGGTCGACGTCATAATTTAGACAAAAAAGATCAAGTGCTTCCTGTTGTGATACATGGTGATGCTGCTTTTGCAGGCCAGGGCGTTGTGATGGAAACATTCAACTTTTCTCAAGCTCGAGGATATTGTACCGGCGGAACCGTTCATATCGTGGTGAATAATCAAATTGGATTTACCACCAGTAACCCTTTAGACGCACGTTCTACTTACTATTGCACAGATGTTGCTAAAATGATTCAAGCACCGGTTCTGCATGTGAATGGTGATGATCCTGAAGCGGTTGTTTTTGTCGCACAATTGGCCTTTGAGTTTCGGATGAAATTTAAACGGGATGTGGTGATTGATTTGGTTTGCTATCGTCGTCATGGTCATAATGAGGCGGATGAACCTTCTATTACTCAGCCAGACATGTATCGAAAAATTAAAACGATGCGACCTTTGCGCGAGAAATATGCCGAGCAATTAATTCAGGCTGGATTGATGACAGCCGAAGAAGTTGATGCACAGGTTGAAGCTTATCGCATGAGCCTTGATGAAGGGCAGGCGGTGGTTCCAACTTTCCATGGGGATTATGCTGGCAAGTTGGCCAATGATTGGGGGCCTTATCTGCATGCAAAATGGACCGATAATGTCACAACAAGTGTGTCGCTTCAAACGATAAAGAAACTTGCGACTCAATTAACGACATTACCTCAAGGCTTTTCATTGCACCCCGTGGTTAAACGTTTATTAGCCGAGCGTGATAAAATGACCGCCGGTGAATTATCTATGAATTGGGGATATGCAGAAACATTGGCTTATGCGACCTTGTTAGCAGAAGGCACCGAAGTACGATTGTCTGGTCAGGATTGTGGTCGAGGAACATTTGCTCATCGTCATGCGGTTCTTTATGACACGGAAACGGGAGAGTCCATTACACCATTGAGAGCGCTAGCCTCAGATCAACATAAATCTTTCGAAGTCATTGACTCCGTGCTGTCTGAAGAGGCCGTATTAGCCTTCGAGTATGGTTTTGCAGCCTCTGAGCCAACAGCATTAGTCCTTTGGGAAGCTCAGTTTGGTGATTTTGCCAATGGAGCTCAGGTTGTGATCGATCAATTTATCAGTTCGGGTGAGCAGAAATGGGGGCGATTATGTGGTTTGGTGATGTTATTGCCACATGGTTATGAAGGGCAGGGTCCAGAGCACTCATCAGCACGTTTAGAGCGATATATGCAACTATGCGCGCAGCAAAATATACAAGTATGTACACCGACAACACCCGCGCAAATATTTCATTTATTAAGACGACAAGTGCTACGAAACTTCAGAAAACCGCTCATTATTATGACGCCAAAGAGTATTTTACGTCATAAATTAGCCGTATCGGAGCTCTCTGACTTGACGGATGGCAAGTTCTATAATGTTATTCCGGAAGTAGACGCTTTAGATTCAGCACAGGTGACTAAAGTGGTATTATGTTGTGGTAAAGTGTATTACGATCTGCTCCAAAAACGACGTGATGAAGGACTGAAACATATAGCTGTTGTGCGTATTGAGCAATTATATCCATTCCCCGCTGATGAGTTAAAAGAGGTGATGGCTCAATATCCGAAAGTGAAGCAAGTGGTTTGGTGTCAAGAAGAACCAAAGAATCAAGGTGCTTGGTTTGCAACTTGGCATCATATTAAAGATTGTATTAAGCCTGATCAAAAATTGTCTTATGCAGGTAGAGAATTTGCAGCGGCTCCCGCAGCGGGAAGTGCAAGTTTACATGCGAAGCAACAAGAGGCATTAGTTAACGAAGCAATCATGAACTGAGTCTGTCGATAGCATATTAGAAGGCTCTCTATTGGAAGGACTGAAATAATGTCAATTGAAGTGAAAGTACCGGCGCTGCCAGAATCTGTTGCTGATGCGACGATTGCCGCATGGCATAAAAAAGTGGGTGAGAAGGTGACCCGAGATGAAAATTTGTTAGATCTTGAGACTGATAAAGTCGTATTAGAGGTGCCTGCACCGATAGACGGTGTATTAGAAGAGATTTGTTTTCAAGTTGGTGATACGGTGACTGCTACGCAAATTTTGGCGCGAATTAATCCCGATGCAAAAGCCACTTCAACGCCAGTTTCTGTGGCGGCAGCCGAAGTTGAAAAAACGCCTGCAACAGGTCCGGCCGTACGGCGTTTGCTGTCAGAGAATGATTTATCTCAAGCTACCGTACCTACTGCGGGCAAGGAAGGTCGATTAACCAAAGAAGATGTGATTGCCTTTATCGAAACTAGTCGTGAAAAGACGCCTGTTGCCCCCGCTCCTGCTGCGGCGAACGCATCGCCTGTTACGCCAATGGGGGCACGAGAAGAGCGTCGAGTTCCAATGACACGTCTACGCGCTAAAATTGCTGAGCGTTTAGTCCAGTCTCAGCATTCAGCCGCTATGTTAACCACTTTCAATGAAGTGAACTTAAAAGCGGTGATGGATCTGCGTGCGCAGTATAAAGACAGTTTTGAAAAGAAACACGGCGTGCGTCTAGGATTTATGGCTTTTTTCACGAAAGCGGTTGTAGAAGCCTTGAGACGTTTCCCATCAGTTAATGCCTCTATTGATGGCAGTGATATTATATATCATGGTTATTTTGATATTGGAGTGGCTGTATCTACCGAGCGTGGTTTGGTGGTGCCGGTATTGCGCGATGCAGATCAGTTGGGTATGGCGCATATCGAAAAAACGATTCAAGATTTTGCTGGACGAGCTCGTGACGGTAAGCTAGCCATGGAAGAGATGCAGGGTGGCACGTTTACGATTACGAATGGTGGTGTTTTTGGTTCTTTATTATCCACACCTATCATTAATCCACCGCAAGCTGCGATTTTAGGCATGCATAAAATTGAAGAGCGACCCATTGTTGAGAAAGGTCAAATCGTGATTCGACCAATGATGTATTTAGCATTATCGTATGATCATCGTTTGATTGATGGTCGTGAGTCGGTTCAGTTTTTAGTAACGATTAAGGATATGCTAGAAGATCCGGCACGATTGTTACTCGATGTTTAGTTAAAGAGGATTATTATGAATTTACATGAATACCAAGCGAAGTCTCTGTTTGCCGAATATGGTTTGCCCGTCCCACGTGGTCAAGTGGCTTACCATGTTGATGATGCACAACAAGTCGCATCTCAGTTGTCAACAACAAAATGGGTGGTTAAGGCACAGGTTCATGCTGGAGGCCGGGGTAAAGCCGGTGGCGTAAAGATTGTTTCGAATAAAGATGAGTTGTCTGCTGTTGTGAAATCATTGCTCGGTACGCGTTTAGTGACCTACCAAACGGATGCAGATGGTCAGCCAGTTAATTCGGTGTTAGTTGAAGAGACATGTGATATTGATCGTGAATTATATTTAGGCGCGGTCGTTGATCGAGCTACACGACGTGTGGTGATGATGGCGTCTACTGAGGGCGGTGTTGAAATTGAAAAAGTAGCTCATGAAACCCCAGAGAAAATTTACAAGGCCATTGTTGATCCGTTGGTGGGCGTTATGCCTTACCAGTGTCGTGATTTAGCCTTTAAGTTAGGTTTAAATGATGCGCAAATGAAGCAATTTACCCAATTGATGTTGGGATTAGGCAAAATGTTTGTTGAACGTGATTTGAGCTTGTTGGAAATCAATCCGTTAGTGGTGACCAAGCAAGGCGATCTATTGTGTTTGGATGGCAAGGTGAATATTGATGATAACGCCTTATATCGACAGCCTCAATTGAAAGCGATGCGTGATCCGTCTCAAGAAGATGATCGCGTGAATCGTGCGATGGATTGGGAACTTAATTATGTTCCATTAGACGGTACGATTGGTTGTATGGTGAATGGTGCTGGTTTGGCCATGGCCACCATGGACGTTATCAAGTTGCATGGTGGCGAGCCTGCGAATTTCCTTGACGTAGGCGGCGGTGCAACGAAAGAGCGTGTTGCTGAAGCGTTTAAGATTATTTTGTCAGATCAACATGTGAAGGGTATTTTAGTGAATATTTTTGGTGGGATTGTCCGTTGCGATTTAATTGCTGAGGGTATTATTGCCGCTGTGAAAGAAGTTGGTGTAAAGGTACCTGTTGTCGTTCGTCTTGAGGGCAACAATGCAGATATTGGCGCTAAAATTTTGAATGACAGTGGTTTAAATGTGATAGCCGCAGATGGATTATCCGATGCCGCGAAGAAAATTGTTGCCGCAGTGGCCTAACCAAATTAGCGATCAGAGGTTATAACATGAGTGTATTAGTTAATAAATCAACCAAAGTAATTTGTCAGGGCTTCACCGGGAAGCAAGGGACGTTTCATTCTGAGCAAGCTATTGCTTATGGAACGAAAATGGTTGGTGGTGTAACACCAGGAAAAGGTGGTCAAAAACATTTAAATTTACCTGTTTTTGACACAGTGAGAGAGGCGGTTGAAGCGACGGCAGCAACAGCCACAGTGATTTATGTTCCCGCCCCATTTTGTAAAGATTCTATTCTTGAAGCAGCGGATGCAGGAATTGAGCTCATTGTTTGTATTACTGAAGGTGTACCTGTTTTGGATATGCTTGAAGTAAAGGTTTATTTAGAAAATAACACCCGGGCTCGATTAATTGGACCGAATTGTCCAGGTATCATTACGCCAGGGGAATGTAAAATTGGTATTATGCCAGGCTCTATTCATTTACCGGGCCGTGTTGGTATTGTTTCGCGATCAGGAACTTTGACCTATGAAACAGTTAAGCAAACAACAGATAAAGGGTTTGGTCAAAGTACGTGTATTGGTATTGGTGGTGATCCGATTCCGGGTACGACATTTATTGAAGCCTTGGCATTGTTTGAACAAGATCCGAAAACCGAAGCTATTATTATGGTTGGGGAAATTGGCGGTTCAGCGGAAGAAGAAGCAGCTGAATATATAAAGTCGAATGTCACCAAACCAGTTGTTGCTTATATTGCCGGTGTTACTGCACCAGCGGGTAAACGTATGGGTCATGCTGGCGCAATTATTTCTGGTGGTAAAGGTACTGCTGCTGAGAAATTTGCGGCACTTGAAGCGGCTGGAGTTCGTACAGTTCATTCCCCAGCTGATTTGGGTGATGCTGTTGCAGAAATCACTGGCTGGTAGTTCTTTTATATTTACACTTTTAAACGCCGCGGGATGTTCGTGGCGTAAAAAGATCTATTATTCAACTCATTGCGTATGACTCAGATCATACGCATGAGTTGAATACCTTGGTCGGCTGAAAATTTCAACTATTTTTGATCATTATGCACACGTCATATCGAGAGTCTTGGATCCTTAGTTACTTTTCTTTTAAGTAGTGTCTATACTTAAATGTAGGTGAGCTAAATGGATTGAAATTATGTCAGTTCTCAACTCTATGGTTGTCGAGTTTGATATTGTGAATCAAAGCATTAAGCAGCTATCGCTTGATGAGTTCTCGATTGAGCCGGGAGAGGCTAGTAAAATCTATTGGATTCACTGTGATTTAAATCAACAGGATATTTATAAAAAAATCATCGAGAAATTAAGTTTGCCAAAAGCGGTGACGGATTTGTGCAATACCGACGTGATGACTTCTCTTATTGATGATGATGATACTCTGACCATCAAGCTCCAGGCTTTAACATCAACCACTTTGAATAAAGACAATCAAGTTTCATTTAGCCCGTTTATTTTGCATTTTACGGCACGTTATTGTTTTACTGCCGCCTATGATCCTTTGCCTTGCCTGGTTGCCTTTTCGCATGCTTATCTTAAGGCAATTAAATTTGCAGAAACTTCAGGATTTATTTTATTTTTGTTGTTGGACAATATTGTTAGTGAGTATGGGAATGTTATCTTAGGTTTTGAGTTGATGGTTGATGATATGGACTCTCAAGAGAAGCTTGCCCAAAAAAACTTTTATACTTATGTTACTCAAATTAAACAGCAAGTGCTTAAAACCAAGCGATATTTCATGTTGATCCGTGATATTTTAACCCATATATCAGGGAGAAAAATTTCAGTTATTTCTTCATCCTGTAAGTTATCTTTATTGAGTTTGGTTAATTATGCGCACCAAATTGTGCATGAATCAGATTCTGTTCGTGATATGTTAAATGGTTTATTAGATCAAATTGACAATATGCTGATGCAGCAGATGAATGAAACAATGCGTATATTGACCATTGTTTCAGTGTTAGTTTTGCCTATTTCCATTATTTCTGGAATTTATGGGATGAATTTTCCTGCGATACCCGAGTTCACTTGGAAATATGGTTATTTTTTTGCAATTGGAGAAATGGTTGTCAGTACGATTATTTTGCTGCTTATCTTTAAAAGGATTAAGTGGTTTTAAGTAGGGGCTGCTTATATTTCAGCATAAAGCGCTGGACGTAGAGAGACGAAATGTAAACAGCCCCTACTTGTTGTTCTAAATAATATCATATTAGTTTAACACAAGGTGACTCTGATCATGGATAAAAAATCAAATTTGTATTTATATACTTTTCTAGGGATCTTTTTATCTATTTGTTTAGTTGGTGGGGTTTTTGCACCTTGGTTTTTAAAGGAAGTGAGAACAATTTTTGTTCGTGTAAATATTAATGCAAATCGTCCTGAAGCTAGTTTGGTTGCTAATATATTGTCGAGCTTAGTTCAGCATGGCGCTAGCAAAAAAGACGTCGTAGAAGGATTGCAAGCAGGTCTGGTTAAGGCCGATTTAAATACATCCTATTTATGTTTAATTAATGATAAGTCTGAAGTGTTTGTTGCGCATCCACTTAAATATGTCGTTGGTAAAAATGCAACGCAATTTATCCAAAATTTTACAGCGCATGCAGAGAATGCACCCAATAGCTCTCCTAATCTTCGGGAACAATCGTTGTCTCAAGGCGCCATTTTGAAATATGCATCGGGCGATACTGAAATTGTGAATTCGGTTTTAGTGCCGAATACCGACTATCGTCTTTTTTTGCATGAAAACATTGATAAATTGAATGGTGATATTCACAGCTTACAAATAAAAATCCTCATGGGTTCTATTCTGTTGGGATTGCTCATTGCGTTTCCGGCATCTTATGCCGCATTGCGGGTAAGTCGACGTTATGAAAAAGAAATTGAAGCAGAACATGCCAAATCAGATAAGTTACTGTTAAATATTTTACCTTTTAGTATTGCTGAGCGCCTTAAAGCCGGGGATGAATATATCGCTAATCACTATGATGATGTATCCGTTATGTTTATTGATATGGTTGGTTTTACGCCACTTTCCGCGAAAATTTCCCCAGAAGCGCTGGTTGATTTGTTAAATAAACTGTTTTCTAAATTTGATGAAATTGTACTAAAACATGGATTAGAGAAGATTAAAACCATTGGTGATGCTTATATGGTGGTTGGTGGGCTGCCCGAGGCAAGAGATGATCATCTCAAAGCATGTATTGATGCTGGCTTGGAAATCATCGCCTTTATTAAACAATCTTATCCAGATCATATTGGTGTACAAGTTCGCTTAGGTTTGCATACTGGGCCTGTGGTCGCGGGAGTTATTGGATCATATAAATTTGCCTATGATTTATGGGGTGAAACAGTCAACATTGCATCCCGTTTGGAAAGTAGTGGTGTTGCGGGGATGATTCATTGCTCTGAAGCGGTTTATGACCGGGTTAAAAATGATTATACTTTTCGATCCCATGGTAAAGTGAAGTTGAAAGGAATGGGTGAGGTCTCAACCTATTTATTAGGATAACCGTCATGACATTTTATATTCAATTTCTAGGCGCTGGGGCCGGTTTAAATACAGGTGAGGATAATTATCAATCAAATCTTATTATCCATAAAAACAATAATATTTTATTGATTGATGGTGGCACGGATCTCCGATTTTCACTGACAGAGCAGCAATTTAATTTTCAAGATATTCAGCATATGTACGTGACGCATTTACATGCGGATCATATTGGTGGTTTGGAGTGGTTGGCCGTTAATACTTATTTCAATCAAGTTAACAGAAAAAAACCTCACTTGTATGGCAATGTAGACATTATCGATCAATTGTGGCGAAATTCCTTGTCAGGTGGCCTTTTGACTCTTGAAGATCAAGAGGCTTCTTTAGAAACCTATTTTCAGGTGCATGCGATTCCAGAAGGTGGGGGATTTGAGTGGGAAAAGTTGTCGTTTCAACTCATACAAACAACACATGTGTTGAGCTGTCATGTTCCCATGCCATGTTATGGATTATTCATTGATGACCGTCAGGGAAATAAAATTTATTTTACAGCTGATACACAATTTATGCCGAAGCAAGCACTTTCTTACTATCAATCGGCCAATATTATTTTTCAGGATTGCGAAACGATTCCTCAAAAAACAGGTGTCCATGCGCATTATTCGGAGCTACGGACATTACCCTCAGACATTAAAAATAAAATGTGGCTTTATCATTACAATGCGGGTGAATTACCTGATGCTGTCGCCGATGGGTTTTTAGGGTTTGTTAAAAAAGGTCAAAGTTTTCATTTTGGCTAGGAGTTTAAGTTGTGCATGAACTTTCTTTATGTCGTATGATGATGGATATTATTTATAAACAGTTTGCTTTGCAAACCGCCTCACGTGTGATTCAAGTGAATATTGAGATAGGCCGTCTTGCAGCAGTAGATCTACCGGCACTTCGGTTAGGGTTTGAAGCGGTATCTAAGGACACTATCGCGGATCAGGCTATTTTTAATATCATTGTTATTGAAGGACAAGGGTATTGTGAGTTTTGTGAGCGGGTGCTACCAATGCAAAATAAATTTGATGCTTGTCAATCATGTGGTCAATATGGTTTGAAAGTTATTCAAGGTGAAGAGCTACAAATTAAATCAATGGAGGTTATTTAATGTGTGGTATTTGTGGGTGCTCGAAAGCATCTTTAGAGGACATTAATCATCAGCATCAGCATCATCAGCATCTGCCGCATCATGCTCATACACCTCATCCTTCGGTTGTTGAAGTGGAGGAGAATTTATTAAAGCAAAATAATCAATATGCGGCGCTTAATCGAGATTATTTTGCTGCAAAGGCTTTAACCGCTATTAATTTGATGTCTAGTCCAGGTTCTGGCAAAACGACTTTATTGGCAAAAACAATCAGCTTGCTTAATCAGCAGTGCTCGATGTCGGTAGTGGTCGGTGATCAACAGACGGATTATGATGCTGAGGCCATTCGTCTCAGTGGTGGAAAGGCTATTCAGATTAATACTGGCCATGTTTGTCATTTAGATGCTCATGCCGTTGGACACGCCGTGGAGGATTTATCCCTCAATAAACCTGGGATTGTTTTTCTGGAAAATGTTGGCAACCTTGTTTGTCCTGCATTATTTGATTTAGGTGAACAGGCGCGTGTGGTGATTTTGTCGGTGACAGAGGGTGAAAATAAACCCGTCAAATATCCCGATATGTTTCATCATGCCGATCTCATTATTTTAACTAAAATTGATTTATTGCCTTATGTAGATTTTGATATGGACAGCGCTATGGATTTTATTCAGCGTGTTAATCCCGGGGTCACGATGATGGCTTTATCCGCTAAAACAGGTGAGGGCTTGCAGGCATGGATTGATTGGTTATTGCTACAGCATGCTCAGTAGATTGCTTTGAAGCGGCAACAGTTTTTAATTCAAGGACAAGTTCAGGGTGTAGGATTTCGCCCACATGTTTATCGTATTGCTCAACGCCTTAGTTTAACCGGTTGGGTCCAGAATCATTCTGCCGGTGTGCTCGTTGAGGTCCAAGGCATTCAGGCGCAGCATTTTATTGCAGCATTGCAGCTCAATTTGCCGTCATTAGCAGTGATTGATCAGATTAAAACGACAGATTGTGTCCTGGTTCCAAATGAGTCCATATTTACCATTCGAATGAGTGAAGAAAAAAAATCCTCACAGGCGATGATTCCGCCTGATAGTTGTTTATGTGATGATTGCTTAACTGACTTGTTTGATCCCTCCAGTCCTTATTATCTTTATCCTTTTGTGAATTGTACCCAATGTGGCCCTCGATTCACGATTACCCATCAGTTGCCTTATGATCGTCAACAAACGGCTATGGCCTCGTTTCCTTTGTGTGATCGTTGTCAGCAGAATTACTCCGATCCTATGAATCGACGATATCATGCGCAACCGATTGCATGTCCAGAGTGTGGTCCAAAGATGTCTGCTTCAATGGTTGATATTGCGGCGGATATCACTGCGGGGAAAATTGTAGCGATAAAAGGCATGGGGGGATACCAACTATATTGTGATGCTTATGATGTTGAGGCTATCGCCGAGTTGCGCCAACGTAAGCAGCGTGATGCTAAGCCATTTGCATTAATGGTGCTTAATGTAGCGAGTGCTCGCGCTTTGGTTTCATTGGATGACCGTGCTGAAAAAATCTTAATTCGTCCTGAACGTCCAATTGTATTAGCGCAACAGGTTTCTCAAGTTTTGCCTCAATCGTTAGCACCTGGCCTTTCAGACTTGGGTATCATGCTCCCTTCAACGCCGATTCATTATTTGCTTTGGCATGCATTGTTGGGCTTTCCAACAGGTACCCATTGGTTAAGCGCAATGCACCCGCAGGTATTGGTGGTAACGAGTGCCAATATTGCTGGTCAGCCGTTGATTATTGATGATGAAGAGGCTTATCACGCATTAGGAGGTATTGCTGATAAGATCGTTTCATTCAATCGAGCCATTATGACTCGGGCCGACGATTCTGTTATTCGTCCAATTTCAACTCAATCAGTCATGGTTCGTCGCGCTCGTGGATATTGTCCCACCATGATTCCCTTGCCTTATGAAATTCCATGTACTTTAGGTTTAGGTGGCGACTTAAAAAATACGTTTTGTATTACGAGAGGGGATCAGGCGTTTGTTTCGCAACATATTGGATCATTGACGAATGCTGCGACCATCGCCTTTTTTCATGAGTCGTTAACTCATTGGATTCGTTTCTTAGGGGTTGAAATTGAGCGTGTTGCCTGTGATAGTCACCCTGACTTTTATACAACGCGTTGCGCCGAAGATTATGGTGTACCAGTTGTACCGATTCAACATCATCATGCCCATGCCGCAGCGGTCATTGCCGAGCAGCATTTACTTGAGCCTGTTTTGGGATTGATCTTAGATGGCTATGGTTATGGCATGAATGGTGATAGTTGGGGTGGAGAGTTATTGAAATTAGAAGGGAGCAACTATCAGCGGTTATCTCATTTATGGCCACTTTTGCAGCCGGGTGGCGATCGGGCTGCTCGTGAGCCGTGGCGTGTCGGTGTAGGTGTATTATTCGATCTAAATTGTGTTGATCAGATTATAGGCCGTTGGCCTGAACAGGCTCAATCGGCTTCATTGATTCAAGCCTTGCAGCATCCTTTAATCGCGGATCGCCGAACGAGTAGTGCGGGACGCTTATTTGATGCGGCGAGTGCCATATTGGGCGTGAACAGTTGTTCTGATTATGAAGGACAAGCTGCAATGCAACTGGAGAGTTTAGTGACGACCCCTTTGGTTTTAGCTGATGGTTGGGTCATGAGTGAACAAGGATTAAGCTTTTTACCTTTATTGGAGCATTTGCTTGAGTTGACGCCAATTTCTGGGGCAAATTTTTTCCATGGTACTTTGATCGCAGGGTTGGCTGAGTGGGTACTATGTTGGTCTCAACAAACTAGCATCAAAACCATTGTATTGAGTGGGGGATGTTTTATTAATCGGATCTTAACGGATGGTTTGGTGAATTTGCTTGTAAATGCAGGGTTACAGGTGCATTTACCGCTGCAATTACCCGTGAATGACGGTGGTTTATCATTGGGACAAGCTTGGATGGCCAGTTGCAGGCGGTCTGATATTTGAACATTCCGTTTATGTGCTAAACTGTAAGAGGTGGAAGATAATCTTGTGATGAGGGTGAGCATAATGCAAGATAAAAAAGAGCCGAAAAAACGTTTAGATCATGACAAAGCACCTACTTTAGAAAAATCTATTGAGCAGGTGGTTAAGTTGTTGTCCCAAGTTCTCAAGCAGGTTTTGAATGATAGTGCTGGTTTAATTGGTGTTTCGTCTGATGTGACGGACAAGCTCAAAAAGCAAGCTACCCCAACACAATCAAACGCAAAATCAGATAAGCCTCAGCCCAGTGAACAGCCATCGAAAAGTGCTTCTAATCAACATACGCAGGAGCAGAATCCGATTTTGATGTTAATTAAGGCTGTTCAAGGCTTGGCCGCCAATGTTCAAAATGTGAGTGATTTATTACAAAAAGGACCTCAAAAAGCGGTCTCAGAGGCACGACATGGTAAGGCAACTGGGGCGCACTCTTATGATGCAACACAAGATCCTGTTTCATCGAAAAGTGCGAATAAAGCGGCAAATACGCAAGCGGGCTTGAACACCTCACCTCAAGCAGGTGCTGCTGCACAAGCTCGTCAAAGGCCTGGGAGCGCGAATACCTTAGGATTGTCTCAAGCTAAGACAACTGACACCCTTCAATCAGCGAACAATCTTCAGCAAGATAATCAATCAGCGAATGCGCTACAGCAAACGACGCCAGTGGAAGGTAATCAAGCAGAAATCAATGCATCTCATCAAGAAACTAATCATCAGGAATTAAAACAAGCTTCATCGACAGAGTTGGCTGGCCCGCAGCCTAACGCTCCCTCTGAGAGTCTGAATCAGGATAAAACAGTAGAGCCCAAGACACCTAATGAGTTAGCGATTGAGGCAGAAGAGGACGATCTCGATGCCGCGCCAGATGCTCCTTCTCCTGATGATGATCAAGATAATGATGAAGATAATGACAATACGAATACGCCTAGACTAGGCCTATAATGTAAAAGCTCTCGTTTAGAACATGAATCACTTTTTAAAATCCCCCGGCTGATGCTGCTCCATCTCCTCGTGTTCAAGACGCTGAGAAAGCGGTTTCTTTACATGCTTTAGATTTTTTTTTGTTATTCTCAGTAGATATTTCGTCAGAAAGAGAGATTTTTTTCTAGATCCTGATCAGACCGCAGGCTATAATTTCCCCATCAAAGGAAGTCTGTGTCCGAAAAATAATCAGGAGTTCTCTACGTGAAGCATAAAATTTTATTTATAGCCATATTGGCTCTGTCTCCGGCTATTTTTGCAGCCGATCAAGCCGATATGCAACAAGAAATTGAACAATTAAGACGTCAAACGGTAGCTTTACAAGCTCAGTTAAATCACTTACAAAAAAAAATGGGCTCTCATAAAACCCATCGTGCGCAGCCATCAAAAACGGTGGTTCAGACTAAACATAAAAAGTCATCAGTGACCCAGTCAGCAGTTTCGAATCATCCTGCAAAAAAATCAGTTTTAACACCTATTATTCCACCCGAAAGTCCAACTCCGGCGCCTCGTTTAACAACAGAGCGGTCTGCAGGTACAGAAAGTCAGTCTAGTCCTTTTCACAGTAGTGTGGTGAGTGTACATAGCTTAGAAAACCAGCCCAAAGCGGCAGGTGCATATCCGACCGCTTTGGTAGCGGATGGTCGAGTGATTACTTATATTGCCGGGACGCCGGTGGTTACCGCGCCTTATTTAGGAGAGCGACCCGCGTTCGATGGTTCAGATTATATTGTTAATATTTCAAGTATTAATAGAGACTTACGTCTTATGCAGCAACGTCGTAAATTGTATCATGCCTATGAGCAAATTGGTTATCCCGATCCTAATCGTCCTATTTTGGCGTTAAGTGGGAAAGTTGTTCCTGATGCAACGTTTAATCAACCTTATTATGGACAAGCTTCTGGTGATCTAAACTTAGGCGCCACAGAGCTGGATGTTGCGGCGGCATTGAGTGATAAGGTCGAAGGATTTATTGGGATTGTGTATGATGATGCTCCTCCTTCTATTGGTGGGCAACGCGTTTCAAATTCTGCGTTTGGCTTGAGTCTTGGATTTATTAACATTGGTAATCTGGATCAAAGCCCGTTTTATTTTACGGCGGGTCAATTATATGCGCCGTTTGGGAAGTATAGCTCGTCGATGATTAGTGGCACGTTACCGATGATGGTTGCCCGCACGTTGACACGTCCGTTTATCTTGGGTTATCAATCACAGGGTAATTCAGGCATTTATGGTGAGGTGTATGCGTATCAGTCGGATACAACCGTGGGTAACTCAGCGATTCCAGGTGTTAACTTAGGGTATTCGATTGATCGCGGGATCTATAATGGTGATTTGAGTATAGGTTATATTGGTACCTTAGCAGACTCTTTGGGCATGCAAAGTAATAATGGCAATTATGGATCGTTTGGTGGATTTGCATCGCCCACCAATGGGAGTGAAAATGTTGCTCACGTGCCGGGTATTGATATTCATGGTAACTTTAGTATTGATCGCTACAACTTTGCGGCTGAATGGGTGGACGCTACACAAGCTTTTAGAACGCAAGACTTGAGTTTTAATGGTCAAGGGGCATGGCCGCAAGCGGGGCAGTTGGAAACGAGTGTCACGTTTAAGGTTTTTGATAAACCGTCCAGTGTTGGTGGTGGTTATCAATGGACGCGTCAGGCTTTGGCCTTAAATTTACCGGCACGTCGTGCCATTGGTGTGTTTAATATTTCATTGTGGCGAAATACCGTCGAAAGTTTAGAATATCGGTATGATATCGATTACGGTGCGAATCAGTATTCTACTGGCGCGGTTTCAGCTGGACAATCAAATATACCTATTAAAGGGACAGGTAAGGGCTCAAGTAGTGTGACTTTACAAATCGGGGTTTATTTCTAGGGGACAAGTATGTCAATTAAATCAGATCGTTGGATAGAAAAAATGGCATTGGAAGCTGGAATGATCTCGCCATTCGAATCACGCCAAGTGCGTGAAACCGGAAATGGGCGAATTATTTCTTATGGTGTGTCTAGCTATGGCTATGATGTTCGGTGTGCCGATGAATTTAAAATTTTTACTAATATTAATTCAGCAATTGTTGATCCTAAAGCATTCGACTCGAATAGCTTTGTGGACGTAAAATCCGATGTTTGTATTATCCCTCCTAATTCTTTTGCATTAGCTCGAACCATTGAATATTTTCGTATTCCGCGGAATGTCCTGACAATTTGCTTGGGCAAGTCAACTTATGCACGATGTGGTATTATTGTGAATGTGACGCCTTTAGAGCCTGAGTGGGAAGGTCATGTAACTTTAGAGTTTTCAAATACAACGACGCTGCCAGCAAAAATTTATGCTAACGAAGGTGTTGCTCAAATGTTATTTTTGGAGTCTGATGAAGTCTGTGCCGTGTCTTATCGTGATCGCGGTGGTAAATATCAAGGTCAAACAGGTGTTACATTACCTAAAACGTAATGACCAAACCGCCATCCCTCAGTGTGCTTGGGATGGCGGTATAATCCCTAATCTTCGTTTTTTAGTTTTACTTTGGTTTTAGATTGATCGACGCGCTCACGAAGCTCTTTTCCAGGTTTGAAATGCGGGGTATATTTAGCCACTGTTGTAACTTTTTCACCAGTTTTAGGGTTATGGGCGGAGCGAGGTGCTCGGTAATGTAATGAAAAACTACCAAAACCACGAATTTCAATCCGTTGCTTGTTAAGTAATGATTCGGACATAAGCTCTAGGGTTCGATTAACGGCATCGTTAATCTGCTTTTCTGATAAGCTTGTCATCTCTGCAGCCAGTCCTGCAATAAGTTGTGATTTAATCATACCCACCTCGGTTATTCTTGTGTTTTTTAGTATATCTTTATAGCTTAAGAAAAAGAAGCGTGATTTGATAATCTTCTTTCACGTTGAATGTTCGGAGTTACATTTCTAAATTTACCTGTTAAGATTTTCTTAATAGATTTTCTTAATAGTGGGTCGATAGATTTAAATAATACAATTGATGTTGAGGAGTGATTTCATGGGATTTTTTGATACTAAACGGGGTGGCATAGGACCGCTTACTAAGTTTGCATTATCTGCACGAGAAGATACCGTTCGTAAAAAAACAGTGGTACCTTTTGGTTATGATAGACAGAGTGGTTTTTTATCATTAGCTGCAGGTGTACTAGATTGGATTTTGACCTACCCTTCACGAAAACATGATGTATGTATCGATATTATCAACCAACATCTGGCTTTTTTTCCTAATTATGAACAAATGGGGCGGAACCTTGACGCAGTCAAGCGTTTACAGGTCATGATGACTAAGCCTAGTTTTCTTGTTGATTTGGCTTATACATTTTGGCGAATGGCTGATAACGAACGAAAGCGAGCTCCAGCATATTATCCTCTTGATATGAATACGCTACAATTGATGTCTGTTACGCCATTGAATGAGACTCCGCCACTCAATAATATCTTGGTTGCCGCTTTAGCTCATCGTTTGAATATTCCTGTTACAGTTCATCAGATTGAATTCAATAAAAAAATTCCATTAGCTCTTCATTATGGGTCAAAGATGCAAGTAGGACTTACTGCTGCAAATAGGATCGAGCTCGAATTAAAAAGCGAACTATATCATCCTAAATTAAATCAAGCTGAGATTTTTGAGCCTCTCGTACGTGATAGGGTTGCCATGCAGACCCCTATTACGGATGCACTAGATGTGCCCTCTGCTGGGTTGGTTGCCGAGGAGGTTTTAGCGGCAGATAAAGCATTGTTAGAATCATTTAATGATAATTTAACCGCACTGAATGATTGGGTTACACGCCAATCAATTTCGCGGTCGCAATTGGTTGATTTGTATATTAAGGGGCTTAATCAGCCAGAAAAAGCTGATCCAGCTCGGCCATGTGGTCTAGAATATGGCTCGCAAGCTTTTTTTGAGCGAGCGCTCGAAAATGTTCAATGTTTCAACGGGGAAAAATTTACACTCTCTCTTGGCTCTGACATGGATAGTGATGATAAGGTTGTGACTCAGTTACTGCACGGTATTGCCCGAACGGTGACCATTGGTGATTTGAATCAAGATGATATATACGTTCAAGAGCATTCCAGTGCATTAACAATGTCATGATGCCTGTCCCCGCGAAGGCGGGGAGATGAGGGGATTTTTAACAGTTCCTCTCTGTCGCAGGCCACTCAGTGGCTGAATGGTTTGCTTCTAAAGAAAACCATTCTTTTTCATCCATTCATCATTCGCAAATTTTGACAGATAATTGCGAATGGAATCGGCTAATAAAACGAGACATTTTTCGCCTTGCTTTAAGGCGCTCGCGGCTTGGAGCGCGGCCCACATAGCTGCGCCCGATGATCCGCCAACAAGAAGTCCTTCTTCACGAATTAAGCGTCTGGCCATCGTAAAGGAATCGTTGTCATTTGTTTTGATGTAACGATCAACTAATTCATTATTAAGAACCTCTGGAAAAAAATCATAGCCTATGCCTTCAACTAAGTAAGGTTTTACTTCAGTGCCGCCTCCTAAAATGGAGCCTTCAGGATCAACGCCAATAACTTGTATTTGAGGGTTATATTCTTTGAGTCGTTGCGCAATACCCGTGATGGTGCCCCCGGTGCCGACTGAAATCACAACCATGTTCAATGTCATGCCAAAATCATCAATGATTTCTTGAGCAGTTCCGAGATAATGTGCTTGAGGATTATCTGGATTACTATATTGATCCAAGATATAAGAGCGGGGTATTTCTTGTTGAAGTCTTTTGGCGAGAGAGATGTGGCTTTCAGGATCATCCCATGCCGCAGCTGATGGTGTTCGGTAAATAATCGCACCAAGGCGCTCGAGTATCACTTGCTTTTCTTGGCTCATTTTTTCAGGCATGGTAATAATGACGTTGTAACCAAGAATTGCGCCAGCTAAGGCGATGCCGATACCGGTGTTTCCAGAGCTGGGTTCGATTAAAGTATCTCCTGGTTGGATCCGACCAGCTTTTTCTGCTGCTTTAATCATGGCATAGCCAATACGATCTTTAACTGATCCTCCAGGATTGAAATATTCACATTTGGCATAAAGAGTACAGGATAGATCTTTTCCAATATGGTTGATTTTGACGACGGGTGTATGGCCAATGGTTTCGAGAATATTGTCGTAGATCATGGTGATTCATCCTTGGTTAATTTACAACGCTACATTGACGGAGTAGAATTCAAGAGTATTATAAATTTATTCTAACAGTAATCTTCAAGGACGACAGCAATGAAAAAAATAACGCCTTTATTAATGGTACTGCCACTTTGCTTGACGGCTTGTCAGACGTGGGAACAAATGTTCGGTGATGATGATCATCATAAAGCTTATAGTTCAGAATATTCGAATACGCAATATGATGATGCCAAGAAGATGGATACCAAAGCGGCTGCTAGTAAAACTAAAAGAGCTTCATCAGGGCAGTCAGGCACAGCAGCAACGAGTGTTACAACCCCAGCAACGACAGATAGAAAGGGATCAGGTGTTCCATTAGATGCTCCGGCAGTTCCAAGTATGGCAACGCCAGCTCAAGCTCCTGCACCGGTAGCTGCACCAGCTCAAGCTGCGGCACCAGCAGCTGCGCCAGCACCTACTGTCACCACCGCCGGATCCAAACCTTCTGTTACGGAAAAAGCGCCTAAGTCGAAAACTAGTTCGTCTGACTCAAGTGCTACCACAGCGCCAACATCTCCTGCACCTGCTGCCCCGGCTGTATCGCAATAATGATCCAAGGATTAAGACAACAAGCGGCTGAGGCCGCTTTATCTTTTATCGAAGACGATATGGTGATAGGGGTTGGAACGGGCTCGACAACGAATTATTTTATTGATGCATTAGCCTCTATAAAACATCGTATCGAGGGTTGTGTGGCTAGCTCTGAGGGAACTGCTCAGCGTTTAAAAGCACTGGGCATTCCTGTTCTAGATTGTAATGCTGTGCGTGAGTTATCGCTTTATATTGATAGTGCGGATGAAATTAATCAACGTGGTGAAATGATCAAAGGTGGCGGTGGTGCTTTAACACGCGAAAAAATTGTCGCTAGCATTGCTTCTCAATTTGTTTGTATTGTTGATGCTGCAAAATTAGTATTAAATTTGGGTGCATTTCCTGTTGCAGTAGAGGTTTTGCCCATGGCGCGTAGTTATGTAGCGCGTGAATTAGTCAAATTAGGTGGTGATCCGGCTTATCGAGAGGGGTTTATCACGGATAACGGTAATGTTATTTTAGATGTCCATAATTTTAAAATATTAACGCCTGTTGAGCTTGAAGCGGCTATTGAGCTGATTCCGGGTGTTGTTGAATGTGGTATTTTTGCAAAACGTCGGGCTGATACGATGGTTTTGGCATCTGCTGATGGTGTTCATATTTCTCGTTTCTAAATTGGTTTTAAGGTGATTTTCCAGTTTTTTTCAGCGATCAAGATGTGATTTTTGGGTACTGATAACCATTCAATATTAAAATCGGTTAATTTCTCTGAGGCAATCAGCACGGAGTGCTGAGTGTTTTCTTGTTTGGTGATGTAGGCTGGAATTGGACTCACGTGATGCCCTGAAAAATAATGTAAAGACTCAGGCGTTATTTTGGGGTCGCTACAATAGCGAATTGCGAATAGTCGTTTGCCATCTGTTAAGCAAATATTAAAAAAAGACGTCTCTCCTTTTCCATAATCTTGTACTAATTGATTAATGACCTCGATAGTTTCGATTAGATTATCTGCGACGGCTTGAGATGTATTTAATGATTTATTTTTTGCTAATTGTAAAAATAATGCGAAGAAATGCTCTGAGTCAGTTTCGCCTTTAATGATGTTATACATATCATCATCTAATAGGTGTCGTAAGTGGCGTTTGACGGAAGAGAAATTAGCAATGCTGCCATTATGCATGAGCATCCATTCGTCATGCACAAAGGGATGACAGTTATAGAAATTAATCCCACCAAAACTGGCTGCACGAACATGAGCGAAGAAACAACTTGATTTTATTTTCGCGGTAAGATTTAGCAGGTTTTGATCGTTCCATGCGGGTAGGATTGAAGTAAAAAGCGCCGGGTTAGGGCTAATTTCTGGGGCATACCATCCTAAGCCAAATCCATCACCATTCGTGAAAAACTCAGATTCGCGTGCATGATAACTTTGCATCACGAGGGAGTTGCTTGGTTTGACTAAAATATCTTCCATTATCACATCATGACCTAAATAGGCGACTAAACGGCACATGGGACGTCTCCTTCCATAGAATGTTTTCTCATTTTTTCTTAGGACGTTTCCATCCATAAATTGTTTTTTGTTTACTTTCTGTTAAGGTTAATTCACCGTCAGGAGCATTTTGTCTTAATGTGCAACCTGCGCCAATGGTAGCATGCGCGCCCACCTTTACGGGTGCAACTAATTGTGTGTCTGAGCCAATAAATGCGCCATCTCCAATGATAGTTTGATGTTTGTTAATGCCGTCGTAATTGCAGGTAATGGTACCTGCTCCGATATTGACATCATTTCCAATCGTGACATCGCCAAGATAGCTTAAATGGCTTGCTTTACTATCTGAGCCAAAATGCGCCTTTTTGGTTTCGACAAAGTTGCCAATTTTACATCGTGGCCCTAATTCGGTACCAGGTCTTAAGCGTGCAAAAGGGCCAACGTGACAATCGGTTCCTATTTGACAGCCATCTAAAACGCTATGCGCTAGAATTTGGCTATTGGCGCCAATATGTGTGTCAGTCAGGATACAGTTGGGGCCTATGATGCAGCCATCTTCGATATGTACCTTGCCGATAAACACACAATTTGCATCGATAAAGATATCTTTGCCGCAATGAAGCTCTCCACGAATATCAAAACGTGTGCTATCGGCAATGGTCACACCATTTAGCATGAGACGCTCAGCTTGTTGTTGTTGCCAGAGTCTCTCAAGGGTATGAAGCTGTAGGCGATCATTGACGCCTTTAATTTCATATTCATGAGGTGTTTCAATACTTTGAATATTTTGTTGCTCGTTAACAGCCATAGCAATAATATCTGTTAAATAATATTCATGTTGAGTATTGTTTTGGGTTAACTTCGGCAGCCAGCGTGTAAGGTCATTGGAGGAAGCGCAGCAAATACCGGTATAGGTTTCTCTAATTTTGCGTTGTGCGGGGGTGGCATCTTTTTCTTCGACGATCGCTTCAATCATACCCGCATTATTGCGAAGAATGCGTCCCAGCCCGAAGGGATTGTCCAATGTGGCTAATAATAGCGTTAAGGCTTGATGCTCTGCGGCAGATTGAATCAGCTGGACAAGCGTTGTTGATTCGATGAGGGGTACATCACCATAAAGAATCAGGACTTGCGCATCTTGAGGGATCTCAGGCATGGCTTGCATCACAGCATGTCCAGTACCTAATTGTTGTGTCTGGTTGATCCAATGAACGGGTACATCAGCTAATGCTTGACGAATTTGATCGCCCTCATGGCCGTAGATGACGTGAATGGCAGCAGGTTGAAGTGTTTTTGCGGTGTCGATGACTCTGGCTAGTAAAGATTTTCCGCCTAACTCATGGAGTACCTTAGGTTTTTGTGAGACCATTCTCTTACCAAGGCCAGCTGCTAAAATAATAATGTGTAATGTCATATAAATGGTTGTCCTTCGGATTAAAAAACTTGTTTTTTGTTTTGAGTGAGTATAATTGAGGATTGTCACAAATAAATCGATTGTGCAACCTTAACTTACTGCTATGATAAAAAAAAATGATGTAAAGGAGTAGTGCTGTGACCATTTTTATTGAAATAGTAAAAGAAATCCTAATCAGTGAACTAAATGAAATAAAAAGTGAGTTGGCAAAGTCTGATCCAAGCTTTGCACCCTCTCCCTCTGATTTACCCGAGCAAGGGAGTGCTGGATCATCTAAGAAAGAAAATAAAATAGCTCCCTTGATTGAGCAAATTGAAGGATTCACATTAGCGGATAATGATGACTTGAATAGAATTAAACTCAATGGTCTATTGGATAATGCGCTGAAGAATTTACCAAGCAAGGTGAATCACTCTGATCGCTTAAAGAAATTATTAACTGCACTATATGCAAAGCTTAACGACTGCGAATTAACTAACGTCAAGTATGATACCTCAGATGGATTTAGTTTGTTCCAATATTTTATGGCATGTTATTTTGCAAAGCATACCCGAGAAGATCAGAAGCAACTTCATGAGGGTGGTGTTATGAATTTGCTCCGAGCAGCTGTTCAAGATAAACAGTTGACGACAGAGAAAGAAATGATGGTTCTGAGTGCCTTGCGCGAATGTCGTAAACTACTCGGTGTTATGAAGTATGGTGAGAAAGATCTTAACTATAAGGATGCCTATCAGGGTGTGGTGAGGCTCGTATTAGATAACCTGTTAACCGCTAATCAAAAAGTAGCTTCGAGTCGTTCAAGCGGGGTCTACGCCACAGTGTCTTCGGTGACCGGATCGGTCAGGAAAGTGACGGGAACCGTGGCATCATTTTTTGCAGGATCGCCAGCGGAAGCTTCAGCTGATAAACCTGCTGAGCCTGTATCGACATCTACCATCAATGGTCATTTGGAAGAGTGCATTCTCAGCGCAATCAATAGCTTAGATTCAGATAATTCTCGGTTAAAAGCCGTTGATGATGCTGTAGGTACTAGGCATCTCAAGATACCCACAACTGATCTCGCACTTCCAGCCGCTGAAAGGAGCAATTCAGCTATGGCAACCACAGCGCATGATATGGAAAAAGGAGTCGCATTACAGTCTGCGCCAGCAGAGGCATCTTCGATGACTAAATCAAGTGCTGAAAGTGTTCAAGCGGTGCCGGCGCCGGATAACGCCTCGGGCAGCACAAAGTCTGGTTCAAAAAAGGGACAAAAAGCTCAGCAGGCGTGGCCAGCAGAAGGAACAACAGCAAAATTAAGTTGATGCTATTTGTAACACAAGACCAAAACACACGCTATAAAAAAAGTTAACGCGCTAATGGCTTAGCTCCCCACATAAATCTTGCTCGATAAGTATTTTAACCTTGTCGAGTGGGATATTTTTACTGAGTAAATATAATAACTTGCAATGTGCAGCTTCAGGGGTCATATCATGTCCGCTGATGAGACCCGCTTGCTTAAGACTATAGCCTGTTGCATATTGGTTCATAGACACGCGTCCTTGCTGACATTGCGAACAATTGATGATGATAATCCCTCGGGCTGATGCTGCAAGGAGTAGCTCTAAAAATCGCGGATCGTTATTTTGTGCATTGCCAGCGCCGTAGGTTTCTAAAATTAAGCCACGCAGTGGCGATTGCAATAAAAAATCTAATACATCGGTTGCGAAGCCAGGAAACAATCGGAAGTTGGCGATGAATTGCGGTGTAATGGGTTGTAAACAAAAAGCTTGTTGAGGAGCTGGGCGTAATAGCTCGTGATTCAATTCAATATGAATACCCACACGTGCTAAATGAGGGCAATTTGGTGAGTCAAATGCGTTGAACAGCTCAGCACTGACCTTTTGTGCGCGATTGCCACGTAACAAACGTTGATTGAAATAAATGCACACCTCTTGGATGGGCTGATGAGCACACAGCCATAAAGAGGTAATAATATTATCTAATGCATCATTGCGAATTTCAGATAAAGGTATTTGAGAGCCAGTCATAATGACGGGCTTGGCTAAATTTTCTAGCATAAATGAAAGGGCTGATGCCGTATAAGCCATGGTGTCTGTGCCATGAAAAATCACAAAACCATCATATTGGTCGTAATGCGTGGCAATGTCACTGGCAATCCGATTCCAATCAGAAACAGTCATATTTGATGAGTCAAGTAACGGATTGTATTCTTCAATGTGGTAACTAGGTAAATCAGGGTGGCGAAATGCGGGGATAGACTGCATAGCAGCCGCAATGTAACCCGGGGCGGGTTCGTAGCCTGTTTCTGTCTGGACGGAACTAATGGTTCCGCCAGTATTCAATATCAGTATTTTTTTCTTCATGGTGAGCGATTCTTGTATTAATTTACTTCGTGTATACCTGTGAGTATAGCCTTTTCAGCCTATTAGAACAAAAAAAGTGATTTAGTGCATTGATCATTTGCTAATGATGGGTTGTTTGTGGAAAAATCAATGTATTGGTGGTTTTTAAGTATTGTAGACATGATGATAGTCGATCGCGCTGGTTATCGCTTAAATGTTGGTATTATTTTAGTTAATGATTCAGGACGTGTTTTTTGGGGTAGGCGACAAGGACACGATGCCTGGCAATTTCCTCAAGGGGGGCTTGCCGCAGGTGAAACAGCTCTAGAGGCTATGTTTCGTGAGCTACACGAAGAGATTGGTCTCGAAAAACCTGATGTAGAAGTATTAGGCTGTACGAAGCGATGGTTAAAATATCGCTTGCCTAAACAATATCTTCGTCACGGAAAAGTCCCTTTAGTGATTGGACAAAAACAAAAATGGTTTTTATTAAAGCTGATTTCCAGCGAACAAAAAGTTCGTCTTGATTTGAGTGATTCACCCGAGTTTGATAGTTGGCGTTGGGTTGATTATGAATCACCGCAAGAGGAGGTTATTTTTTTTAAACGGCAAGTCTATTCGCAAGCCATGAAAGAATTAGCCGGTTTTTTGAAACGACGTCGATTACCATCGGTTGGACGCAAAAAACAACGCTCATAGTCTACGATAATATATTAGACCTTTTGCATAACCTGCAACGACGCTAGCACGTGAAGGTCCGGGAGATCCATGCTTAAAGTCTTAAAGCGAATAGTTCAAGATGTAGCCACTGCCACGCATTTGTCTGAAGCCTTAATGATTTTGGTTCATCGGGTACGTCAAGCCGTTAATGCTGATGCCGTTTCAGTTTATCTTATAGATAATAAACACGCAGATTATGTGTTGGTTGCTACGGAAGGATTGAATCCAGCTGCACAGAGCCATGTTCGAATTGATCTCAATAGTGGTTTGGTTGGTCTAATTGGCCGTCGCGAAGAGCCTATTCATATTGAAAATGCCTCATCCCATCCGGATTATCATCATAATCCACTCCTAAAAGAAGATCATCTTAAGGCCTTTTTAGGTGTGCCAATTATTCAACATCGTAAATTATTTGGCGTTATCACCGTTCAACAGGCTGAAGAGCGTTGTTTTGATGATGCCGAAGAGTCATTCCTGATTACCTTAGCCGCTCAGTTAGGCGGAATTATTGCCCATTCTGAGGCCACTGGAGAGTTGGCTGAGCTGACACAGGTTAAACCATTCGGTCATGAAAAGGCTGAGCCTGTGAATATGATATTAACGGGTATTGGTTGTGTCCCGGGCGTTGGTATTGGTACGGTTGTGGTGGTATATCCCCCAGCAGATATTGAAGCCGTACCCCGCATGCAAGTGTCTCCCGATGAGCTAGAGCAGGAAATTCAGCTATTTTTGGATGCATTAGCGGTGGTGCGCGAGGATATTGATCGCCTGAAAAAACGCATGAAAGTAATGGTCGCGGAGGAGGAGCATAGTCTCTTCGATGTCTATTTGCGTATTTTAGATCGTGACAGCCTGGGTCATGAAGTTATTGAATTGATTCGGACAGAATCCTTAAACGCTCAGGCTGCGTTGGCTGCAGTGATACGTAAACATGTTATGCAGTTCGAAAATATGGATGATGATTACTTGCGTGAGCGAGCCAGTGATTTTCGAGATTTGGGACGACGGGTCTTAGCCGAGCTACAGCGTGCGCAGCCACAGGAGTTGACCTACCCAAAGCGTACTATTTTGGTGGGTGATGAAATTCCTGCTTCGGCGTTGGCCGAGGTGCCTCAAGGGCAGTTAGTCGGTATCGTTTCTGCTAAAGGTGCAAATAACTCACATGTGGCGATATTGGGTCGTGCTTTGGGTGTTGCTACCGTCATGGGTGTTTCAGGGCTCAAAATCGATCAATTAAATGATAGGGCCATGATTGTCGATGGCTTTCTGGGGCATGTTTATTTGTATCCTTCGCGTGCTTTATTGGGCGAATTCAAGAAATTGGCACAAGAAGAGCAAGATTTAAACCAAAGCCTGGTTAGCTTACGTGATAAGCCAGCAGAAACATTAGATAATTATCGTGTGTCATTGCAAGTTAATACGGGTTTAGCCTTGGATACGAGTTTGTCGATGAGTGTAGGTGCTGAAGGGGTTGGTTTATATCGATCTGAAGTACCTTTTATGACGCGTGATCGATTTCCTTCCGAGGATGAGCAAACGATTATTTATCGGCAAATTTTGAAAGCTTTTGCTCCGCGTTCGGTGACAATGCGTACCTTGGATATTGGTGGAGATAAAATTCTGCCTTATTTTCCGATGAAAGAAGATAATCCTTATTTAGGGTGGCGGGGGATTCGTGTGACCCTAGATCATCCTGATGTATTTTTAATTCAAATACGGGCGATGATTCGTGCGAGTGAAGGGCTGGATAATCTAAGAATTATGTTGCCTATGGTCACTAATTTATCCGAGGTAGATGAGGCTACTGTTTTAATTGAGCAAGCAGTGCATGAATTAATTGAAGAGCAATGCATGATTCAGAAGCCCAAAATTGGCGTCATGGTTGAAGTGCCGGCCGCTGCATTTTTGGCAAGAGACTTGGCTAAAAAAGTTGATTTCTTATCTGTTGGTAGCAACGATCTCACCCAGTATTTATTGGCGGTTGATCGTAATAATGCTCGCGTGGCGGGATTATATGATTCCTTTCATCCGGCATTATTACAACTGTTACTCAAAATTGTTGAGGGTGGTCATGCCGCCGGTATTGAAGTGAGTATTTGTGGTGAGATGGCGAGTGATCCGTTGGCGGTGATTGTGCTGATCGCGATGGGTTTTGATATTTTGAGTATGAATGCCTGTAGTTTGCCACGTGTGAAGTGGGTGATTCGCAATATGACCTTAGCGAATGCGCGCCGCATTTTGGGGCAGGTGATGGAAATGCAACATGCCGATGAAATTAGATATCACTTAAAAACCGCTTTGGAAGATGAGGGCTTAGGTGGTTTAATTCGGGCAGGTAAAACATGAGCTTTTTTATGCATATTGAATTTCTTTATGTGTTACTTGGTGTTTTTTCAGGTTTTTTCTCAGGGCTTTTTGGGATTGGCGGTGGTGTGGTCGTGGTACCTGCTTTGTTGGCTTTATTTCAAACTACCGTCCTGATCCCCTTGGGTGAGCGTATGGCGTTTGCTATAGGGACCTCTTTGGCCATTATGATTTTTGTTTCGTTTGCTTCGGTGTACTCTCATCATAAATTGGGTGAAATTTTATGGGTTATCGTTCGCCGTTTATGGCCCGGTATGTGTATCGGTGTCATATTGGGTTCCATTGGTGCTAATTATCTTCCAACTGATTGGCTGAGAATCTTTTTCGGGCTTTTTTTGTTATTTATTAGCTGGAAGATGCTTTTTGTGAAAGATGCTTCTGTTGCCAGACATTTTCCATCGATGTTGCTTCACTCCATTGTCACAATGGGTATCGGGATTTTTTCGGGATTATTAGGCATTGGTGGTGGTACGTTGCTTTTATTCTATTTAACCTATTGTGGGGTTGAGTTAAGTCGAATTCCGGCTATTTCTGCGGTATGCTCTTTATTGATTGCTTTAACTGGAACGCTCGCCTTTATGCTGATGGGCTTTCAAGCGCAGTATCATGTACCTTTTTCTACCGGGGCAATTTATTGGCCGGCTGTTTTTTGGGTGACGTTGCCTAGTTTTGTTTTTGCACCGATAGGTGCCCGATTGACTTATCATTTACCTGTGAAACAATTAAGGTATGCATTTGTCGGTCTTTTGCTAATGACGGCATTTGATTTATTAGCCTAGAGAGTGTTGCAAGCGTTCCCTACTGAACCTTAATCGTGAGTTTTTATGCTGACCTATCCTCATATTAACCCAGTTGCTTTTTCACTGGGCCCTTTACATGTCCATTGGTATGGCTTGATGTATCTATTAGGCTTTTTTGTGGCTTGGTTGTTGGCACGGTGGCGAGTCAAGCATTATCACTTGGATTGGAGCGCCGAACAAATCAGTGATTTGATTTTTTATGCGGCGATGGGTGTGATTCTAGGTGGACGAGTTGGTTATATGTTGTTTTATAGTCATGGGCAATGGCTAAATCATCCTTGGTTAATTTTGCGGTTATGGGAAGGCGGCATGTCTTTTCATGGCGGCTTATTGGGTGGCTTTGCTGCTTTATGGCTTTTTGGTCGCAAGACTCATCGATCTTTTTTAAGTGTGATTGATTTTGTAGCGCCTATTGTTCCCTTTGGTTTGGGGGCAGGTCGGATAGGTAATTTTATTAATGGCGAGTTGTGGGGGCGTGTCACAAACGAACCTTGGGGGATGATTTTTCCTCATGCGGGTGATTTGCCGCGACATCCTTCGCAATTATACGAATTTGGTTTAGAAGGTGTTTTGTTATTTATATTGGTCTGGTGGTATGCTTCAAAGCCGCGACGGGTTGGGCGAGTTAGTGCGGTATTTCTGATGGGATATGCTTTGTGTCGTCTGTTTGTTGAATTTTTTAGAGCCCCCGATCCACAATTAGGTTATCTAGCTTGGCATTGGTTAACCATGGGACAATTATTATCATTGCCGATGTTTGGGCTTGGATTCATTTTATGGTGGAGAGCACGATGAAAACTTATCTTCAATTGTTGCAGCATATTTTAAGTGCGGGTGTCGAAAAAGCTGATCGGACGGGTACCGGTACATTATCGGTATTTGGTTATCAGATGCGTTTTAATTTACGTGATGGTTTTCCATTAATGACCACCAAAAAACTGCATACCAAGAGCATTATTCATGAGCTGTTATGGTTTTTAAATGGAGACACTAATGTTGCTTATTTAAATCAGCATGGTGTGAGTATCTGGGATGAATGGGCCAATGAGGCTGGTGATTTGGGGCCGGTTTACGGTCGTCAGTGGCGTAGTTGGCCTACTGCTGATGGACAAGCGATAGATCAATTGTCTTCATTGATTCAAGCGATTAAGACCGATCCAGATTCGCGGCGTTTGATTGTCAGCGCTTGGAATGTTGGTGAGTTATCCCAAATGGCTTTGATGCCTTGTCATGCATTATTTCAATTTTATGTTGCCAATGGTGCCTTGTCTTGCCAATTGTATCAGCGATCCGCTGATGTTTTTTTGGGTGTTCCATTTAACATTGCTTCCTATGCGCTTTTGACCCATATGGTTGCTCAACAATGTGATTTAATACCTGGTGATTTTATTTGGACTGGTGGAGATTGTCATTTATATTTGAATCATTGTGAGCAGGCGACGTTACAATTAACTCGAGAGCCGCTTGCTTTGCCTCAATTGCAATTACAACGTAAGCCGGCTAGTTTGTTTGATTATGTTTTTGAGGATTTCATTTTTGAAAACTACCATGCGCATCCTTCAATAAAGGCACCTATCGCCGTGTGAGCTGGATGCATCCTCGAAAAAATTTAGCATCGATTGAAAAGGATTTTGGTGCTCCAAATGAAAAAGCGTAACGCGGATCAGTTGTGATGATTTCGCTGGATGGTTTGATCTGATCGCTAGGATCGGAGGGTTTATTGTGAAAAAAATCAAAACTGATGTTACGGCATGCTTGGTAAAGCTCCCCACCGTAATATGATTCTTCCTGAGTTCGAAAATAATCTAGATAGGCTAATAAAATCTTTTTTAAGGCAACTAATTCACGGTAGGTACTATTATTCATTTTATTTTTATAGGTGTTAATTTTTTGGCTAGGTTGTTGTAAAGAATAATACACACTATCTTGTTGTTCTAATAAACCCGGGATCATAATGGTTGGGGTATAAGTTAATTGATAATATTCATCATAGGCTTCTTGAATGCAGCGTAAGGGGAGCATTTTTTCATGAGTAGCGGGTTTAAAACCAATCCCTTTTTTCATAATGATACGGAAGATATATTTGGCGGTATCGACTAAATATGGGGTTGGTTTATATCGATTAACAGTGTTAACACGCATGAAGAGATCATTGTAGTGCTTGTTGTAAATATCAGCTTCAAGTTTTTGGCGTTGATTTTCTGAGAAATATAATTTGATGAGGATCCATTTCGGATCGTTTTTAATTTTTTCGACCCACTGATGGGAGAAAAATAATAATGTCGCAGACCACTGACTTATTTGGGCGCAGTGGGTGATAAGCTCTGTAAAAAATTCACCATGTTCATTAGGTAGTTTTGGCGCAGGACCAACACATTGGAAAGCATTGGCTAAGCGCGAGTGACGAGTTTGACAGCCAATATATGGCAGCATAAAGAGAGATTTTGCACCAGAAAAAATAGCAATAGGGGCATTTTTTTGTGGTAAGTTTTCATTAAAAATAATTTCTTGGTTAAATATCGTTCCTTCATCTTGGATGCTGAGGGGGTAATATTGTCTCGTGCGGTTATCTTGATAACATTCCTCACAAGTATTATTAAGAACCATACCCAGGGGAGAGTTAGCATTGCCATAGCTCAGATCATTGAATGTCTCCTCTGAAAATGACCCACGAGATAATGCTGCAATCTTGCCTTGTTGATTAGGGAGGGAAAAAATATTATTGTGCAAAATTGTTGCACCAAAACCATAGTTGGCAATATATAAAGGTAAGTCGGATGTTGGGGCGAGTGATTCAATCAGTTCATAGAAGGTAGGGTTGACCGTTTGAATCTTTGCTTTAATTGAATGCCAGTTCGTTTTTGTTAGTTGATTGATGAGAGAGGGATTGCTATTGGGCAGCCTGCGTGAGTTTGACATCTTCTTTCTGTACCTTCCATTGACAGTAAAGTGTTGTTTACAGCATTGTAAACAGCGCCTATTTTTAAGTTAGACTAATTTTTCACCATTTCCATATTTGCGAATTCTATCGTGGATTTTTTTAGATCACAATAAGTAGAATGAATTAAATATCGATCGCTGTCATTCTCCCGTCACCCCGACCATTTATACAGGACTGAAGTTACTTCCATATAACTTCTTTTAAAATTTACCTGTAAATTTAGTAATGTAATTTTATCTTGAGGCATGCTTAAATTTGCCGCGATGCAGTACCTTGATCACGCATAAGGAAGAAACTTATTTGGAAGGATAAGTGTTTGTAAAAGGATGTTGTTATGAAAGAAGTACATGTCGTTATTGAGGCCATTCTCAACAATACAGGCCATCAGATAGAGTCTCTTGCTGAAATACTTGATCTGAAAGTTGATGAGTTAATCCATGTTGATCCGTCAAATCAGCGGGTTGCTCTTAAGCTGAATCGGCTTATTCACTTTTTGTGTGATTATGAGCTTGATTATTTGACATGACTCAACACGATCTAGGCAAAATAATTAGCGGAGAGCTTTGTAGTTTTTAAATCTAGATTCGGTGTTGACAGTCCTTGCTGCGAACAGGTCATCTTGAACGGTGTGCCTGGGGACAATGGAAAAATATTTACCTTATGACATATCAATGGGGTCAACATCGATGTGCCAGCGGATGTTTGCATCTAATTTTGTACTGCTAATCCATTGGCGTAATTGCGTCAGTGTGTTTTGTAGTTGTTTTCGCGAAGATGATTTGATGAGTAATTGCATGCGATGTTGATTGGCTTTGCGGGCTAAGGGGGCAGGGGCGGGGCCGTATGCTGCATTGGAATGTGAAGGGTGTTTTGTCCGAGGAATATTTTGCAATTGAATTTTTATTTGCTGTAAAAAATACATCACTTTTTTAGGATTTTGGCTTTGGGCTCGAATCATTGCTAAATAATGATGAGGTGGTAGTTCTGCTTTAGCGCGAGCTTCGAGCAGCTCATCAGCAAACGCCCGATAGCCACGTTGAATGAGGGTATTTAATAAGGGATGTTTAGGAAAATGTGTTTGTATAATTACCTCGCCAGGATGCTCGGCGCGACCGGCTCGCCCAGCAACTTGCGTTAATAACTGCCCTAATCGTTCGATGGCTCTAAAATCTTGATTATAAAATCCCGTATCTGCTTCGACAACAACAACTAAGGTTAGTCGTGGAAAATGATGCCCTTTAGCCATCATCTGTGTGCCTATAATCAATTGGGCTTTTTCGTCATAAATTTGTTTCAGTCGCTTCGTTAACTCGTCTTTTTTGCGGACCTCATCACGGTCAATTCTAATTAAGGGGGTCGTTGGAAATTGTTTTTGGAGACACTCTTCTAAACGTTGGGTCCCGGTTCCAACTGGAATGAGTTCGGTGCTGTGACATTTGTGACAGGTATTAGGTAAGGACCGCTGACTACCACAATGATGGCAAATGAGGCGATTAGCCTGTCGATGTAAGGTTAGATGGCTATCGCAAGCGGGGCAATCCGCAATCCATCCACATTGATGACATAATAAGACAGGTGAAAATCCGCGACGATTAATAAAAACCAGGACTTGGTTACCTTCATTGAGATGTCGTTGAATGGTGCTTAAGGTGTTGGGCGACAAACCCTCTTGTAAGCGGACATTGCGTAAATCACTAATCGTCCACTTTAAGGGGATTGAAGTCATCGCTTGTTGATTGATGGGTAATAAAGTAAATTTTTGTTGTTCACAATTGTATAAACTTTCTAAACTCGGTGTGGCTGACCCTAAGATAATCGGTATGTTGGCCATATGTGCTCGCATCAGGGCGGTATCGCGGGCGGAATAGCGAACACCATCCATTTGTTTGAGAGACGCATCATGCTCTTCATCAATGACGATAAGGCCTAAGTTGGGTAATGGCGTAAAAATAGCCGTGCGTGTGCCTATAATAATCTTGGCCTTGCCGGTTGCCGCTTGATACCAGGCAAATTGCCGTTGTTGTTCGTTGAGATGAGAATGAATCACGGCCATGGGGGCATTAAAACGTGATTTGAAGCGTGCAAGGAGTTGGGGTGTTAAGCCAATTTCGGGGACAATAACTAAAACTTGACGATCTCTTTGGAGCGTTTCTGCAATAGTTTGCAAGTAAATTTCAGTTTTGCCGCTACCGGTGACACCGTGTAAAAGAAATCGTTGGTGAGAGTCTAAATGCGGTAAAATCTTTTCAAACGCATCACGTTGCTCTGTGTTGAGCACGAGAGGAGACTCCATCGTCCGGTGGAGTGTGCTCGTTTCAATAATGGGTTGATGCGTGTGCGTAACCCATCCTTTGTCACACAGCATTTTTAGAATGGATAACTGAAATCCCGCTTCTTGGATAGCCGCGCGCGAGACGGGCATATTGCACGCACTGAGCCAGGTAATTAACTCACATTGTTTATGGGCTCGATGAGGTGTTTGAGCTAGTGCTTCATCGCGGGCAATATGGAGTTGATAACAATCAACACTGGGTATACTGGGTTGCTCGCCATCACGAAAATGCTTAGGTAATGCTAGAGGTAATACCTCTGAGAGCGGTGCTTGATAATAATCGCTCACCCAGTGACAGAGTTGCAATATAGCTTGATCTAATAGAGGGGTTTCATCAATGATCCCCGCAATGGTTTTGATGCGGTTGGCTGCTACCTTTGTAAGGCTTTGGGTGTTGGTGACGATGCCTAGCTTTATTTTTTCACGAAAAGGGATCCAAATACGCGCACCAATGGCTGGTGTCCAATGCCCAGGATCATAAGTGAAATAATTACGATGGGTATTGGGAATACAGACATCAATTAATTCGGGCATGGCCGATTGGTCTCAGGGATGAACGTCGTTTGGACGTTCCCAAGTGTGGCTGGCTGATTGGCCAGGCGCTGAAAAAACTTTGACGACCAATTTTTCAATTCGATGGCGATCTAATTCTGCTTGATCACGAACTAATTCTTTTATAAACCACTTTGAGAGTTCTTCAACGGTGATATTGGTTACGGGTAATATCGTCACGTCTTGCTTGAGAAACGGCATTTTTTGTTTGTTAAAAGTAAAATAATAATAGGTATCATCATGGGCGTAAGTTAGATAAGGTGAAAATTCAGGCATTAAAAAGGTTTGGTTCAGATGTGCGCACAAATCGCGTATTTTTGTTTTGTAGTAACGATAATCGAAGGTCATCCCATTTTCTTCGACCAAGGTTGTTAGACCCAGATAAACTTGATAGGAATGTCCGTGGAGCGGTTCGCGATCCGTTGCTGAAAAAATGGTAGTATGGCCAGCCGAAAACTTCATGGTTTCTTTTTGGAGTTCGACAGTTGTTAGGTATTTTTTATTCATCACAATATGATTCCTGAGTGACGTAATAAAGCGTCTATTTTGGGCTTGCGGCCACGAAAGTCAATAAAAGCATCCTGCGCTTTTTTTGAGCCACCCACTTCTAAAATACAATGTAAAAAATCATGACCGGTGATCGGATTAAAAATACCTTCCTCTTCGAATCGTGAATAAGCATCACTAGATAAAACTTCCGCCCATTTATAACTATAATAACCTGCCGCGTAGCCACCAGCAAAGATATGAGCAAAACTATGTTGGGAGCGGTTGTAGGGCATTGCGGGTAATAAGGCGGTTTTCTTGCGAATGTCCGCGAGTATGTTTGCGACTTGATTGGGTTGGTTTGAATATTTTTGGTGGAGCATAAAATCAAACAAAGAAAATTCGAGTTGGCGCAGCATGCCCATCGCTGATTGAAAGTTTTTGCTGGCGATGAGTTTGTTGTACAGGGCATCAGGTAAAGATTCACCAGTTTCAACATGTCGGGTAATGAGTTGTAGGACTTCTTTTTCCCAGCAAAAATTCTCAAAAAACTGGCTGGGTAATTCGACAGCATCCCATTCAACAGCATTAATACCCGAGGCGCTTAAGTAATCTACTTGCGTCAATAAATGATGTAAACAATGGCCTAGTTCATGAAATAGCGTGAGTACGTCGTCATGTGTAAATGTTGCCATTTTATTCGCTTGTGGTTTGGCAAAATTACACGTGAGTGTGGCGATTGGGATTTGAATCTGGTTGTCTTTTAAACGTCGCCGACCTTGTAATGAATCCATCCATGCCCCCCCGCGCTTGTTGGGGCGTGCAAATAGGTCAACATATAACAACCCGCGACATTGTTTTTGCTCATCAAGAACTTGATAACATTTAACATCGGGGTGCCAGACTTCAATGTCAGACATGAGGGTTAATTGAATACCGTAGAGCCGTTTCACAACGGTAAATAGACCCTCCATTAACGTGTCTTCAGGAAAGTAAGGGCGCAGCGCTTCTTGAGACAAGGCATAGTGAGCTTGGCACATTTTATCACTGTAATAGGCTATGTCCCATGGTTTTAGATCCGTTAAATCATGCATCGTTGCGGCATAATCTTTGAGTGCTTGAAATTCTTTTTCGGCTTGCGGGCGGCTTTTTTCAAGTAAATCAGTTAAAAAATGAATGACATCGTTGGTGGATTCAGCCATTTTTGTTGCGATCGACAATTCGGCATAATTGGCAAAACCTAATAATTGAGCTTTTTCTTGTCGTAGGCTAAGCATTTCGTTAATAACATCTGTATTATCAAATTGCTTGGCTTGAGGTCCTTGGTCAGATGCTCGTGTCACATAGGCTTGATAGATTGTTTCACGCAAATGGCGATCATCGGCATAGGTCATCACCGCTAGATAGCAAGGCATTTCCAGCGTTAAGATCCAGCCTGGGATATTTTTTTCGGTTGCTAATGCTTTTGCTGTTTCTAAAGCATGGGCAGGCAAACCTTGCAGGGTTTTTTCATCGGTGATGGTTAGGGTAAAGGCTTGTGTGGCGTCTAATAAATGATTATCAAATTGATTGGACAACTCAGATAATCTAGCTTGAATAGATTCGAAGCGCTTTTTTTTGTCAGCGGGCAACGCAACGCCAGAAAGCTCGAAATCTTGACAATGGTCGGCGATAATTTTTTGTTGTGTGCTATCCAGTGAATCTTGCGGAATGGACTTTATAGCTTGATATAAGTCACTATTTTGACCGACGGCGGCATCATATGCAGATAATTTTGGTAAACATGCTTGATAACATTCACGTCGTGCTGGTGAGTTAATGACGGCATGACAATGGTTCATCGGGGACCAATATTTTTCAATGGCATCATTTAAATCATCAAGTGGCGCGATGAGATGCGCCCAATCATGAGGGTTATCTTTAACAATAGAATTAATTTGCTTTAAATTTTCTTTTAACAGCGCATCTAACGTACTGGGAAATGTTGATAAATTAATATTAAGAAATTGAGGTCGTGGCAGATTTTTTGTATGCATCATTGATTAAGTATATTCAGATTAAACTATATCGCAGAGTATAACGTGTTTTCGGGGGGGCTGGCGAGCGTTGAATCGGGTTCTTCAATGACATCATTGGAGGCATCAGTACGTGGTGGGGTTATTTTAAAGAGTCCATGATTAAGAAGTGCGCCACTATGCGTTTTGGGCTTGGCCGCATCGTTTATTTTAGATAATACAAATGAAAGGATGGTGAAGGCGAGTAACATTGCTGCACCAATCAAAGGGTAGATGGGACTCATGAGCACAAAAGCCGGGATGGTAAACATAATTGCTACGGCTAATCCGATATTGACAACTAATCCGATGGCTAAACGACGTTTGTCGAAGTTAAGTTGTGCGGTAAGTTGTTTTTGGAGCTCTTCAGGCTCGTTATTCATCACCATATCTTTGCGTAATTGGTATAAATGATTCAGTTCAGTATGGATTCGAATACAGGATAATAAAACATCGTACCAATAAAGTCCGATGGTGATAAAAATGCCAACGGTGGTCAACCCGCCGACAAATAAGAAGCAAGAGAGTATCCCATTCACCATCCAGACCAAGTCATTGGCAATTTCAAACCATCGAGCAACCAAGGCAGCTTTCAGGCGGGTGCTTAATGGGAGCGCTTTTTCTTCGTCGGTCATCCCCAATGCAGGAATGCATCGATTTAATATAAAACTGAGGTTGAATAAAAGTCGAGGGGCAAAAAATATCCAAGATAGTTGCGCTAAAATAGGATTTGCAATTTTATCAATCGGATCAAGGGTTGCTGCGTACGATTTAATGTTCGTTAAAAATGGACGCAAGTTGTGAAGTAATCTTTTTGAGCGAAGTATAATCAGTCGAAACCAATTCCAGTAAGGATGCTCTTGTCGCCATTTTTGTGTAAAGGGTTTATTTTCTTCGTGGTTATTAATTTCTAACCAAGGATCAATAAGTTGAGTATGAGCGGCTAAGACTTCTCTTATCAATGCCTCATCCTTTTTAAAGCGGGGCGCTTCCTCGGGATGTGCTAAATATTTTTCGTTTAAGATAGCTAAGATAATAGCCATTTTTCGCGCAGTTAGCATTCGGCTTATCATGGCCTGCTGGCTGATGGCGAGATCTTTTAGTTCAAGATAACCGATGAGAATATGATATTCACGCATCAATTTGTCGTGTTGTGTCACCAAGGCGAGAATATCAATAGGTAGATGGAGTAAACCATCTATCGATAAATCAGGAGACACTGAAACTTCCGATTCAATTATTGAATAAATGCTGGCCATAGTGTTCTATAGGAAGTAATAAAACGCTGATTATCTCAAAAAATGCATAAAAAGTGAACTGGAATTTTGGGCTCTTGCTGAAAAAAGTCTTCTGAGCGACAATAGCGGCTCTTTAATCATGAATAAAACGTATGCGTTTATCGAAAGAATTAGCCAATGCCGTTCGCGTGTTGAGTATTGATGCTGTAGAGCTGGCCCAGTCAGGACACCCTGGAATGCCATTAGGTATGGCAGATATTGTCATGGTTCTGTGGCAAAAATATTTAAAATATAATCCAACCAATCCAGCTTGGTTTAATCGAGATAGATTTATTTTGTCCAATGGACATGGTTCGATGCTGTTATATGCGCTATTACATTTGACAGGTTTTAAAGTCAGTATTGATGACTTAAAAGCGTTTCGTCAACTGCACTCAAAAACAGCTGGCCATCCTGAATATGGTGAATGTCCCGGCGTGGATACCACAACAGGTCCGTTAGGTCAGGGCTTAGCAAACGCAGTGGGGATGGCGCTCGCTGAACAAGTTTTAGCAAACCAATTTAATCGTGATTCACTATCGATAGTGTCCCATCATACCTATGCGTTTATTGGTGATGGTTGTTTAATGGAGGGTATTTCTCATGAAGCCTGCTCCCTAGCTGGGACCTTAGGCCTTGGTAAGCTGATTGTCTTTTATGATGATAACGGAATTTCAATTGATGGCCCGGTAAAAAACTGGTTTTCTGATGATACAGTCATGCGTTTTAATGCTTATCATTGGCACGTGATTGGTTCTATTGATGGGCATGATATTGAGGCAATTGATGCAGCGATTCAAGCGGCCCATGAGGAAACGAGTCGACCTACACTGATTATTTGTAAAACAATCATTGGATTTGGTTCGATCTTAGCTGGGAGTGAAAAATCTCATGGCTCACCTTTAGGTGCTGAGGGGGTTCAGCAAGTCCGGCTTGCATTGGATTGGCCTTATCCGCCTTTTACGGTGCCAGAGGCTATTTATGCGCAATGGGATCATCAAGCGCAAGGTCGTGAAGATGAAGATCGATGGCTGGCAATTTGCCAAGCTTATCAGCAGGCTTATCCAGATGATTATGATGCTTTTTTACGACGCATTAATGGCGATCTCCCAGATGACTGGGCGCGTATTAGCGATGATTGTATTCATGCAGCTAGACAACAACATCAACCTATGGCAACCCGCAAGAGCAGTCAAGTTTGTTTAGAACATCTATGTCGGTATTTGCCAGAATTATTGGGTGGTTCGGCTGATTTAACCGGTTCAAATAATACCGATTGGTCAGGTAGCATAGCCATCTCACCAAGTACCCCAGGTGGCAATTATATTCATTATGGTGTGCGAGAGTTTTGCATGGCCGCGATGATGAATGGCATGGCATTGCATGGTGGTTTCATTCCCTATGGCGGTACTTTTCTCGTCTTTGTCGATTATGCACGAAATGCTATTCGATTAAGTGCACTGATGAAGCAACGCGTGATTTATGTCTTGACGCACGATTCAATTGGATTAGGTGAGGATGGACCAACCCATCAACCTATCGAGCATGCCTCTATGCTGCGACTGACACCTAACTTGCATGTTTGGCGCCCAGCCGATTTGGTTGAAACGGCCGTTGCCTGGCAGCAGGCGATTGTGCGGCGTGATGGACCCAGTGCGCTGTTATTGTCACGCCAAAATTTACCTGCATTATCACAACATGACGCTCAGGTGGCCGAGATTCATCGCGGTGCTTATGTTTTACTAGATTGGGATGGCCAGTTAGATGCTATCGTTATCGCGACTGGCTCGGAGGTTCAATTAGCTATCGCGGCCGCGCAGCAAATTTTTCAATTGAAAGGTGTGCGTGTTCGCGTCGTATCAATGCCTTGTTGTGAACAATTTTTATTACAATCATCAGACTATCAACAGTCGGTTTTACCTGATGCTATTCGTTGTCGCGTTGCGGTTGAGGCAGCCTCATCGGTTTATTGGTATCGATTTGTAGGATTGGATGGCAGCGTGATAGGGATCGATCGTTTCGGCGTATCCGCTAAGGCTTCAGATGCCTATCACTATTTAGGTATCACGGTAGAACATGTCGTCGAGAAATTACTAGAAAGAGTTGGAGAGTTATCATGACAATACGCGTGGCAATTAATGGGTATGGCCGAATTGGCCGATGTATTTTGCGTGCTATTTTTGAGTCTGGTCGACAGAGCACATTTAATGTTGTGGCAATTAACGACTTGTCAGGCATTGAGACCACGGCACACTTGACCCGCTATGATTCTACACATGGACGATTTGCCTCGGAAGTGACAACCAATGGTAATCATTTATTGGTTGATGGACATTCTATTTGCGTGACCGCTGAACGTGACCCAAAGGCGTTGCCTTGGCGTGAACTAGATATTGATTTAGTTTTTGAGTGTACGGGCCATTTTACGAGTCGTGAAAAGGCAATGCAGCATATTCAGGCTGGTGCCAGAAAAGTCCTTATTTCAGCGCCAGGGAAAGATGTTGATGCGACCATTGTTTATGGCGTGAATGAATTAACGCTATCGGCAAGTGATACGATAGTCTCTAATGCCTCGTGCACGACTAATTGCTTGGCTCCCGTGGCTAAAGTACTTCATGAGCATGTGGGGATAGAGCATGGTTTGTTAAATACAGTTCACTCTTATACTAAAGATCAAATGCTGCTTGATGGAAGTCATAGTGATTTACGACGTGCCCGCTCAGCCACACAATCAATTATTCCGACAAAAACGGGTGCAGCACAAGCAGTTGGCTTAGTGTTACCTGATTTAATGGGTAAGCTAGATGGTTTTGCGATGCGGGTTCCCACCCTGAATGTGTCCGTCATTGATTTTACATTTATCGCCAAAAAAGCAACTTCTACGGAACAAATTAATGACATGATGCGCGCTGCGAAGAGTGATATTTTGCAGATTAACGAGGAGCCATTAGTGTCATGTGATTTTAATCATTGTCCTGCGTCTGCCGTTTTTGATGTAACACAAACTAAAGTACTCGGTCAGTTAGTGAAAGTGATTGCGTGGTATGATAATGAATGGGGATTTTCAAATCGAATGTTAGATACCGCTCAATGTATGATGACTCGTTAAGGATGCGCTCGTGAACTATATCACCATGAAGGAACTGAATTTAGCCAATCAAAGGGTGCTCATTCGAGAGGATCTCAATGTTCCCATTAAAGATGGCATGATTACGAGCGATCAACGTTTGCAGGCAGCGCTGCCAACTTTAAAGCTGGCTTTAGAAGCCGGTGCTGCGGTGATTGTTTTGTCGCATTTAGGGCGCCCTGAAGAGGGACATTTTGATAAACGATATTCTTTGGCACCGGTTGCGACCTATTTACAGGAACAATTAGCTTATCCAGTGCGCTTTGTGAGTGAGTATCTGGATGGGGTTGAAGTCAATCCTGGTGAATTAGTATTGTGTGAAAATGTTCGTTTTAATGTTGGCGAGAAAGCAAATGACATGGTGTTAGCTAAAAAGCTAGCTGCTTTATGTGATATTTTTGTGATGGATGCTTTTGGAACAGCCCATCGGGCACAAGCCTCTACTTGTGGTGTCGCCCAATACGCGCCAGTAGCGGCGGCGGGCCCATTATTAGAAAAAGAACTGACAGCATTGGAGTATGTGTTGAAAGCGCCTCAAAAGCCTATTCTTGCAATTGTGGGTGGGGCTAAAATTTCAACCAAGTTAAGTTTATTGAAGGAAATGGTTGGGCTGGTTGATTTTTTGATACCGGGTGGTGGTATTGCCAATACCTTTCTCAAAGCGCAAGGTTTCGAAGTGGGTCAATCTTTGTGTGAAAACTCTTTGTTAGATGAGGCCCGTATTATTTTACAATTAGCTGCAGATAAGGGCTGTAAAGTATTTTTGCCTGAAGATGTGGTTGTTGGAAAGTCATTTTCTGAACATTGTCCCGCTTATAATAAAGCCTTGGCTCATATTGCTAGCGATGACATGATTATGGATATTGGGCCAGAGACAATTCGCCATTATGTTAGTGTGATTGAACAAGCTGAGACGATTATCTGGAATGGGCCTGTGGGGGTATTTGAGTTTCCTCAATTCGCCTATGGAACTCGGGCTCTGGCGATTGCTATTGCCAATAGCCATGCTTTTTCGATTGCCGGCGGGGGCGACACATTGGCCGCCATCGATCAATATGATTTAACCAGTGAAATTTCTTATATATCAACGGGCGGCGGTGCATTCCTTGAGTGTTTAGAAGGTAAACCGCTTCCTGCGGTTGCGGTGTTAGAGGCTCGAGCTTAATATTATTTTTGGAGTTTTGGGTCGTTCCTTACTTCTTTCCTAAACCAAGTTGTTGTTTAATGCGTGTAATGGCATCTGGATCATATGACCGCGAAGTTTTGTGTTTTATAATGACTTCGGCGCGAGGAGTCATCGAAAGCACTGGATTGATCTGGAATTGATGTTGTTCTGGCGTCGTTAACTTCGCTCGCATCGATTGGTTTGATTCACCGAAAAGAGACGCTTTATTGATTTTTCTTTCAAGATGCTTTTTGATTTTATTGGCCGCATTTTCCGCTTCAGATGCGCTGACCATGCATACAGGATTGCCCTGTAAGTCTACTCTCATTTCTTGAGCTTTTAAGGTCGTTAGGTAGTCAAGTCGACGTGTAAACAAAACGACAGCTTCTCGTAATTTGCTTCGAGAAATGCCCGCTTTCTCAGCCTGTTCAGTATATTGAAATATATCATTCATAATACCTAGTTTGAGTGGACGAATGCGGGTTGAATTATCAAATGCATCAGGGAATTGTTGTTTTAGCCATAATAAAGCTTCTTGACGTTTCGCTTTAGAGCGAATGGCTTGTTGATGATTGATTCGTTCGGTGATGGGATGTAGTGCATGTTTTTTCATATGGTGTTATCTCTATTCAATAAAGGATCGATTTTTAGGGTGTGTTGATCCGTTTGTTTCGGCCAAGAGAGTAGAATTTTCAACACCCCCTAGCGAATTGTCAACGCACCTTAGCTAAATAATTATTTTGTAAATGTTTGCTGCTGCGAAGTATATATTTATCCCAAATGAAAATTAAGTTAAAATTTTCATTTGGGATAGTTTTTCTATGGATGATTGAGGATATTTTATGAAAAAGAAACTGATGATGGTATTAGCCGTAATGTTTCCTTGTATTATTTTACTCTGGGATGATAATCCTGGCGGTGCCTTTGTTGCCTTAGTCCTTCAATTCACGGTAATTGGCTGGCCTGTTGCTGCTGTTTGGGGTGTTAACGTTGTGAATGAAATGTATCCTAAAAATAAACCTAAAGTTTGATTTGAGAGAGTAATAAAAAAATGACTATTCGCGTGATTGTAAATGGGGTTCATGGAAAAATGGGGAGTCTTGCCAAAGCAACCCTTGAAAATCATGCGGAATTTGAACTCGTTGCTGGATTGGGTCGAAACGATAATTTGCGACAAGTCATTTTGGACACTGCTGCAGAAATCGTGGTTGATTTGACCCGCGCCGATTGCGTTTTTGAAAATACGCTCGCTATTATTGAGGCGGGAGCCCATCCTGTAATCGGTACAAGTGGTTTATCAGATAATCAAATTCAACGCCTCACAGAACAGTCAACAGCGCAAAAACTAGGGGGTATTATTGTCCCTAATTTTTCAATTGGTGCTATTTTAATGATGCGTTTTGCAGCCGAAGCCGCAGCTTATATGCCGGATGTCACGATTATTGAAGCGCATCATCCGGCCAAATATGACGCCCCCTCTGGTACCGCAATTAAAACAGCTGATTTGATTGCGTCGAAACGACGAGCGACTTTACCATCCCAGAACTATCATGAATCATTTTCAGGTGTTCTCGGAGGGCATTACCAAGATATCCCTATCCATTCATTGCGAATCCCGGGCGTTTTGGCACGCCAAGAAGTTATTTTTGGGAGCCTGGGTGAAACATTGACCTTGACGCATAACAGTATTGATCGTGCCTGCTTTATGCCAGGTGTCATTTTATGTTGTCAGAAAGTAAAACAGCTTGATACCCTCTATTATGGTTTAGAACATTTATTGCAATGAAACCTTGTACTAGGCTAGCAAATGGTTGTTGTGATGCGCTGCGAAATTTCGTACCTTTTTGCAAAGCATCCTTTCAATAAAAAGATGACTGAGGCCAAAAAATCTATTAAGGAACACTGTGCAACAGGGAAATCAACGTCCCTCCGACCCCTATTTTTTTGTCGGAGCAAAAAGATATCGTCAATGCACTTACGCCAATGTTTTCTTTAGACAAAAGTGCAGATGAACAAGAAGCCGCATTGAGAGTCCTGGACGATGTATTCTCTCAAAAAAATTTACTAGGTAAAATATTACATACCCCAAGACATTTTGATCCAAGATTTTTGTTTGGAAAACAAACCAACAGCATCAATGCTCTCAAGCTGCTTCAGAACAATATATTACAGTCTCAGATTAAAGGCCCTGAATAAGTTGGAAATATGCAAAATTTTATTCAGATAAGTAGGCCTCATGATCCATCACCATCATTTAATCCATAACACAATGGACATATAATGATCATCGTGGTATGATATAACCCAATAATTGAGGGCGATTGGAGACGAAGGTGATATCAAATCAAGCTAAAGAGTCGATACAAAATTATCTTGAAGAAGCTAAACGTCAACTTGTATTACATTCTCAATCTAATATTCCAACGGAGCCATTTCAAGCGCTTAAGTTCCACGCTATCGGTGAAGAATTAAAGACCGAAGTTGAAGTGATATCAGAAATTATAGAGCAATCAACAGACGTCGAGAATGCCTTCATAGCACATTGTGTTGAGCGAGCAGAGCGAAACAAGGGAAGTTGCTTAAGTTATCAAGAGATGCCTGAAGGTGCATGTAATCAATTCATTGCCAATATATATCGAAGTATTTTTCCATCAGCCACTATGGATGAGTTGTTTAAACTTTTGATGCCAGAAGTGACGCATTGCCTTGATATTAATTTTTTAGTGGATGGTAAAAAAGTCAAACTTCAATTTGAAAGAGTAGAAGGATTTAGCACGTTAGCTGTTCCAGAACCCTTTAATTTTTCAAATTATATTATCGTTGGGGACTGTTTATTGGATGTATCGCTCATCTCTTTATATCCATTTGAATTGCATCATGCTTTCTATGAGCAAATTCAACGGGATTATCCTGCAATGGCAACGGTACTTTATGAGCATAACCCAGCTTTGGAAATATTACGTCGAGAACTTCAGTATGCAAAGCTTCAAGGACCTGCCCCTTATCGTGTGATTGAGCAATTTGCAGCAGAACTGCGTCGTGGTGGAACGGGCCAAACAGGTGAATATTATTCTAGCAATGCAGCTCAACAGGCCTTCACCGACTTTAAAAATTACCTCGCGTTGTTACCGGATCATATCAGAACACAATTATTAAGTTTATCAAACTCTAACCATAATCTGGATTGGATTATAAACGTTCATTTGGGGCGTAATGTAGGATGTGTTGAAATTGCCTCAATGTATTTAACCACCCTTTTACAGACTCATGCCGCATCAGAGATATTAACCCGTGATCTGACGCTGACACCTGAGAGACGGCGAGCACTTAAACTGCAATATGGTCCTCACGCGCCATTAGTCACTCATGCTGTTGCTCCTAGACAGGGGCAAAGTAGAAAAATTCCTGCATTATTTTTAGAAAATGCTGATTTGGATCATTTCCTTGAATTGACGACAAAAGAGTACTTATCGATAATAGGCAATTTTATTCATGAAACGACAGATCCAGCGTTAGCATATCATCGTGATTATTGTTTTGCCTTTAAATTATTAACGGAGCTGTATCAGCGTACATATCGGGATGATTTTGGTGTCCAGGACAGTCTTAATTTACTGATCCAAGCGATTAACTCGACGCAGCCCACGCCTGAAGTGCTTCGGGTGATTCAGTGTACGAATGAGTTCTTGCTTGGACGCATGACGCGTGAAGACTATTTGCGTGAATCTGCTCGATTAAAATCAACGCAAAATGTAAAAATAGCGCTGAAAAATGCCATGGTTAATGTTTTAGCTGGTTTGATGTTTTGTTTAGTTGTTGCTGCTGGATTCGCAATTGGTTTTGTATTAGGTTATGCGGCAACGGGTTTTACATTTCCTGTGATCGGCATCATGCTCGGAGTGTTTATGGGGTTTGGTTTTATATTCCCAGCCGCGGTATGTGCGTCTAAAATTACAAAATCACTTCATTTAAATCACTCTTTTTTTCCCTTACCCCAAGCTATGTTAAATATTTCTCGTGATGCATCATCTGAATTAATTGCTTCTCATCAAGTCCCTGCGACCTTTGACAAGTCTAATGATGAGCCAATTCCTGAAGAATCTGATGATGCTAGTTTAGGTATGATTTTTAGATAAGCCAGGCGTGGTCTCAGGAAGACAGACAGGGAGGCGCGTGAGCAAAAAAAATAAAACGGACTATATTTAAACACATATGGAGTAGTCTTATTTTATTTTTTGGAGAAGTGCATGAATATTTACGACTTCGTATCAACTATTAATCTGAAATTGGCCGATACTAAAGATACGATCCCTTTCATGGTTTCAATAGATGATTACGCTCTGTGGGGTGATGATCAGAAGCAAAAATTAAAAGAGCTGATTAGTACCTCACCCTCGCGCCTTATTTTAGTTTCTTGTGGTCCAGCTCATGAAAATGATAGTCGTGAATTTCAAAAAATGGCTAAACAGGCTTATTTAACTAAATACATGCAGGAATATAAGCCAAACCAAAAAAAAATTAATCCAGCCAAACTGACCACTACCCCAGCGAATATCAAAATTGTTATTCAGAGCGTAGAGCAAAAAAAAGCACTTCCAGATCAGATTAATCCGGCAAGAAACTCACAGTCTCCTTCATTGTTAAGTACTCACTTTCAATCTGAACTATCGGGTCATTTGATATTGGACGCAGGAGAAGAAAATAGCGCGCATCAGCAAAAAATTAAAGACAAACTGGGTAAGAAATTTCCTGAATCAATATCTAAAGATGTAGGCGTTTTGCTTCAGTGGGTTGGGCGTGTATTTGACTATAAATTTGCAAGAAGTCTTGCAGGTATTCTTTCTAAAATTTTAAAGGTGAAAAAAAATCAAAAGATCGATTTTGATCTCAGATTTTTAAAGTCGAAGACGACGATGCAACAATTTGTAGAAAGTCCTCAAGCTATTCAATCGCTAGAAAAATTAGTCAGCATGAATCCTGCCGCTCGGGCCTGGTGGGATCGCTTGGTTAAGAGTCATTTTAATAAACATGGTCAAGATGCTGATTTTGATTTTGTTGGCTGTTTTGAAGCTTTTCATGCGTTTAATGAGGATTTGAAGCACATGAATGTGATATTTCCTGAGCATGTCACATTTGATTCGACCGTTGCTGAAGATTTTCAGATTTTATTAAGTCGAATCTCTACACTCGTTTTAAATGCCCCCAATACGGCCGATCAATTAATTCATCTGGAGGGTATTCCTTTAGGTGAAGAATTGACTGTTGGTGTTAAACAAGTTTATCAAGAAATGTTTCTGCCATCACAGGATCCTATTCAGCAAAATTTCATGTTGCTGGGGCAACATTGGAAAAAACATACGCGAGTGGAAGATATACGAACAGCTATGCATGAAGTTAATCAAATGCCATTTAGTGCTGATATCAAAAGCAAAATAATGCAATTACTGACAAGAGCTTGCATAGACGAAAATGCACCACTTGACCGGACGTCTTTGCTTGAATTTTTAGCATCAATTGAAAGTCAGCTTCAGTTGATTAAGGGATCGGATGCTGATCAACAACGCAGTCATTTCTTACTTGCTTTTGCTGAAAATACAAAACTTGGAGATATGAAACGGGTGGCTTTGCTGATGCAGCAGGCAACCGACATGACTCCTCCCCAATTGAACGTATTAAATCAATGTTTGGTTGATCATGGATTTGATTTTGCTGAGCGCCTATTGCTTAACTTGCAGAAAGATAATTCCAGTTCTGAGCTTAATAGTTTGGAGTATAAAACCGTTTTACTTCAATTTATCAATGTGGTGGCTAATTCAGCGTCTAAGATCACTGAGCTTGGTATCAATCTTGACCAGCTTCAGCTGCTGTTAACAGCAACTAGAGCGCTTGAGGGCATTGATAATCTTGCATTTGAAGCCTGGCTAGTTCAACTCCAGAAATATCCGACCCTATTAGACGTACTGAGTCAGGTCAATCTTGCTCGGAGTAAAAGCCTACCAACTGTGACGGATCTATTTTTATGCACCGCTTACCTTGCTGAGAAGATAGAGCAGGCCAAACAAGCAGGTAAAACATTTCCCACAGAGACCATTTTGGTTGAGCTAGGAAAGAGATTTGCGGGTGATACGGTATACGGAGAAACTGATATCAGTAATGTCTCTCGTTTTGTTGTTGAAGGATTTCAAGACACGATTAATAAGTTTGCCTTTTTGTTCAAAGATTATGATATGAATCCACCAGACAGTCATTACGATGCCTATTTGAAAACACATTACGCATTAAAAGAAGGTGAAAAAGATTTCTATAGAATGGATGCTGATAATAACAAGAAATATGCGGTTACTTTGTTTTATACCCTTTCAAAAATCCCAGATATTCTGAGTGGTTTGAAAAAAACATTGAATACCTCGATCGCAAAATTGATCAGAGAGCTAGGAGGCTTGGTTTCAGAGTTGGAGAAAGATGAACCTGATTTTGATGTAATTATTGGCCATCTGGGGCAAATTACGGCAATTGCCGAAAATGATTTATTTGAGAAAGAATTATTACTTGGTTATAAAGGTAAGCAAATTTTACCCATCGTGCTGACAGGTGAGCCACTGAAGGTGAATGGTGTTAAGCAAAAATTATCTGTCCCTCTGTTAGGTGATATTACGGATAAATTGAAAAAAGCGACATATGATAGTTTATGTGCCGAACTCTTGCATATGAATCGACCCGGAATTGATGGCACTTTAATATTAGATTGGCTGAAACAATTCTGCGATAGCCGTTCTGTCTTATTCTTTTTCAAAGAAATGTTGGTTGACCGTAAAGTGAAGCCGGGCATTCTAAGATTAGTTGAAAGACTTGATCTTCCATCAGAGTCTGTTTGCATGTCATTTAAACGCAACATCGAACGTTTAATTGATAGCCTGGATGTACAGCCAGAGGGAATGCATAAAAGTGATGCTGAGTTGTTGCAAATATATGAGCAAAATATTTCTGCGATATCAGCGTATTTAGAAAGTTTGAAGCAACTTAAATCTAATAACTTAGTTGATAAAGATCAATTCATAAGCATTTTTTCTAAAGTAGAATCGATAAAACAACTTGATTATGCACAAAGAGCTCAGTTATTGCAGATCGTCTTGTCGCGTCCTGCAGTCGATGCTTGTGCTTACCTTGATATCATTAAATCATGTTTTGACACAGCGACATCTGATTTTGGGCAGGAGCCTATTAATCGAGCACTGGATGGGATCCGTCCACTCATGGAAGGTGCAACATCTTATGATGATAGTTTTTGTAAAGGATTTCTGAAGACCAATTTCGAACATTTTCTAACCAGCGATCAACCTTTCTTCTTAGAAACATTGAAACAAATCGATCAATTAAATTTACCACCGAAAGAGGCCGAATCACTTCGAGTCAATCTGGTTCGTTTAATTCAAGCTTATCCAGAGTTAAAAGCCGGGGTTGTGAACTTGTTGACATTCTTGAGTGATACGCGCTCAAAAGGTCAACTTGGACCTGATTATACTGCTTTTTTTGTTCATATGATCGCTAAAGTTAAATCAAAAGAGGATTTAGAAAAAGTATTAGCAATCAAAGAGAAATTATTATCAGTTAACCAGATGAGTGGTGTATTTGAGAGTGTTGCTGCGATTGTGATGAATTTACAAAAAGCATCAACAGATGAATCAGAGGATGATAAAAATGAAGTCACTTATATTGAAAAGATATTCTTTTCATTGCTGGGCAAGTTCTCAACAGAAAGTGCATCGGAACATCAGTATCTTTTGAATTTATTTCGTGTGTATCCCCAACCGAAGGTGAGGCAATTTTTTGATGCTTTAAAAGATACAAAGTGTGATCTCAAAAAATGGTGTGAGAATTTTGGAAAAAATCCTTATGGGCGTGATTATGCCGAAAGTTTATTTAAGCCCGAAGATCTGAAAAGAACCATTTCGCAATTAAAAAATATGATGGTTGAAAATGTATCTATTCCGCAGAAAATCCAAACACACTTAGTCATACAAATGAATTATATTGGTTCGATGGAAGAAGAGCTGGCTCAGTTGCCGAGGGAAACTTTACAAGAGAACGCATCCCGGCTTTTACGAGAAATTCGCTCGGTGCATGAAACAGCAAGTAATCCGGTGAACGATCATGACGAACTTTTATTAATACAAAAGGATTATGAGCGTAAAACCCTGCAATTAATTGCTCACATGAGAGAGGCTTATAAGCGTTCAGTCGGTTATTTACCGCATTCGACACAAATATTAACTCTTTTATTAGCCATGACATCTAAAGATGCCGATCAGGCTACTTCTAATTTATTAATGCAGATAAAAACCGGTGAGGGAAAGAGCTTAATTACGCCTTTATTGGCGCTATGCCAATGGGCAAAAGGCGGTAGTGTTGATATTTGTACGGCAAATCGTACTCTGGCGGAAGAGGGATTTAGAAAGTATGGCAAGCCATTTTTCGATTTTTTTGTCGATGAACAGCATCAACCCATGATTCATACCCAATGGCTAGAAAATGAAAAAGAAAAATTACCTAAGGATGATGATGGGCGCAGCATTCGTTTTGCTGCAATGGAAGATTTAGCTTTGATTCGCTTGGATACTCCGCCTGCACCCAAAACACATTTAATTTATGATGAGGTTGATACCGTTCTGGATAAGCCCGTTTTATATAATCTTGCTTATCAGGAAGCTGATGAAAAGGCGAATTTGTTTACTGAGTTTTTATGTGAGCAGGTTGATAATTTTGTTGAAAAAAATGAGTTTAAAGATGTGGATTCACCTCAAGCTTGGTCTGAGGATGAGGATGTCTTTCAATTCAAGTTATATTTGCAGCAATCAACAACTTATCATGACAATGCGGATTGTCAAAAACGTGTTGAGCGATTAACTGATTTTGAGGCTCGAGAGTGGATCGATGCAATGCTGACAGCCAAAAAATTGAAACAAGACACCGACTTTGTCATTGTAAAAGGCTGTTGTTTACCCTTACAAAATGGCGTACCACAAACTGGCGCGTATGGAAATAATGTCCAGCAATGTTTGCATTTTTTAAACTCGATTAAAAAAGGCAGTGATGCTGGATGTAAAGTCAGCGCACCAACCAAAATTATTAAATCACACTCTGCTACGCAAATGATTAAAAATTACTCTGGCCGTTTGATAGGTATTTCTGGAACACTCGGTGAGCGAGATGAATTGAACGCAGCGCATCATCTTTTTGGTACGCAAGCGGTTGAGGTTCCCCCTCATCGAGAAAACAAACGGCTACGAAGAAAACCCATGTTTACTAAATCTGCGGAAGCCAGCATTCAAAGAGTGCGTACAGTCATCAATGATAAATTTAAATTGGATGCACAAAAAGATGAGCCCGTGCCAAAAGTTAGGCTACCAGAATACAACAAGGGAATATCGGAAGAAGAAAAGCGGAAGTTGCATGATCAGGCTGAACGAGAGATAGAGCAAGCTTCAACTCAACCTATTTTGATTATTGTTGATGATTATAAAAAAGCAAAAGTGATGGAAAAACAATTAGCTGATTATAAGGCAAAAGGCTTTACCATCAATTGTGTGACAGGTGATGAAACCTTGGAAGAGTTGCAATCTAAGATTATTGCACCCGCGGGCAATACACGGCATATCACGATTGCTACCCCTCATATGGGACGAGGGATTGACTTTAGCAGCGTATTTAATAAGGGCATTTGTTTAATTTCTTTATCGACTCACCCTAGAACTTATCGTTTAGAGGCACAAATTGAAGGCCGAACAGCTCGTAATGGTAAGGCTGGAGAATATGTCCCCATATATCAAATCACACCACCAAAATCACCTTGGGCTAAGTTTTGTTTCTACTTAAATTGGTTTATTTCCTTCTTTAAAGGAGATGCGTGGCAGAGAGGTCATTGGAATGCCATGGTCCAAGAAATTAATGAAAATTATCATGAAGATCGTATTTATGTTAATGCTATCGATAATATTCAAACTTGCGCGTTAAACCATATTGGCGAGTGGGAAAAGTTATTGAGGGAAGTCAACCTTGATTTAAACGATGCTGAGAAGGCTGCATTGGAAGATACTTTTAAAGCGTGGAGAGGTGAGTTTTTTATCAAGCTAGGAAGCTTTGAAGAGCCAGGTATTCCTATTGGTACCGCGAAACAAGCCGCTGAGCGTTTTGAAATTCAAATAGAAGAATATTTTAAAAACTTCAGACAGCGATACATCGATAAAGTTGGCGTCATTCCAGAGCATAGTAAGTCCTGGATTGATTGTGAATATTTACGTCATTTAGAGTTGGAAGATTTATTGCAGGAAGTTCACCCGATGAAAATGCCTAATCTTACATTAGGATTGGAAGAAATTAAGTTGCCGAATGAAGGGATCATTGATTTTGATCTGTCGATCAACGATAAAGGTTATGCACGTTGGTATTATGCTGATGATCCAGCTGGCTTTGCAGAGCATGAGCAGCGTGTTTTACAATATATTCATGATGAATTGGATAAGTTAAATATTGATAAACCAAAGTCTTCAGCGAAAAAAACAATAGAAGGAACAATTGAACGATTGAGTCGACTTTGTGTGAATATCGATGCAGCACCTGCAAAAGACAAGTTAATGGTGCGGCCCATACTTTGGGAGTTCCATCATTTATGTGAAATTGGAAAGCAACACAATTTGGATTCAAATAAATATCAGATCTATCATGATGAGCATCCCTTAAGAAAAGAAATTACGACGAAGAAATTTGCTTTGGATGAGTGTTTGTATCGTCTTGCCAATGAACTCATGCAGGCCTCTAAATGGTCTGTAGATAATCGTGTTCCAGGGACAAAACTGGTTCAATGGATGTCTCGGCCAAAAATGCTTAAGGCATCTATAGATATTCATGCTGCAGCCGATGAAGTGTGTCTGAATAACACCCCGGAGAATAGAAAAGCACTGTATCGTGTACTATGGGCTCTTGAAAATGAACTACGGGATGAAGTTCCTCTTCTAGTTCCTGTGAAAGAGGCTGTTTCGCCCGTT
>Ga0364909_10014_pt1 | contig 100769 bp, 87 predicted proteins | sample SorcelJu500001C3_3_FD_206966 | JGI IMG/M metagenome (GOLD analysis project Ga0364909, IMG submission 206966) | Enriched cells from Trout Bog Lake Hypolimnion, Wisconsin, USA - BchlTB.June25.5000.01.C3 | ecosystem: Environmental > Aquatic > Freshwater > Lake > Hypolimnion/Profundal zone | place... | reverse complement strand
GCTCTAGACTTTTCAACTCTTGTGTTGCAAACCAACGAGCAAGGCCTTGATACTTGAGAAATTGGGCTCTCTCATCATTACCTGCTGCTCTCTCTTCTTCGGCGTTTTGGAAAAGAGTGAAGGCTTCATTGTAACCCGCAATGATATTTGCTCTAGGCTCTAGACTTGCCGACTCATCCGTCGCATCCAAACGAGCACGACCTTGATCATTTAAATTGTTAGCTAACACAAGATTGCCTGCTGTTCTAGCTGCTTTGGCTTCTTCAAAAAGAGTGAAAGCTTGATTGTAGCCTGCAACGATATTTACTCTAGGCTCTAGACTTACCAACTCCTTTGTGGCACCAAAACGAGCACTACCTTGATTATTTAAATTGTAAGCTTTCCCATCATTACCTTCGGTTATGGCTGCTTCGGCTCCTTCAAAAAGAGTGAAGGCTTGATTGTAGCCTGCAACGATTACCTCTCTAGGCTCTGGACTTGCCGACTCCTGTGTGGCACGCAAACGAGCAATACCTTGATTATTTAAATTGTTAGCTTTCTCATAATTACCTGCGGTTATGGCTGCTTGGGCTCTTTGCAAAAGAGTGAAGGCTTCATTGTAACCCGCAATGATATTTGCTCTAGGCTCTAGACTTTTCAACTCTTGTGTTGCAAACCAACGAGCAAGGCCTTGATACTCGAGAAATTTGGCTCTCTCATCATTACCTGCTGCTCTCGCTGCTTCGGCTCCTTCAAAAAGAGTGAAGGCTTCATTGTAACCCGCAACGATATTTGCTCTAGGCTCTAGACTTACCAACTCCTTTGTGGCATCCAAACGAGCACGACCTTGATCATTGAGAAATTCGGCTCTCTCATCATTACCTGCTGCTCTCGCTGCTTGGGCTCTTTCAAAAAGAGTGAAGGCTTTATTGTAACCCGCAATGATATTTGCTCTAGGCTCTAGACTTGCCGACTCCTTCGCGGCACGCAAACGAGCAATACCTTGATTATTGAAATTGTTAGCTTCCTCACGATTATCTACAGCTCTGTTTGCTTCGGCTCCTTCAAAAAGAGTGAAGGCTTCATTGTAGTCCGCAACGATATTTACTCTAGGCTTTGGACTTGCCGACTCCTTTGTGGCACCTAACCGAGCAAGACCTTGATTATTTAAATTGTAAGCTTTCTCATCATTACCTTCGGTTATGGCTGCTTGGGCTCTTTGCAAAAGAGTGAAGGCTTCATTGTAGCCCGCAACGATATTTGCTCTAGGCTCTGACCTTGCCAACTCCTCCATGGCACCCAAACGAGCAAGACTTTGATCCTTTAGAAATTCGGCTCTCTCATCATTACCTGCTGCTCTCTCTTCTTCGGCTTGTTCGCAAAGAGTAAAAGTTTCCTGCAGATTACTCATGAGTGTTTGAAAAAAATCATTATCAGCATCTTCGGGCACATTTTGTAATAAGTGACGCCCCGTTTCTAACGCTTTCTTATAGGTTTTTAAAGAATCGGTGCTCTTTACTAAGGTATTAGAAGCGGTTCCTTGGTTCGCTGCTGTTCTTTTAAGATCAGCTAATTTGTTATCTACCTCACTGATGTTATCGTTAAGGGCAAAAGCAATATTATGGAATATTTCCTCTAGGCTAGTATTCTGTAAGGAAGGTTTTGTTAGAGGAAACTCTATTTTCCCTTCTGCGAGTAGCCCTAGCATCGCTCTTCCATCGAGTTTCGCCTTGACGCTTACTAGCTCTCCTCCCTCTGCGAAGTCATAATACAACAAGTCTTTTCCCCGAATCATCTCTAAGGCTTCTTCAAATCGTTCTTGGGGAGAAGTCGCTCCCGCATTTCTAAATGAGGAGTTGTTGGCTATGTCTGGAAAAAAATTCTTATCGGCAAATTTTTCCGATACTTTTTCTATTCGTTCCTCTGAAGGAACTAAAGAAGGTAGCGGCAATGTGCGGCTCTCAGCGATGTGTGCTGAAAGAATCATCTCTAGTGCTTCATCAAATCGTTCTTGGTCAAAAGTAGCTGGTGCCTTGCTACGTGAGGAGTTGTCGACTATGTCTGGAGAAAGATTCTTATTATTTGAGCGAACTAAAGAAGGTAGCGGAAATTCGCTGCTCTCAGCGTTGTGTGCTGAAAAAGGGCGTGGCCGTTCCTCGTTAGGAGAAAACGAGGGCACTGCCCCGTGTATACTTGGAGAAGAATTAGGGTCTACAACGTGTTCTACCGTCTGACCACATGTCTGCTGATATTTCGCCAGCTCTGCAGGGCTCATCTTTAAAGGAAAAGAAGGTGGAGCATCCGTGCTGGTTTTGTTCGCACCCATGCCCGAAGTTGAGGGGCTTTTTGGATTGTTAGGTATATTCATAAGGTTTTTTAGGTTTGCTCTAGGGTTCTTGATTTCTTCTAAGTAGTCAATCGGATGGTTCTTTTCGTGTATCTCTCTGGTGCTTGGAGCAAGATGCGAGGAATTGTTGAAGCCTTGGTCCGTATGAGTACGCACTCTTTCATGAGCTCTTCCATGGTAGATGCCTCCTAGCGCACAACCGAAAACAACGAGTCCTATGATTTCTAAACTGATTGGTTCTACAGTCTCCTCTTCTCCCATAGCTTGATGGAGAGAGGTTCCCTGAGTTCCCTCATGAGCTATTTGTATTGGGAAGGTGGTGATATTTGTTTTAAGGAGTGGATCTCTCTCTGAGCTCTGAGTTGCTGCGGGAGCCAGTGCGGTGTTGTTCCATCGACAGTAGAGTTCTGCATCAAGCGTGCTTATAAAATGGAGTGGGGTACTCGACGTGCCTTCAGTGCATGCATAGAAGTAATTCCCAGGCTCTCCCATACGCATAAGGCACAAGGCTCCTGCCTCCTCTGCCATCTTTTCCTCATAGCAGTCTTGTCGATGCATGGCTCCCTCGATTGCTAAGAAAGACGATGTTTCACCTCCCTCGCCTTCCGGTGTGTTAAGAAAGGTGGCGTAGTCGTTGGTGGTGATCATTCCTTCACGCGCGAGCGTGCTGGCTGCTAAGACGTTGAGGCTAGCCATCATAGAGAGGGCAGCAATGAAAAGGGGGAACTTCATATTCATGGGAGGGAAGAATAGCAAGCAATCCTAGCAGGTACAGTTGATTTTCATGTATGATACCCTGCGTGCCTCATTATCTTATTTTTGTCATTGGTGGCTTGTTATCCAAGCTCGTTGAGTTATTGTCTTTTTTCTTATGGAACAAGTCATTATCGTTGGAACCGGTTGTGCCGGATTAACTGCAGCCATCTATGCCGCAAGGGCAAATCTTTCTCCCCTCGTCCTTGAAGGGAATCAACCAGGAGGACAGCTCACCACAACGACAGAAGTGGAAAATTTTCCAGGTTTCCCCGAAGGCATCGATGGATCAGAACTGATCATGCGCATGCACAAGCAGGCAGAGCGTTTTGGAGCGCGCTTTCTTTACGGGAGTGTTGAGGAATTTGAGCATCGCAAGGGAATAAATTGCGTCAAGGTTGATCAACAATGGCTTGAAACAAAGGCCCTTATTATTGCGAGTGGCGCCTCTGCCAGTTGGCTTGGTCTTCCCGGGGAGAGGGAACTCATCGGTCATGGACTCACCTCGTGTGCAACATGCGATGGGGCTTTTTATAACAATGTTCCTGTTTGTGTTGTGGGTGGGGGTGATTCTGCCTGTGAAGAGGCTCTCTTCTTGACTCGTTTTGCTTCCGAAGTCTATCTCATCCATCGTCGTGATACGTTGCGTGCCTCTAAGATCATGGCGGATCGAGCCCTTATGCATCCTAAAATTAAGCCTCTTTGGAATAGTGGCCTCGAGGCATATTTGGCCGATGATGAAAAAAAAATGCGCGCGGTGCTGCTCAAAGATCTTACGACAGGCGCCACTCGCGAACTTGAAGTAAAATGTGTTTTTGTGGCCATTGGCCATAATGCCAATACAGGCCCCTTTGCTGGCAAGTTGGATATTGATAGTAAAGGCTATCTTGCTCCGAAACACGGAACCTCTATGAATGTGCCAGGTGTTTTTGCTGCAGGAGATGTTGCCGATCAAGTCTACCGCCAGGCGGTGACCGCGGCAGGCCTTGGCTGCGCCGCGGCAATTTCGGCAGAACGATGGTTAGCAGAGCAGTAAGAAGAACGTATTGCCTAGGCTGAAACGATCTCCCATGGGTGATCGTAAAAAACGAGAAGGAACTTTCATGAGCGGGTGAAGGGATTCGAACCCTCGACATCAACCTTGGCAAGGTTGCACTCTACCAACTGAGTTACACCCGCATTGCCTAAAATCAGGACGATATTCTTCACGTTCTAGGGGCTTGTGTCAATTTTACAATTCGAAAATTCTATAAACAAAATGAGGGTTGATTTGATCAGCACGGTATCCTTTCGCAGCAAGGCATTCTTCATGAGCTCTTGTCAGGGCCTTTTCTACTTCCTGTTGATTGAGCTGCGGTATGTTGTTCATAAGATCAGCATGTGAATATCTCTCATTTGATTTCTTTCCAAATCCACTTTGATAGGTAGAGCTCACAAGAAAAAATATTGCATAGCAAGACTCCAGAAAAAAAGAGTGCTCCGGGTTCCGCATGAATGCTTGCGAGTATCCCTAGCTGACCGACGGCAGCAATAATAGAAAGTAAAAAAATATCAATCATAGCCCAGTTGCCTATTTTTTTCATGATGCGATGGAGTCGACTTCTTTCTTCTCGATAGAGCGGTGTTCCATGGAGCCATAAGATTGCGCACATGATGATGATTTTTAAAAATGGAAGTACAATACTTGCTAAAAAAACAATGAGTCCCACAGGCCATAATCCTGATTGAATCATCTCTCGCACGCCTCCCATAACGGTCAATGGACTCACGTTACCATTGAGAGTCATGGTCATGACCGGCACTACATTAGAAGGTATATAGAAAATGATTGCTGTTAATAATAAAGCTTTTACTAAGCCAAGTTGCTGTCCTGAAGTCATGATGATAGTTCGATACTGGTAAGCATATCCTCAAACAATCTACGATCAAAAAATCGCGTTGTGATAAGTGAAAGAATAGCAAGAAAACCAATCCAGAGTGCCCCTGATTGCCACTCAATGGTGCCGAGTTGTTTTAGTTTTACAACAGCTGCCATCGTCGCAACGGCAAAAACTGGGATAAGATTCCAGGGCATGAGTGTTTCTACAATAAAAAGAGTTTTCTTAAGTCCTGGCCATGGAGCCTGTAAACAAGCCCCCCCAAGCAGATACCAGTAGGCAAGAAGGTGTAACATGGGTAGTGCAATCGAGCAAAGAAAGATAAGAAGAGCTACAGGCCAATACCCTTGTAAAAAAAGACTCTCTACGCCAGTAATCATGAAACTTGATTGTGTATTTCCCGAAACATTAAAGACAATGATCGGAGTGACATTAGCCATTAACATACAAATCAGCGAGGCGGTGACTAAAGCCCAGGCGATCTGCAAGGAATAAGGATTTCCATATTTTTTGAGTTTTTTTCCACAACAAGAGCACAGAAGATCTTCACCGCAACTTAGGATGCGATCATTGTACGGCGCTCCGCAATCTGGGCAGAACTCAGAGGAGAGGCACTCATTCATAGCGGGTTCTTGGTAATATCAAAGATGCGTTATGAAGAGAAAATTCATATCATGGCAATCGTATCTTCCACGTGATTAGTCATTGTCCAAGTAACGTTGATTCATCCCATCATAGGCATCAATGCGTCGATCACGTAAAAATGGCCAATGAGTTCGTTGTGTGCTTATTAGGGAAAGATCAAGATCAGCGATGACAACCCTCTCTTCTTCTTCAGAGGCCTGGGTAATGATCGATCCATCGGGCGCTGCCACAAAACTACTTCCCCAAAATTCCAAGCCATCACCACCTGCAGGCGCCTCATGACCGATGCGGTTGATGCCAGCAACATAAACACCATTGGCAAGAGCATGAGCACGTTGGGCGAGGAGCCAGGCTTCTTTTTGTTTCTTGCCAAATTCTTTTTTCTCACTTGGGTGCCACCCAATAGCTGTTGGGTAAAATAAGATCTCTGCCCCACGCAAGGCCGTTAAACGGGCTGCTTCAGGATACCATTGATCCCAACACACAAGGACTCCTAGCGTGCCTGCCTTTGTCTTCCAGGAACGAAATCCGAGATCACCTGGGGTAAAATAAAATTTTTCATAAAAAAGTGGATCATCAGGAATGTGCATCTTGCGATATTTGCCAAGATAGCTCCCGTCAGCATCTAGAATAGCTGCACTATTGTGATAGAGGCCAGGAGCACGTCGCTCAAAAAGAGAGGCAATCACAACAACTCCTAAGCTTTTTGCAAGGTCCCCCAAGAGTATTGTTGTGGGACCAGGAATAGCTTCGGCTAATTTGAAATAATCATGATCTTCTTTTTGGCAAAAATATTGCGTTAAAAAAAGTTCTGGCAAACAAACAACGTGCGCCCCCTGCCTTGCTGCCTCGGTAATAAAACCTTTTGCAGCCTCTAAATTCATGAGAGGATCAGCAGAGCAGCGCATTTGTACTAAAGCGATTCGGAGCATGTTGAATTGTTGATGCATAGGAAAAAGAATGTGGATCTTAGCAAGCTACCATAGTAGAATCACCGATCACAACATCCTCTATGAAAAAAAATCTCTTAAAATTTTACGCCCCTTTTTTAGTCGCCTCAAGCATTGCTGGAGCAGCGTCACCGGCTCCGCTTCATGATATCCGAATTGTGATACACACGGACAAAGGCGCCATTCATGCTACACTCTTTGCCAGCAAGGTTCCTAAGACAACAGCGAATTTTCTCAACCTCGCAAAGCGCGGTTATTATAATGGACTGACTTTTCATCGTGTGATTGCTGATTTTATGATTCAGGGTGGAGACCCGACAGGCACAGGGTCTGGTGGTCCTGGATATAAGTTTGCTGATGAAATTGACCCAAGTCTTAAGCATAATCGTGCTGGTATTTTTTCCATGGCGAATTCGGGCCCTAACACCAATGGAAGTCAATTTTTTATCACACATGGTCCAACGCCATGGCTGGATGGGAAGCATGCGGTCTTTGGCGTTGTAGATGAAGGTCAAAGTGTTGTTAATGCTATCAAGCAGGGTGATAAAATCATCTCCATCGACATTATTGATAAACCAGACGCTCTCTTTGCTGCCCAAGCAGGAGCTATTAGTGAATGGAATAAGAAGTTGTAGCTAGGGCTTTCAACAAAAAGCGATTGCTGTGTGCGTGTGTGCGTGTGTGCGTGTGTGCGTGTGTGCGTGTGTGCGTGTGTGCGTGTGTGCGTGTGTGCGTGTGTGCGTGTGTGCGTGTGTGCGTGTGTGCGTGTTTCACGCGGGTGATCCGCCTCATTGGCTTGAACCCTAAACAAGGCTTCTCTTCGGTAAGTCTGCAGGAACGGCCTCTTTGGTGAGCTGTGTTGTGGTTTCTGGCACTGCATCCTACGATCACTCTTTTTGTCCTCCTAGCCCGAATATTTCACACTGATCTACTGCGGAGGTCGGGAAAGCAAATGGATACTGCGTTAGCCCGCATATTTCTTTGCTACATCATGAGCCAAGAACGACACTCAGTTGTTCTATGAGTTTATCTGCCATGGCATTAATGACTCTTTCATCGCGTCCTTCAATGAGGAGGCGGAGTAGAGGTTCAGTTCCCGAATAGCGGATTAAAAGACGGCCTTGAGCGTCTAGTTTTTTTTCAACTTCCTGGATGAGTGGAATCTCTTTGCATAAAATATCTAAAGGGCGCCTTTCCTTAATACGCAAACAACGCTGTGCCTGAGGGTATTTTTTGAGACATTGGCGCAGGGAGCTTAAGGGTTGATTGGTGGAGGCCATTAACTTGAGTACTTGTAATGCAGCAATAATACCATCCCCTGTAGTGCTATGTTCGCGGAAAATCAAATGACCGCTTTGTTCTCCTCCAATCATAAAATCACCATGCTGCATCGCTTCAATCACATGACGATCCCCTACAGCAGTGCGAAGGACTTTACCTCCAGAAGCTTTTAGGCAGTCATCAAGGCCAAAATTACTCATAATGGTCGTCACGAGTGTTTGATGATTGAGTGTCCCTTTTTTGAGGGCTTCAAGAGCTGTCATAGCTAAGATTTCATCACCATCAACGAGATTTCCTTGTTCATCACAAAGGAGTACGCGGTCCGCATCTCCATCGTGGGAAATACCAAGATGAGCTTTTGATGCGAGTGTGAGGCGTTGGAGTTCTTTGCTGTGAGTGCTTCCGCAGGCCTCATTAATATTCATCCCATTAGGAGTATTGTGGAAGAGAAAGAGGGTAGCTCCTAATTGTTGTAAAATCGCAGGAGTAGACTCATGCGCAGCTCCATTGGCACAATCAACAGCAATACGCATGCCTTCTAGGCAGAGTCCTGGGACGCTTTGAAGAACACCGCTCATGTAGGGATCGAGTGGCTTCGCGAGTATATTAGTGCTTCCAACAAGAGCTCCTGTAGGTCGTGGTAATGCGTGATCATCTAAAGAGAGCATCACTGTTTCTAAATCCCTTTCTTCTTGATCATTGAGTTTATAACCATCATGACCAAAAAGTTTGAGGCCATTATCCTCTGCAGGGTTATGAGAGGCAGAAATGACGATGCCAGCCTCTGCCCCATGGTAGCGCGTGAGGCAAGCAACAGCAGGGGTCGGCACAACACCAGCAATCCATGCATCAACGCCAATCGAATTGAGCCCAGCAACGAGCGAAGATTCTAGCATCTTGCCTGAATGACGGGTGTCTCTCCCAATTACAAAAAATGGGCGGCGAGAAATATCCTTTCTCTGAAAAAGATGACCCGCAGCACGTCCTAGTCGAAAGGCGTTTTCAGGAGTCATTGGTTCCCTATTGGCAAGACCACGGATGCCATCTGTTCCAAAGAGACGTAATTGCCCAGACTCTAGGGGAAGCTCTCTCTGGAGATTGGATAGATCAATATTATTTTGAGATTGCTGTTTCATGAATGTTGATTTTTTATACACTCCCCTTGTAATACAAGTAGAGTCTTTGCAGAGAACGTACGCTTAGGGTTCGTGCAAAAAATCCGTGCACTAAAACCGAGGGTTTTTTCACAACCTCTAAAGATGCACCTGCAGCTTATGCAGCCAAACAAGCACTTGCGACGAAGTCTCTACACCATATTGCTCCTTAGCAACAATTTATTTTTTCTATGATGGACTCTTTGATCAACGCTTTTTTCGATCTGCTTCAAACTATTGTTCCAAAAGCGGTGCATGCTTTCGTCATACGACAAGAATCCTCTCAAGGAGAACAACCACGTAGAGAGAGGTTTATTTTATGAATGACATGCATATTTCTAAGAGTGCGCTTCTAGCACGGATATTTCATACTGATCGTGACGAGGAGACTGTGAAGGCTGATGAGGTAAGGCGAGCGATGCAGTCTGACGACGGCTGTATGAGTCCATACTGCCAGAGGAAGACTTCGAGCTTGGGCGCAGCATCCACCCTAGCTTCCCGGTCATCCGCAGTAGATCAGTGTGAAATATCCGGGCTAGATCGCTTTCTATTAAGAGGGGAGTGCATGATAGGCGAAATTCTTGTAAAGAAGGATTGTTCGCTCCGTCATCATGAAGACCAATTTCTATTAGAAGAGGACTTATTGCACTATGAGACGCCGCAAGCTGCACGTGAAATTATTCGTTATGATGCTCAAGGAAAATTTCGTCCCCTAAAAACAGCTCCTAATCTACGTCGTGGCTGGTTGCTAAAATTAAACAACATCGAGGATGTGATCTTGGCATTAGATTTTTTCTATCCCATGGCGCTTCATCTTTATGAAGCTTTTTTAGAAAACAAACTCTCCGTTACGCCACTTAGGGAAACATTGAATCGTCAAACTGGGATGTATCGTATTACCCAATTACTCAAGGACGAGCAGGCTCAAGAATTGATTTCTAAAATTTGTTGTTCTGAAAATGGCTGCTTGCGACAAGTTCTTTGGTCCATTTCAAAAGATCAAGCGATTACCACGCTCTCAGACCAAAAAAAGAGCGTCCCTCTGAACCCTCAGGAGATACCATTGCTGTGTCGAGAGGCATGCAATCTGCTGGTGGCAGCGGCACGTCCTCTAGGCAAAATGAACCTTCCTAGCTAACCGTTCAATCTAGCCCGGATATTTCACACCGATCTACTGCGGAGACCGGGAAGTCAGATGGATCTTGCGTTAGACTCACATTGTGACTTGGGCAACACCAGTGCTCGGGAGAGCCTGGGGTAGACTGCCGCAACCGTTAGGTTAGGGGCAGCCCGTAAGGGCGAGCCGAGCAGGTGCGAGCGAGTCAATATGTACTCATACAGCCCGGCGTCAAAATGCTCGTCTGCCTGACCCCATCCGCCTTCGCGGCCTCCTCGTCACGATCAGTATGAAATATCCGGGCTAGCCCGAATCACGTGGTGACAACTTCATAAGGATAGTCGTTAAGTAGACGGGCTCTGCGTGGATATTACGATACTTTGTGATCTCTTTTCTTTCTAGAACCTGAAAGCCGTAACGCTCAAAAACCCGAGCTCCCCGGCGTGTTTCAAAGGTAACTACCTGACCGTAGACAGAAGTCACTCCTACATCGCGAAGATAATTAAGATAGGTATTCATGAGTGCGCTAGAATTAGCGAGCCCCTGGGCTTCAGGTAAAATATTAAAATGAAAATGCGCGCTTCTCCTCGGCGCTGCTGGGACTTCTCGCCATGAATTGCGTAAGATCCAGCCAATAAAATCGCGTGTATTTTTTTTATAGCGAGGATAGCGACTCATCCCTAAAAGAAATAATTTGATATTATTAAAAAAGCTAAAAAATTGCTGACGCAGCGGGCAGCAAGAGCCTAGTAAATATCCTTTGACAATACCATGGTGCTCGAGGACGAATGAGGATTGAGGCTCCACGTCGGTATAAAAACGGGTGAGGTAATCGGCAAAAAGTTCGCGATCTTCAAAAACCGGAGCAATATCGCGGCCTAAAAAGCCGGTTTGACAACAGAGCTCGCGAACGCGTGCTCGATCAGCGCTCTGATAAGAACGAATGATAACAGCAGGAGAAGGGGAAATGGGAGCAGAAGGCATACAAGGCTAACAGTGACTATCTGCAAGAAGAAGCAATAACATTATGATAAATTGAAAAGAGATTTTGAAAAACGTGGCTCCAATCATAATGCCTTTTCACAAAGGCTGCAATCTCAACTCGTTTCTCTTTGATCTCGAGATCAAAAAAATGCTCTATTGCGGCGGCAAGTGAGAGAGGCGTATTCTCATCTGCCCCATAAGATGCCGTTAAGACAAGGAGACGATCCATGGCGCTTCCCTGAATGCTCATTACTGGAGTGCCGCATGCCTGACTCTCCATGGTGACAAGTCCAAAGGTTTCATGAATGCCGGGGTGAACAAAGAGGTCTGCAGCGCGATACATATTGGCTAATTCCTCCGGGTTTTGACAGTAAGGCAGCCAGGTGAGAGAAGCTGTTTTTTGACGCAAGTGGGCTACCGAGGAACGCAATGTTCCATCTCCAACAATCACAAGATGATGCTCGCCGGGATGGCGTTGGTGGAGAGCAGCAAAAGCATTTAATAACGTCTGTACATTTTTTTCAGGAGCAAGGCGCCCCACATAGAGAAGCATTTTTTGGTTTTTCTTGAGTCCATGCTTATTCCGCCATGCTTCTCCACGTGAAGGATCGGGGTAAAAAACTAATGTGTCCACGCCAAGTTCCACCGTAGCGGTATTCCTAACACCCCAGCTCTGAAGTAACGATGCCAAGAGGGGATTGGGAACGAGTGTTTTCTCAAAATGATTGTAGAGAGAGGTTACATAACGTTTTGAAATTTCATTTGAAATCAAAACCGCAAGTCCTCCAAATAACTTTGCAACTGGCTGCACGGTTGCCTCTGGAAAATGTGAGTGATAGAAACCCACAACCGGAATTTTGAGTTTCCTGCCTACGGCAATCACTTTCCAGGCTACGTGATAGGGATCTCCGGATTCGATTAAATTCGGCTTTTCTTGTTCTACAATCTCTTCGATCAAATTCAAATTTAGGAGAGCACGATAACGCGTTCTTCGAGAAATCAGGGGAGACTCAATGGTCCAGAGAATATTTTGACCCTGTGTTAATCGCTCCGTTTTTTCCCCTGGGACAATTAAGAGGTGACGGTCTCCCTGTAAGTTAAGATGCTTAGCCTTTTCATCTAGGTAACGCCGGACTCCGCCACCCACGGGAGAATAAAACTGAGTGATGTCACACAAGAGCATGAAGAGAAAAGGGAAAAACTATAGCCTGGAGGCGATAGGCAGTAAACAATCCATGAAACTATCGCTCGAAGATGAAAGGTCCAAAATAGAGAAGAGGAGAGATGTGAAAATTCCTAGGGCTCGCCCAAAAAAAATGCAGAACCTGTTTTTAGGTTAAAAATTGCTCAGGCTGATGAAAAGCAAGAAGTTGACGGCGCACAGCGATGGAGGTTTCCTGAAGTATTGGGGGAGAGCGAGCACCGGCGCGACATAGCTACTCGCAACTTCAGTAGACCAAAGAACAGGTTCTTCATTTTCTAACATTTATTTGATCAAGGAATAGATGGGCACAGCTTAAAATGAGTTAAACATTTCGAACAAATATCCTTTAAGGTACTCGGTTTCAGGAAGTGCCAGCACAATCGGGTGATCTGGACTTTGAGTAAAAATATGACGTTGCCGTGCTGAGCGTCGAGCATCGTGGAACGCTTCTGTGGCCGTATGATGAAAAGCAGCAGCAGAAATATGATGAGAACATGAGAATGTAGCAAGGCGACCATTGGGGGCAAGTAATTGAGCAGCCTTAAAGTGAAGCTCACGGTATCCACGTAGTGCATCGTTAATACCTTTTTTAACACGTGTGAAGGGAGGTGGATCTAGGATGATGAGATCATATTTTTCACCTCTGCGTGTTGCTTGGCTTAAATAATCAAAAACATTAGCGCCAATCACCCCAATAGTGACACCGTTTGTGTGGGCATGTGCTTTGATACGTGGAATATTTTCAGCACCTGATTCTACAGCAATGACCTCGCTTGCTCCCGCACGAGCAGCAGCGATCGCGAATGCACCTTGGTTGGAAAAGCAATCAAGTACACGCCCTGTCTTAGCCCATGGAGCAAGGTCTCGGTAATTTGTGACCTGATCGAGGTAAAACCCCGTTTTCTGACCCTGTAAAAAATCCATTAAAAAAATCATTCCTCCAATCATGACCTCTTGCTCCTTGGGAGTTGCTCCAAGAAGAACACCAGTGCGTATTTCTAGACCTTCTAGTTTTCTGGAAACAGAATCGTTGCGCTCAATAATTGTTTCTACTCCGAGGACTTCCTGCACAACTTCTGCGATCAAATCGCGTCGTTGATCCATGGCAAGAGTCAATGTTTGCATAACCGCAACGCTATTGTAGCGATCGATTATCAAGCCAGGTACTCCATCGCTCTCACTCCAGAGAACACGGCGCACAGAAGAATCAATGCCGATGCGATCTCGATATTCTTGTGCACGTTGTAGACGACGCACAAAAAACTCATGATCTAACTCTTGGCGTTGATAGGAAAAACGACGCGCGATAATTTGTGATTGACTCTGATAAATAGCGCTTCCAAGCATCCGATCACGGCCATCTTTAATCGAAATCACCTCTCCATCTTTTGGGTTTCCATATATTTTAAGGACCTCTGAGCTATAAACCCAATCATGCCCATGAAGGATACGTGCTCGAGGTCGAATGATAATACCAGGCATAGGCAGAAAGAGTAGATGGTCAGGAGTGTGTGGTATAGTCAAATTACGTTGAAATAACATGACAGAACGCAAGGACTTTTAGAAAGAACCAGGTCGAAGACCGAGTGCTATCTCAAGATATACTCATCACGTATGAAAATGAGGGTTTTCTTTGGTGCTAGTAGAAGGGACTGCTTACCCCGAGATAATACACTACAGTAATGCTGACAACGCCGCTCACGTCAAAAACACACACATTTCAAATTTCCTAACATTACTTTTGGGAAGGCTCTATTAAGGCGATATGGTATCATCCCAACCATTTCTCTCTAACTAATGGTACATATTGGATCTTGTTGTGCAGCTTGACGTTCATTTTCTCCTGCGGTACTGAAGAGCTCTTGAATCCTTTGTTGATTAGGAGTGGGCTTTTGCGCTTCCCTAGCTGCTAAAAAATGAGCCTCCCCTGCATTATTAAGATGCGCTGCTTTGTCATTAAGACCTTCAGCCTCTGCCTCTTCTGCCTGTTGATGCAAGTTTGCCGACTTAGTAAACCAATTAATAATGTGTTGATCAAAATTTTCCTTTTGCCCTTCCTTAGCTGCCGCAAAAAAAGCAGACCCTGCATTATTAAGGTATACTGCTTTTCTATCCAGACCTTTAGCGCGTTCCACTTCTGCTTGTTGATGCAAGCTTGCCGACTCAGTAAACCAATCAATAATGTGTTGACTAGGATTGGGCTTTTGCGCTTCCCTAGCTAGCTCAAAAAAAGCAGACCCTGCATTATTAAGGTATAGTGCTTTGTCATTAAGACCTTCAGCCTTTGCCTCTGCCGCCTGTTGATGCAAGCGTGCCGACTCAGTATACCACTTAATACTTTGTGGACTAGGAGTGGGCTTTTGCTCTTCTAAAGCTAGCTCAAAAAAAGCAGACCCTGCATTATTAAGGTATAGTGCTTTGTCATTAAGACCTTCAGCCTTTGCCTCTGCCGCCTGTTGATGCAAGCGTGCCGACTCAGTATACCACTTAATACTTTGTGGACTAGGAGTGGGCTTTAGCGCTTCCCTAGCTAGCTCAAAAAAAGCACCCCCTGCATTATTAAGGTATACTGCTTTGTCATTAAGACCTTCAGCCTCTGCCTTTTCTGCCTTTTGATAAAAGCTTGCCGACTGAGTAAACCAATTAATAACTTGTTGACTAGGGTTGGGCTTTTGCGCCTCCGTAGCTGCCAAAAAAAGAGTACCCCCTGCATTATTAAGGTATAGTGCTTTGTCATTAAGACCTTCAGCTTTTGCCTTTGCAGCCCCTTTGTACAAGCTGGCTGACTGAGTAAACCAATCAATAACTTGTTGACTAGGGTTGGGCTTTTGCGCCTCTAAAGCTACTTGTTCAAAGCTAGCTGCTGCTCTCCTTAAATAAGGAACAGAAAAATCACTATTATCCAAAGCAACCTTGGCTAGTGATTCGTGCCTTTGAGCCTCCGCTTCGTATCGAATGACATTCCACTTATGAGTGCTCAGAGTTTTTGATGTTGCTTCATCAAGGGCTTCATAAGGTGGGCGCAACAATGAGGCCATGGTGACTCTCGCGTTAATGAGATCTTGCTGATGTGTGATAGCATGATTGAGATGCTCGATGCTCGTTAATCTAGGATCAGGAATGTCTATTGGAGCAGGCTGTGCGTCTATCTCGCTTTGTCGTTGTTGTGCGCTTGCTTGATAATCACTTAGGTTTTTGTAATCTTGTTCTAGTTTTTCTGCTAGTAGCTCGATTTTATTCGGGCGTTCATTGATTTTCTCCATTGTTGAAAGTGTCTCTACTAGTCGTAATTTTGAGCTTTCAGGAAGAGAGGATGGATTCGTTAAAAGATGTGTGATCATGGACTCTTGACGTTCTTTAGCAGCGTTTAAAACGTTGATAAGATTTTTTAGCATCTCTCTTTCCTCTTCTCTTAGAGGGATCGCTGGTGCATCTAGTCGTTGTTGATAAGATGCTATTTTCTTAGTAATACCATCACTACGGCTATGGTTTCTAATAACTTCAGTGAAAGGATCACGAGTGTTACTCGATAATAACGCTTCTGGTACAAAGGTCGGTTGGTTTTCATTGTTAAAACGGTCGATAGGCCTAAATGAGTTAGATATGCTTCCTCCGTTTTCTTTTGGATGTCTCTTACCTTCTTCCCAGCCAAAATCAGTCAAACGATATGTTGTGTTGGTAGGATGCGAGGCATTGTTGAAGCCTTGGTCCGTATGAGTACGCACTCTTTCATCTGCTCTCGCATGGAGGTTGTTTCCTCCTAGCACACCGCCCGCTAGCACAACGCCAATGATCTCTTCTAAGATTTCTGAAATGAATGGTTCTACAGTCTTCTCTTCTCCCATAGCTTGATGGAGAGAGGTTCCCTGAGTTCCTTCATGAGCTATTTGTATGTGGAAGGTGGTGATATTTGTTTTAAGGAGTGGATCTCTCTCTGAGCTCTGAGGTGCTGCGGGAGCCAGTGCGGTGTTGCTCCATCGGCAGTAGAGTTCTGCATCAAGCGTGCTTATAAAATGGAGCGGGGTACTCGACGTGCCTTCAGTGCATGCATAGAAGTAATTCCCTGGCTCTCCCATACGCATAAGGCACGAGGCTCCTGCCTCCTCTGCCATCTTTTCCTCATAGCAGTCTTGTCGATGCATGGCTCCCTCGATTTCTAAGAAAGACGATGTTTCACCTCCCTCGCCTTCCGGTGTGTTAAGAAAGGTGGCGTAGTCGTCGGTGGTGATCATTCCTTCACGCGCGAGCGTGCTGGCTGCTAAGACGTTGAGGCTAGCCATCATAGAGAGGGCAGCAATGAAAAGGGGGAACTTCATATTCATGGGAGGGAAGAATAGCAAGCAATCCTAGCAGGTAAAGTTGATTTTGAGAGCACGACATCGACTCATCAATTAGGAGAGTACGAGAGCATTACCAGTGTGTGCGGTGGGATTACTTCTTCTTCAAGGTAAAAATAGTAATAATAAACGCGGCTAACACCAAAAAGAAGCACATGAATTTTTCTGGACCCAAAAATTACATCATAAAATAATCCTAAAAGTCATCCGATCAAGGTATACTCCTTGGGTATTACTACTTTTCTTTTTTTATGACTGCATCATTCCGTGATTACTATGAAGTTTTAGGTGTTTCTAAGTTAGCTACTGCTGATGAGATTAAACGTGCTTTTCGTAAGCTTGCACGTAAGCATCATCCTGATTTAGCGAAAGATAAGAAAACCGCAGAGGAAAAATTCAAAGAAATTAATGAAGCGTACGAAGTCTTAAGTAATCCTGAGAATCGGAAGAAATATGATTCTTATGGCGCCAACTGGTCGCAAGTAGCTTCTCAACAGAATACTCGCGCAACTGGAAATCAGTCAGGTGGGTTTAGTGGAATGGGTGAAGAATTTCATTTTGGCGGCACCGGATATAGCGATTTTTTTGAACAGTTTTTTGGAACGCGTCAGGGAGGAATGAATGTACGTGGGTTTGAAGAGAGCCTGCAACAAGGACGTGATGTCGAGGCGGATATTCTTGTCACACTTCAAGAAGTTTTACATGGGGCAACGCGAACAATTTCCTTAAGAAAAGGACCTTCGGAAAAAATACAAACCTACACTGTTAAAATTCCTCAAGGTGTTCATGAAGGACAGCGCATTAGGCTTGCAGGGCAAGGAAGCTCTACTCGAGCAAGTGGTGTGCCCGGGGATCTTTATCTTCGAGTTAAATTACAACAACATCCTGATTTTTCTTTTGAGGGTAGTAGTATTTTCTATGATCTCGAAATGCCTGCATGGCAAGCCGTCCTTGGTGGAGAGCTGATGATTCCAACTCCTGATGGTCGTGCAAAATTAAAAATTCCTGCAGGCACAGAAAATGGAAAAAAATTCCGTATTCCTCACAGAGGTCTTCCTGATACATCAGGAAGACGTGGTGATTTTTTTGCGATTACTAACATTACTATCCCCAAAACTCTTTCTAAAGAGGAAAAAATTTTGTGGGAAAAGTTACGGGATTTAGAAAATGCCTAGCCTGCATATTCCATGCTGATCGTGCCGAGAAGGCCGCGAAAGCTTATGGGGTTAGTGCTAACCCAGATGTTTCACACTAAATCTATTACGGCTTGTGGAAAGCTCATGATTACTGCGTTGGTCTCAAATGTGATTGGGGCAACACACCAGTGCTCGGGAGAGCCAGGGGTAGACTGCCGTAACCGTTAGGTTAGGGGCAGCCGGTAAGGGCGAGCCGAGCTTCGCCAAGCGAGTCAATATGGACACATACAGCCCTGCATCACAATCCTTCACCCGCCTTGTACTAACAAGCTTTGCACAGCGCCTCATTACGATTCAGTATGAAATATCCGGGTTAACCCGAGCCACGAAGTTTTATCAAAAACGTCTCAACAGATGGGCTGGCGATGATGGGTAGGCGAGTCTTTTTACTTTTTTGTTTTTCTAAATTTGCTATTTGAAAGTCCCCTTTTTTTCTTTGTTGTCGGTTCTTTTAATGCTGGAAGAGGAGCATTGCGTGTGAAGTAGAGTTGTCCGATAGAAAAAAGATTTTGTGTGGTCCAGTAAAGCGCTAGTGCAGACGCAAAATTATAACAGAAAAATACAAAAATCAGAGGCATGAAATACATGACTCGTTGTTGCGCCGGATCTCCACCTCTGGGTGAAAGAGACATTTGCCAGAGCATTGTTCCTGCCATAATAATAGGTAATAAATTGATCGGATAATGGAAGAAGTGGGCGATGGTATCAGGCTGGGAAAGGTCATGAATCCAAAGAAAATGGCTATTGCGTAGCTCAATGGCTGTTCCGAGCATGGAATAAAATCCAAAGAAAATTGGGATCTGTACCAGCATGGGAAGGCATCCCCCAAAGGGATTGACTCCATATTGTTTGTAGAGCTTCATGAGCTCTTCGTTCATTTTGGTAGGATTGTCTTTATACTTCGTGCGCAGCTCTGTCATCCGAGGTGAAAGAAGCTGCATCTGTTTCATTGAGCTTGTGGCTTTATTTTGAATTGGCCAGAGCATGAATTTAATCAGGAGTGTTAAGACGATGATGGCAGCAGCATAGTTTCCAAGGAGTGTTTTTAAATGATTCATTGCCCAGAGTAGAAATTCTGAAACAAGATGAAATGTTCCGAAATTCATCACACTTTGCTGATGGTTTCCTAATTTTTCTAAAGCTCCAAAATCTTTAGGCCCTGCAAATACTGAGTAGTGTCTTCTAATCGAAGTGCCTGGATCAAGATGGTGTGGCTCTAGAACAAAGCCGCCCTCCATGCCGTAGATGATTTTATTTTTAGATGTTTTTGGAATCAGTGGATCCTCGAAACGCGCTGCCCACACGACGGAATGAAGGTCCTTTTCTTTTGCTGTTAAAATGGTGCAAAAATATTGGCTTGTGACAGCAGTCCATGTGACGTCACTATTTTTCATTTCATAGAGAGGTCTTGCAGGATGTGTTTCGATTCCAAGAATAGGTATCATTCCTGCAGAAAACCAATTGACATCAATGGTTGTCATCTTTTCTTTGCTAAACCAATCAAATCGTGTGTAGGTAGGAGCATCAGTTGCATGTACTGGGGTTGCGCCTCCACATGAGAGAAAGTAGGATGGAACCTCGAGTGGTGTTTTTCCTTTGTTTTCAAAGATGAGCTCCAACTCAACACTGTATTCATTGGGTGAGCTACCTGATTCTGGAAGTCTAAAATTCTTTGTAATAATCAGGCCATTAGGTTCGTTGCGCTTGAATGACACCTTGCGTGTGGCTTTCTCTGCATTCATCACAAAGCCTGTCACTGTTTTGATATGATCTCCTGATTTTTCGCCAAGTGCTCCAATAGGCATTGGCGAGAGGTTATTGAGTTGAAGGCTGTGAGCTTGTTCTCCCAAGTGAAGGAATAAGGTGATTGTTTGAATGCCTCCAGTATTATCAGAAAAAAGATATTCGGCCCTCGCTGTGTCAAAGGTTTCTTGGCGTGCGCTCCATTGCGGAATGTTTTCAATGACCGGGTTGGAAACTAGTTGGGATGGTTTTTCTGAAGTAGTCTCTTCGAGAGGTGTCTCAGAAACCTGTGTCTTATGTTGGGCCTCCAGGACGGGGAGCACAGAATGTGTGTAATACCATTGCCATCCAATAAGGCCTGCGATAGAGAGGGTGATTGCGATCCAAGTAGTGCGGTCAAACATAAATTAAAAAATTAAAAAAATCTCCTGCCTGTATTTCAAACTAAATTCATGACTTATTTGTGCTAGCCTCATCAAGCTCTCTGAGAGCTCCATGGTGACTGCACATATCGAGCCTGGCACAACAAAGTCCTTCATTTCTCATCCACGGGTAAGTGAGGAAAAGGTATATAGTCAAACTACGTTGAAATGACATGAAAGAATCCAAGGATTTTTAGAAAGAGCAAGGCCTAAGACCGAGCGCTCTCTAAAGATAACGTGACCTGATGAGAGCGAAGCTTTTTTCTCAAAAGAACAAAGTAATTTGACTATACATGCCGAACCAATATGAACATGCAGGCGAAACACCATACCGAATGAACAAAGAATCGCGAAGAAAATTATCATCTCTCTTATTTTTAGTACGTATTTTCATAAAAAAACTCATGTTTTTCTCGGTGGTACTGGATCATAACCACCGTGACTCCATGGATGGCAACGAAGAATACGTCTGATTCCTAACAATAACCCGTAGCAAACTCCGTGATTTTTTATCGACTCCATGAAATAACACGAGCAACTAGGTTCAAAGCGACAGCCAAAACCTGAGCCGCAGAGCACATGGAGTATAGGAGAGAGAAGCCAGCGATAGACCAGTAGAAGAAGTTGAAGTAAAATAGACATCCTCGTCACGATCAGTATGAAATATCCGGGTTAAAACAAGGCAAGTTTCTTTCCTAAGCGATGCCATTCTATACGAAGTTCCGCAAAGCTTGCTGTGGCTGCTTGGGGAGTTGCAATGCACGCAATTAAGAGAGGAGAGTGAAGGTGAGGTCGTGTGGTTCGGTAGAGTTCACGCAAACATCGTTTAATACGATTGCGTACAATGGCATTGCCAACACGCTTGGAAACAATAAAGCCACATTGAATGAAATCAGTTAACTCGAATATTTCATCGTCATGGTGGCAAGTGGGGTCGACCTTGACTCTCAAAACAGAAAGGCGAAATAAGCTTCCGCGAGCAGAGATGCCATGATCACGAAGAGCTTTATACTGAGCTCCTAATCGCAGACGTGCGCCTCTAGGCAATCTAAAGTCATGAGACATCGTGAAAAATGATACTGTTTTGAGGATTTAGGGTGATGTTACTTATATCCGGATATTGCATGCTGATCGTGACGAGGAGACTGCAAAGGCTGATGGGGTAAGGCGAGCGATGAAGTCTGACGACGGCTGTAGGAGTCCATATTGACTCGCTCGCACCTGCTCGGCTCGCCCTTACGGGCTGCCCCTAACCTAACCGGTTACGGCAGCCTACTCCAGACTCTACCGAGCACTGGTGTTGTCCGAGGAAGACTTCGAGCTTGGGTGGAGCATCCATCCTAGCTTCCCGGTCTCCGCAGTAGATGAGTATGAAATATGCGGGCTATAGTCCAACTATTTTGAAAGGACACGAAGGAACAAAGTCATTTGACTGGTAGTGTATTCAGTTGAGAATGGCGGGTTAGAAGCAGAGTAATTTTTTCTTTGAGCACAAGGCTAATGATTGAGGCGCCATCCAACGATAAGGTAAGATCTGCGAACACAGTCCTAAGGAAAAAGAGCACATCAACTCCCTTTCACTGAAACGTCCTTTTACGATCAGGGAGAGGAGAACAACGAGTTTATCTGAAAACTCATGCCGGCTTGTAAGGTGCTCTTAAGATCAAGCTTCAGTATGACGCTTGAAGTGAATTTCAACTCCTTTAGGCAAGAGACGCACGCGTCCATGACGACGACGTCGACTGAGAATGGCACGACCATTTTTAGTGGCCATACGGGCACGAAAGCCAAATTGCTGTTTTCTTGTTCGCTTAGATGGTTGATAGGTACGCTTCATCGTAGAAAATTGGATGTGAAGAGTGGCAGAGAATTTTTCACGAGTCAATCATTATCGTGAAAAATCCTCATTTTCATTCGTGGCGAGCAGGGATCAATGTAGACAGAAAATTTTTCTGTGTTTGAGTGTACTCTTGATACCACTTCACAAATTTTGGAATACCGATCTCAATAGATGTTTGGGGATGATAGTTTAAATATTGTTCTGCTTTAGTAATATCAGCGTAGGTCATTGGCATGTCGCCCTTTTGTTCGGGTAGTTCTTCAATAATGGCTTTGCGTCCGATAGCTTTTTCAAGCAAGGCAATGAGCTCTGCCAGTGAGGTGGTTTTGTGTCCGCCTAAATTAAAAATATCAAAATATTTTTCGTTATAGTGCATTGCTCCCATAACGCCCTGCACAATATCGTCAATAAAGGTATAATCGCGGCGCGTAGAGCCATTGCCAAATCTCTTAATGGGTCTCCCGTGTGTGATGGCATCGGTGAAGGAATGAATCGCCAAATCAGGTCGCTGCCCTGCACCGTAAACAGTAAAAAAACGGAGGCATGCAATGCGCATTCCATAGAGATAGGCATAATTACCACAGAGTTGTTCACCAGCCAGTTTTGTCGCAGCGTAAGGGCTGAGGGTTTGTTTTAGAACTAAGTCCTCATGAAAGGGGACGCTTGTGCTGAGTCCATAAACAGAAGAGCTAGAGGCGAAGATTAGACGTTCGCAGGCAGCAAGGCGTGCTGCTTCAAGCACATGAAAGGTTCCATTAATATTTGTCTCTAAGTAGAGCCTGGGGTAAAGGATAGAAGGTCGCACTCCTGCTCGTGCAGCAAGATGGAAAGTGGTTTGTGGACGGACTCGCGAGAAGATCGAGTGTACTGTAGCCTCATCTCTTAGATCAGCCACAATGATTTCTACATGGTCTTTGATCTTAGCCAGATTATGATGCTTGATCGCAGGATGATAAAAATCATTAAAATCATCAACGACCACGACCTCATGACCGTTGTGCAGCAGACGATGTACGATATGTGAACCAATAAAGCCAGCACCACCAGTAACAATCGCCTTCATGAAACAGTGAGCGCTTTTAATGAAATATCACGACTAGCTTGGGGGAATGTGCAACGACTAGACTTTATCGATCACACTATGCAAGAGAGAGGCTCCAGATTTCAAGAGATGATCAATGTTTGAGGAAGCACTGCCTAGTAATCCATGGGCTTCTTTGTGCAGAGCGATACGGGCTTCATGGGTGGCTTTAGAACCTTTTTTAATTCCTTTGCGAAGAAGAGACGCTGCTTTATCGACAAGTTTTAAAGCTTCTTTTGCAAGCTTGTCTTGAGGTGCGGGAGAGGCTGTTTTTTTAGGTAAAGCTTTTTTCTTAATGCTACCTAAAGTCTTTTTAGTGGTTTTGATCGGCTTCGTGATTTTTGGAGGCAGTGTTTTTTTTATACTTTTTGACGAAGACTTGGCAGGCTTTTTAACAACGGGTGATTTTTTTTTGAGAGTAGGCATTTGTCTAAAATAACAATAAATCTTATTTTGCCAAGAAGAGAATTTTTTAGCATTTGGCGAGAGAGAGCATTTTAACCCGCATATTTCATACCGATTCTGCTGCAGCTTGCGAAAACCTTATGGATACTGCGTCAGCTTTGAATTGCTCTGCGGGCAACACCAGTGCTCGGGGCGCCTCGCGACGAATCAGTATGAAATATGCGGGCTAAAGCCCTATTTCTGGATACTCAAAGAGTCTCCCTTCGTAATTTTGGAGTACTATTTTTTTCTCATCATGAGAGCGGATATAGTTAGGGTTGAGGGGGACTTTTCCGCCTCCCCCAGGAGCATCAATCACAAATTGCGGAATCGCATAGCCTGTTGTGTGGCCGCGAAGACCTTCAATGATTTCAATGCCCTTGGAGACAGACGTACGTAGATGAGCTGAACCATGGATGAGATCGCATTGATAGAGGTAGTAGGGGCGTACACGGCACTGAAGTAATTTCTGGACGAGTGACTTCATGATAGGAAGCGTATCGTTCACCTTGGAAAGCAAGACACTTTGATTGCCAAGTGGGATACCATGATTAGCCAGTTGCTCAAGGGCTGCGCGGACTTCTAGCGTGAGCTCGCGAGGATGATTGGTGTGCACGCTCATCCAGAGGGGATGATACTTTTGAAGCATTTGGCATAATCCTAAGGTAATACGCTGTGGCAAAAAAATAGGAACCCGCGTTCCAATGCGCAAAAATTCAATGTGCTTTATGGCGCGAAGACGCGAGAGAATTTTTTCTAATTTGTCATCAGAAAAGAGTAATGGGTCTCCTCCTGAAAGCAGAACATCACGAACCTCCTTATGTTGTTCAAGGTAGTTAAAGGCCTGTTCAAATTCAGTATGCAGTTCTTGTTCGCCAGCGCCACTCACTACGCGAGAGCGGGTACAATAGCGACAATAGGAGGCGCACCGGTCTGTGATTAAAAAATTCACCCGATCTGGATAACGATGCACCAGTCCAGGTACAGGCATGTGCGCATCTTCACCGCAAGGGTCAGCTACTTCGGAGGGATGATGATGGGACTCCTCAAAGCGAGGAATGACCTGACGTCGAATAGGTCCATCGGGATCATCTACTTCGATGAGATTGAAGTAGTAAGGAGTAATGGACATAGCGAGCTTGTGAGCTGAGAGAATCACCCCTGCGCGCTCCTCAGGCGAAAGGCGAAGATGCTTCTCGAGTCCCTCTAAGGTGGTTACTCGATTTTTGAGCTGCCAGCGCCAATCATTCCATTCCTCTTGAGTTGCCTGAGGCCAGTGCCCTGGAGCATACGAAACAAAGGCTCTCTCGACATCAGCAATGACAGTTGGCAAGACCATTTAAATAAAGGAAAATGTACAAAAGTTCATGACGACTATATATGAAGAATCACAGATTTATTCACCAAGATGCTTGCCAGTGAGTAGATAGTGACAAACATAATCTTCAATGGCCTCTTCGAGTGAAACCAGCGGTTCTTGATAGCCTGTTGCTCGCACGCGGGTGATGTCCGAACACGTATGATATTGATATTGATTGGCAATGGAGTCAGGCATCTCAATAAATTCAATGACAGGCTTGAGATTGAGCGCCGCAAAGAGCGCATGCGCAAGATCCAACCAAGAACGCGCAACCCCTGAACCAATATTAAAAAGACCATGAGCATGTTCGCTTTGGGCTAAATGTAGCGTCATCTTCACAGCATCATGGACGTAAATAAAATCCCGTTGCTGCTGGCCATCAGCATATTCAGGGCGGTAACTTTTAAAAAGCGCGATCTTGCCCGTGCTGCGAATCTGCTCGTAAGCCTTGGCGACAAGCGAGCGCATCTCTTTTTTATGATCTTCATTAGGGCCAAAAACATTGAAATATTTGAGACCAACAATATGGTCGAACCATCCCTGCTCTCGTGCATAGAGATCAAAAAGATGTTTGGACTCACCATATAAATTCAAAGGACGGAGTTGATCAAGCCCTGCAATCTCATCCTTCATGCCTGCTGAACCATCCCCGTAAGTTGCTGCAGAACTCGCGTAGACAAAGCGAATATTTCTTTCCACTGCCCAATGGGCAAGGGTCTTAGTGTACTCAAAATTATTTTTCATCAGATAGTCGCGATTCGTCTCTGTGGTTGAGGAACAGGCTCCCAAATGAAAAATGGTGGTAATTTCCTCAAGTTCGGCATTACTTTTTGCTAGGGCTCTGAGAAGCTCGTCGGCTGAGAGATATTTCAGATAGTCTAGAGCTGCAAGGTGAGCCTCTTTTTGAGAATCAAGGCAAACATCGGTCACCAGGATATTATTTTCTCCTTGTTGATTGAGTGCATGGATTAAGGCACTCCCAATAAAGCCTGCGCCTCCAGTGACTAAAATTTTTGAATGCATAGTTTCTTAGTAAATGGGAAAAAGGGAGGGATTACAAGTCCCCGTCTTTGCTCCTTTTGACCGCTACGTTTTATTTAAGGGAGCAGAAAGGATATTCCTAGCGAAACGATTTTTCTAATGATGTACCACTCCACTTGGACCACCAGAGGACGATCGGGGAAGCCACAAAAATCGAAGAATACGTCCCCACTAAGATTCCAAGTAAGATAGCAAAAGCAAAATCTTTTAATACCGCTCCACCAAAAAAGAAGAGTGCTAAGACCGAGAGAAGCGTGAGCCCTCCGGTGAGCATGGTGCGGCCGAGTGTTTCGTTGATACTACGATTCATCAGGTTTTGCACGGTGCCTCCTCCCTTGTGATGAAGGCCTTCACGAATCCGATCATAAACAACAATCGTATCGTTAATAGAATAACCGGCTATGGTCAAAATAGCGCCAACCATGACAAGCGAGAGTTCTCCGCCTAGAAGCGAAAAAAGACCGAGCGTAATGACCACATCATGGAGTAAAGCGACAAGTGCACCAATTGCAAAGGAGAGGCCAAAGCGTATAGAGACATAGAGGAGAATACCAATCATCCCAAGACCAAGAGCCATCAAGGCCTTGCGGGCAAATTCATGGCCAATTTGTGCTCCTACTTTATCTTCCTGTGCGGCAATGATACGGCGGCTAGGGAAACTCTTTTGAAGGCAAGAGAGGATTTTATTAGAAGTGTTTTCTGGGCTGCGAATAGAGAGCATGGAGGCATTGCTTGCTTGTTCGCGCTGGATGGTGAGTTCACTGAGTCCAAGGGGCATGAGAGCCTCGCGTGTTTCTGGAATGCTCAGCGCAGGCTCGGCGTTGACGACTAAGAGATCTCCTCCGCGAAAATCGATTCCAAAATTACGGGTGCCCCGTTTTGCAAAAACAACACAAGACCCAAGAATCACAACCACCGAAATCAAGACGGCAAGATGACGATAACGTAAGAAATTCCATTGTTTCTTTGGCGCTAAGTTTGCCATCGTGAGTTTCTTAAGGCCTGCTTTCTCAACCATCCAACGCAATAAGGTGCGTGTGAAGAGAATAGCTGAAAACATTGATGCAATCACCCCGAGGACTAAGGTGATAGAAAATCCACGGACTGGTCCTGAAGCTTGCCAAAAAAGAATGCCTGCCGTAATGAGTGTCGTCACATTGGCATCAAGGATGGCGCTGAAGGCTTTGCTATAAGCGCCTTGAATGGCGGCTTTGAGTGCTTTGCCAGTTGCCATTTCCTCGCGCAATCTTTCATAGAGAAGGACGTTTGAATCGACTGCCAGACCGATTGTGAGGATAATTCCCGCAATGCCTGGCAGGGTCAGGACAAAATGAAACAAACTCATCATGCCAAAAAGAAAGATAATATTAATACCCAGCCCCAGTAAGGCCACGATTCCCGCCAAGCGGTAGTAAACGAGCACAAACACCATCACAAGCACAAGCCCGGCAATACCTGAGAGCAGACCCGCACGAATGGAGTCGCCGCCAAGTGTTGGGGAGACACTCCTTGTTTCCTCAATTTCGACCGGGGTGCGTAGAGGGTTTTCTAGTGCACTTGCAAGATCACGTGCTTCCTTGTCCTGGAAATGACCGGTAATTTGTGCCTGCCCTCCGGCAATAGCATTCTTCACCTCAGGAGCACTTTGGATTTTTCCATCCAGTAAAATTGCAAGACGTCCATGCGTGGGGGCAAGAGCGGAGGTTACCTCAAAAAATGTCGCAGAGCCAGCCCCATCTAAGGAAAGCGAGACCCCGTAACCTCCTTGATCAAAAAAGGCAAAAGCCTTGGTCACATGATCACCGGTGAGGTCAGCGGTTTTTTTGACAATCAGCCGAGGAATCACCTGAGAAGAGGATTCTTTCATTCCTGCAGGCATGAGATAGCTCTTAATTTCATAGCCAGGAGGTAGGATGGCTTCTCCTTTTTCAATTTTTTTAATGAGTTCTTCTCCTCCCGGGTAGACTTGGGAAAATTCTAATTTTGCCACACGTTTTAATGTTTCTCGTGTTGCCTGAATCTGAGCGGGATCCAGCCCTGGGATCTGTACAAGGATTCGCTCCGAGCCTTGCGGTGCAATGACGGGCTCGCCGATACCAAATTGATCGACGCGCTTGCGAATGACCTCGACCGCTTGTTCAAGCATGTCGGAGGTGATCTTCTGTCCGGGTTGAGGAATAAGGCGCAGTAAGAAGGAGGTTCCCCCGCGTAGATCGAGTCCTAATCGGATTTTTTGCGAAGGAGGCGTTATGGACTCTACAGAAAAACCGACAAGCAAAACGGTCAATATCAGGCCGAGCCAACGTTTCTGAGCATCACGTTCGGTCACAAAATACCATGCAAAAAGACCTAGTAATACAAGGCCCGAAAAAAATATGAGAAGAGGGTTCATAAAAGATGTGTGATCCTACACCAGGAAAGGCTCGGAAACAAGAAGAGACTGCTCATAAGATCTCCTGAAAAATGAATTCATTTAGGAATCTTTTTCTTGCTCCTCTTCAATCCATGCAAGGGCTTTATCATAGCTGCGACGCTCCAAAAAATGTCTTAACTCAGGATGTAGAGGAGATTCTACAAAGGGACGGGCAGCCTCCTCTATCAAGAGAGAGGCCTCTTGTAATTTTTTTAAATGAGCCTGGGGATCATGATCGCATAACCCATGGTCTGCAATCACGCTAAGGCGAAGACGCAAGGCTCTACCAAGCTGATCAAGCTCGTTGTCTCTCTTGAAGGCGGCGACATGATTCATGTTTTTTCCTGGTGAGTTTACTGGGTGTCTTCGACTTGCTGATGAAATTTGACACTCAAGAGCTTTGTTATTCCTTGTTTCTCCATGGTCACGCCATAAATCATATCGGCACGTGACATGGTCGCCTTGTTATGTGTGATGACAAAAAACTGACTCTGTCCCACAAAGCGGTCGAGGAGTTTGATAAAGCGGCCGATATTAGACTCATCAAGAGGCGCATCCATTTCATCGAGCACGCAGAAGGGACTTGGCTTCACCATGTAAATGGCAAAGAGAAGGGCCACCGCCGTCATTGTCCTTTCGCCACCACTTAAGAGAGAAATACTTTGGAGCTGCTTGCCGGGGGGTTTTGCGATCATTTCAATCCCACTCTCCAGTGGGTCAGCATCATCGACGAGAAGTAAGTTCGCCTTGCCTCCGCCAAAGAGCTCAGTGAACATTTCCTGAAAATTCAAACGAACCTGCTCAAAAGTCGTTGCAAAAAGCTCTCGAGTCGTTTTATTAATCCGAGTAATGGCCTCGAGTAGCTCTTTTTTCCCTTCGATAAGATCGTGATTTTGCTGTTCTAAAAATTTGTATCGCTCTTCGAGTTCTTCATACTCTGCAATGGCGTCTATATTGACCGGTCCCATCGCATCAACACGCTGCGTGAGCTCAGCGACGAGTTGCTTTATCCTTTCCCATGGGGCATTCCAGGGGACTTGATCTATCCTCGATTCTAACACTGGAGTCTCTTGATCTTCTTGCGCCTTGTCTTGGCTGATGGGAGTGTCCGAGTGTGCCAAGGTAGGGTCACAAGCCTCCGTCTTAGAGCAGGACTCTGATTCCTTTTTTTCTTGGTGTGCGGTCACGATTTCCAGGAGTTGCGAGTGATTTGGGTTGAAGGCAGTGAGATCAATTTGGTAGCGACGCACGATATGATCATGAATGGCTTCACTGCGCATGCGAACTTCTGTTAGCTCTACTTCCTCTTGTGAGCGAGACTCTTGGAGGGCAAGGAGCCCTTGACGCAAGAGGCGTAATTTTTTATCAATGCTCTCAAGCTCCTCCTGCAAGCGTGTGCGCTTTTGGAGCGCCTGAGTCATGTCGCTTTCGACACAAGCAAGTTCGCTTTTCCATGTGATGATGCTTGCGGCGAGCTCTTCTGACTCCTGAGCTAACTTCTCAATCTTAGTCTCATGCTCATCAATGTCACGCTCACGAGCCCGAATGCCTTCTTGAAACTCTCTGAGCCTTGCCGCAATGGGTCCACGCTGTTGACTTAGCGAACGCTCGCGCTCTTGATCTTTCGCCACACGCAAGCGAGTCTCAGCAAGCTGAGCCGTAGCCTTATTTTCTACTTCGCGTAGTGAGGTGATCTGCTTTTGGGCAAGCGAGCGTTTTTCACGAAGACTGGTCAATGCTTCTACCATGTCAACGAGCTCTTTTTCATGGAGCTCTCGTTGTTCTTCAAGCTGTCCAGTTTGCCCTTGGAGGGTGCTGATTTCTCGACCAAGACTTTGGAAACGCCTCCCTTTCTCCTCACATTCGTGGCATGCAATGCGCTCATCACCTTGAGCCTTTGCAAGCATCATTTGCTTGTGGTTTAAGGCTTCGCGTACCTCCTGAAGGCTGAGTAAAGACTGTTCTAGGCCCTGTATGGCGGTGTCACGTAGTCCAGTGAGGTGTTCCTCCTCGCCTTGGAGTGTCACGATCTCATCTTGTAAATGAGTAATTTGAGAATGCCTAAGGAGAGCCACAGAGGAAACAGCGGCATCTTTTCCACCGTACACCACGCTATCTCGGGAAATAAATTCTCCCTCCCGTGTCGCAAAGGCCAGAGCCGGGTGATGCGCTTTCAAGCGAAAGGCTGTTTCTAAGTCTTCTACAATGGCAACATTCTCAAGCAATCTTCTCACCAAAGGATAGACTGAGTCAGGCGCAGTAATCACCTCAGAAGCCCATGCAATGGCATCTTGTGGCAAGAGTACTTGAGTAGTGAGAGTGCCTGAAGCGTCCCTCTCTAAGGGCGCTTGAGAGAAGCCCGAGATGAGAAGAGTTGCCTTCCCTTGGACCGAAGACTTCAAGGTTTTTAACGCCTCGCAGGCAAGCTCCGCATCCTTAAAGACAACAGATCGACTGACCCCGCCCAAGGCTGCTTCCACAGCCAGCATATTTTCCGTAGGCACATTGAGGAGCGAGGCCAGTGTCCCAACAATACCCGCTAGGAAAAAATCTGGTCGATTGAGCCCGCGCAGGAGCGCCTGAGTTCCTTCGCCTAAGCCCTCTCCTTCACGTTCTAATTGTGAGAGCAGATCGTAACGTGAGGTGCGCTCGGCAAGTTTTTTGCTCAGTTCATTCCAGTCACGCTCCGCACTCTGCCGCTCGGCTTGCCTCTTCTCATAGTGCCTTTGAGCAACGCCAAGTGCTGCCTTGACCTCAACAAGAGCTTCTTGGCTCTCACGATGAGCCTCTTTTGCCTCATGAGCTCGTGTGTGAAGAATGGCTAAGGACTCATCCATCTGAGCATGTTCTTGACTGAGTTGCTCCAAGCGTTGTGCTGCCGCATCCTGGCGGCCTTTTGCAACAGAGATCTTACCGCGAAAATCGGCACTTCTATTTTCAAGAGCATGGAGTTGATGGGCAAGAGTATCAGCAGCGCGTTCAGCCTCCTGACGCTCTTTGATAGCCTGATGCGAGTGATACGTTCCTTGTTGCAGGGCTTGTTGTTCGTGAGAGAGATGTTCCAGGAGTTTGGCAAGCTCGGATTCTGTCTCCTCTTGTTGCTTTTCCTGCTCGCTCACACGCGTGACAAAGAGAGCACATTCTTGTTGCGCCCTGACAATGATTGCTCGAAGCTCGCTCTGTCGCTCTCCATTGGTGGTAATACGACTCTCGCTCGAGAAAATACGATTACGTAATGTTTGTGACGTGCCCCGTGTCTCCTCAAGTAGACGATCTAGATCGACTAATGCCTCTTTGAGCCTGACCCCTTCTTGCTCTTGCGTCAGAATTATCTCGTCTTGTTCGTGACGCAGTGTGCTGTTTTTTTCGATCGAGGAGGAGAGAGAGCTCATTTTTTCGTGAAGCTCGCGGTAGTTGTGATGAGACACATGGGTATCAAGCACACGAAGTTCACTTAGGATCTTTTGATAACGTCGTGCCTTACCTGCCTGGCGCTGGAGGGAGCCAATTTGCCGTTTGACCTCCTTGATGATATCAGTCACACGGAGTAAATTACCTTCGGTATATTCGAGCTTGCGGAGCGCTTCTTTTTTCTGAGACTTGAATTTTGTGATTCCTGCAGCCTCTTCAAAAATTGCCCGCCGATCCTCAGGGCGACTACTTAAGATCTGATCGAGTTTCCCTTGCTCCATGATCGAGTAGGCGCTGCGTCCAATACCCGTATCCATGAAGATCTCATGAATATCCTTGAGGCGACAGGCCTTTCCATTGATCAAATACTCGGCCTTTCCATCACGAAACACACGACGCGTGATACGCAGCTCATTCCAGGCAACTCCTAACTCTTGTTCACAATCCCCAAAAGTCAACGACACCTCAGCCATATTGTGGGCGTGCCGGGAGTCAGTCCCACTAAAAATCACATCCGCCATCTCTCCTCCGCGCAGTGCCTTCGCCGACTGCTCGCCAAGCACCCAACGAATCGCATCAAGAATATTCGACTTCCCACAACCATTGGGCCCGACCACTGCTGTTACCCCACGATGAAACTCGAGCACTGTTTTTGCAGCGAACGATTTAAACCCAATAATTTCAAGAGACTGAAGATGCATGAAAACCCTCTACGCTACGTGGAGAGACGAGGAAAGTGCAAATGAAAAGTGTTTAGGAGATGGCAGGAGTGGGTTCAGGAGGTCGGGTCGTTGAGCTTCGGGTCGTTGAGCTTATAGGAGGACTGAAACGAGATAGCTTCACAGCTTATTGGATTTCCTGGAGTGATCATGAGCGCTCCAGACATAAAAGCTGTTGTCGTTGTTGTAGTTTCAGATGTAATAATCTGACACGTATTATCCATATATTCTGGTAGACCAACTCCTTGAGAGGCTGTAAGCGATTTTCCCGTTTCAGTAGAAGACGTAAAACTGACAACAACACATTTTTTATCTATGTTTTTTGGATCAGAAATAATGTCTATTGTTATATCGGTGTTGCCTCCCAGGACATTACAGAATTCCTCATGATTAGTAATAGATTTTACTGCACTAGACGCTTTATCTAAGAAGCAACCAAGAAGCTTTTGACCACACATATTGATCACGGATTCTTTAAACGTCTTCTCTGTATCGTCTGGAAAGCTTTTTTTCAAATAGGCATTAAGCCCTGCTTGTACCTCCCGAATATTGGTATCAGCTATTTTCGAGTTGTCTGTCTCCAAGTTGTTCTGGGTATCGTCCTGGGTACTTGTTGACAGCTGTTTATCTTTAGAACCAGTTAGCAATTCATACTGTCCATCATCGCCCATGACAAACGTGTTCTGGCGAGGAAAATCGCGATCTGTTCCTTCTGTATTATCATTGCTTTGTTTGAGAATTTTCTGGCATGTGTTACTTATTTTTTCCAAAAGGTCTTTTTGAGCAGTCATAGTAGATTGTACTGGTATTTGTACAGTTTTATTATCTATTACAAGAGTGCTTTTTTTTAGAGAAGAGACGAAGGTTATATTTGAATCTGAATAAGATTCAAGTGACTTCAGTGCTGTATCAACAATCGTATTGAGATCCTCAAGTTGCTTTGGTTTATCACCTGAATAGAAATTAAAATGTGAGGTGTTAAGATTCGGAAAAAACTTGTTGAGAGTTGTTAAAAGCGCTGTTTTACGGTTGTTTTTTGTTTTCAAATTCAATTGCTCAGTGTTCTGTAGAGATTTCTCTAATGTGTTAATCTCTGTGAGTAGAATATGAACATCGCTTTCTTTTATATTAACAGGCGGATTTTTTCCTGTATTTAGATTTTCCTCGAGTTCATCTAGATTAACGCCACTAGCAATTTGCCTATTTTTTTCCTTTACCCTATCGAGCAATTGAGATAAAGGATTATTAGGCTTTATTGTGCCTGCGTTTATTAATGTATTAACTTCTGTGCGTAAATCGTTCATGCACTCATCTATGTTATCTTCATTAATACGAGTGGAATTTCTTTGCCATTTCCTCAAGGTAGATAATACGTCCTGTGATTCTTCCCAGTTCTTTTCTGCTGTATCGAGTGTTTCCTTTTGTGTCGTTATCTCCTGATAGGCCTTGCATTGATAATCACCTTTAAAATAATACGCACCCCTTAATTTTTCCATTTGCCGAGAAATGGCAGCACCCACCCAGCCGCAAAATTTTACAGGAGCTTTAAAGAGATAGCTAATTCCTGTGCCTATACGGGTCGTACTTTTTGCTGTAGATGCTGTAGATGCTGGAGATTCTGTAGATGCTTTAGGTGCTGTAGATGCTGTAGATGCTGTAGATGCTGGAGATTGAACGGAAGAAACACACATAATCTTATTGGTTTTTGAATTTTAAAAAATATCAACTCAGGTCTCTTGGATCTTTGGGCGTCTCTCTTGCTACTCCTGATTAGGGAGAAGAGGGTTCAGGGGATTCAGGTGCTGTTGAGGAGGGAATCACAGGTTTTTCAAGAGGGGAAGGGCCGATCAAAGAGCGCAAAAAGGTGGCGAGGGAGACGAGGTTTTTTAAATGCTCATCGAGTTGATCAATATCGAGCTCGCTCAATGCTGGTTCTGGAAGGAAGCTATTAGGAAAGAAGCTGGTGAGCACGACTGAAAATCCATTGTTTGGTATCATGAGGTAGGCTTCGATGCTGCGATGGTACTCGTGCATTGCTTCGAGCAAGCGTGCGAGCTGTTCCTTCGTGAGGTCATCCTGCGAAAGAGTGATGTAGATCCAGAGTTTCTTTCTAAAATGGGGCTCGTTGATATCTTCTTCAAAATCGATCCCTAAATCATCTGGTAGATTTAAGCGGATGTTTCCTTCCTCTCCAAGATCGAGTGTCTCACCAAGACCGATCTTGGATCCGAATTTTTTTAATAAGGTTGCAATGGGTGTTTTCATAAAAGAATGGTTTCTTTAAATATTTCGTTAAATCTCTCTTAAGCAATTCTCTTAAGACAAGGAAAAAAGGGCTCTAGGAACTCTCTCGCTCGGAAGCAACTGGTTCTATCCATGCAGGGAAAGGATCATAGAATTCTTTTTCCCAACCCACAACGTGAAGCGCCATTTCTTCATCATCGAGCAAGCAGTTTGATAAGGCAGAGAGCATTGCCTCTTTGGGAAGGTCTTGTCCGATGTAGACAAGCTGCTGGCGGCGATCTCCCCATGGCTCTTGCCAATCCTTCATGATGGCATCACGCATGGCACTCTCCTCGGGCATCTCATGTACAGGAACTGCTCCCCACCAAAAACCAATCGGGCGATACTCGGCATTCCCGCCAGCTTGAGACCAGAGACCAATAATGTTATTTCTACTGGCTAGCCAAAAATAACCTTTTGAGCGCAGTAAGCCGGGCCACTCTGTGTGGATAAAGTCCCAAAAGCGTTCTGGATGAAATGGCCGGCGTGCCTCAAAGACAAAGCTTCCAATCCCATATTCCTCGGTTTCAGGCGTGTGTATTTTATTTAATTCTCGCATCCAGCCAGCAGAACGCTCGGCTTCTGCCATGTCAAAGGAGCTCGTGTGAAGGAGCTCTTTGAGTGGTACGATCCCACGTTCTGCCTGAAGAATTCTTGCAGTGGGATTAAGCTTATGCAAGATAGCATGGAGTTCGGCGGCTTGTTCGGGGGTCACAAGATCGATTTTATTGATCACAATGACACTGGCAAATTCCACCTGATCGGCCAGGAGGTCAGAGATCGTGCGTTCATCTTCTTCTCCGAGTGCGAGGGCGCGATCTAGTAATGTTTCGGAGCCTTCGAAGTATTCTAAAAAATGTGCGGCATCCACAACCGTAGCCATGGTGTCGAGTCGAGTGAGGGTTTTAAGACTAGCTCCTTCTTCATCCTCAAAGGTAAAGGTTTGTGCTACAGGAAGTGGCTCTGAGATTCCTGTGGATTCAATTAAAAGATAATCAAAACGTCCATCCCTCGCTAAGCGCGCAACTTCCTTGAGTAGATCCTCGCGGAGTGTACAGCAGATACAGCCATTGGACATTTCCACAAGCTTTTCCTCGGTGCGATGTAATTGCGCTTCTCCCCCGCGAACCAAGGAGGCATCGATATTGATTTCACTCATATCATTGACAATCACGGCCACGCGATATCCCGCGCGGTTAGAAAGAATATGATTGAGGATAGTGGTCTTGCCAGCCCCTAGAAAGCCGGAGAGAACGGTGACAGGAAGTTGAAAGGGAGTAGTCATCAAATCAAATAATGGGGGTAAAGGTGGGAAGGTGGAGTATTGTCTTCAACAATGTGTTAGGCTAGCCCAAAAAATTCCAGTCTAAAAAGTCCTCATTTTCATTTGAGGCAATACGTTTGGGCAAAGATATATCTTTTTCTATTTTGATTCCTTTCTTTTAGTTCGAAAAAGTTTTATTTAGCATGCACCCTATGAATTACCTTGAACGAGCACGCCGCGTTTTAAACATTGAATCCGAAGAGGTCGCTCTCCTTGCCAATCGTTTAGATAGTAATTTTGAAAAAGCAATAACCCTGCTTCTAGAAACAATCGCGCATCGTGGAAAAATTATTCTTCTTGGTGTTGGTAAGTCGGGCCAAGTGGGAGAAAAAATTGCCGCAACCCTTACCAGTACCGGCACACCTACCGTTGTCTTAAACTCCTTAAATGCCCTCCATGGCGATCTAGGGATTGTCTGTGATGGCGATCTCTTTTTGCTCTTAAGTTATAGTGGTGAAACCGAAGAGTTGCTCAATCTCCTTCCTTCTCTCGCGCACTTTGATGCCCGTCGCATTGCAATAACCGGGAACCTCGGTTCGACCTTGGCCAAATCAAGTGATATTGTCCTAGATGTCTCTGTTTCTCAAGAAGCCTGTCCTCATAATTTGGCCCCCACATCGAGTACAACCGTTATGATGGCACTGGGAGATGCCTTGGCTATGGTGCTTTTAGAGGCACGTGGTTTTACTCGTGAGAATTTTGCGCGCTTTCATCCAGCAGGTCATTTAGGGCGCTCTATTTTGTTGAAGGTTGGCAATATGATGCGCCCTCTTCATGAGGTAGTCGTCATGAAGAAGAACACATTAGTTCCCTGTGTGCTCAAGGAAATGACCTCAAAGCATCTTGGAGCAGCCATTATTACCAATGAGGACGGGACGCTAGCAGGTATTTTTACTCATGGAGATTTTGTCCGTCATATGACTTGTGGACGAGGTATCGATGAGTGCCCTGTCAGTGAGCTCATGACCACCACGCCCATCACCATAGATCAAGATAAACTGGCAGCCGATGTGCTCGCTATCCTAGAGCATCATCGCATTGAAGATCTCATTGTTGTCGATGCAAGCGAGAAAGTTGTGGGACTTATTGATTCACAAGATCTCTTTAAATGGAGAATTTTGTAAGGTCTCTTTTTTTGCGATCGCTGCATGATCCTCCCTCCTGTTACTTCCGTAGCAGAAAGCTCCTTCTTTCTTTTCAAAGTGCGAAAAATTTCAGCAAAAAAAAACCTCATTTTCATTCGTGACGAGTATAAACTCTCCGACTATTCTCTCACTTTTTATTTGAAATAATTTTCTCTTTTTTTTTCTTCTTATGGCACTCGCAAACGATCTTCGCAAAGGAATGGCAATTAAATATAACAGCAATGCTGCTATTGTGCTTGAGGTTACCCATCGGACTCCTGGAAATCTTCGAGCATTTGTCCAATGTATTATTCGCTACATTGGGACAGGAAAATCAGCCGATATTCGTTTTTCTTCCACGGAAAAAGTAGACTTAGTTGATGTGTCTCGTACGACATTAGAATTCAGCTATCAGGATCAAGAAGGCTTTCATTTTATGGATCCAGCAAATTTTGAGACGATCACACTACAGAAAGATTTTATTGGTGATGCCAAGGATTATCTTACCGAAGGCATGAGTGTCGAAATACTCTACGTTGAGGGACGTGCTGTCTCTGTAGAACTTCCACCAAGTACAAATTTGAAAATCACCGAATCCCCCGAGGGCTTGCGAGGTGATTCTTCTGGAAATGTGATGAAGCCTGCGATCTTAGAAACAGGCAAATCCATCAACGTGCCTCTCTTCATTAAGGAGGGAGAAATTATTAAAGTCGATACACGGACCGGCGAGTATATGGGAAGAGCCTAGATTTAGTATAAAATATTTCGACTGGGCCTGCTGCGTCGATCGATAAGAATGGAGAGTCATTGAATGTGTTCATAGAGGAACCTAATTAAGACGGTAGCATGAGGAGTTTTTACGAGGTCTCACTATGATTCCAAAAACTTGGGTTAAATTTATTGTCGCTCTCTTTCTCTTGCCTCTGGTCTGGGTTCTTACAAAAACCTTCTTGGAAACGCTCGGCTTCTCTCTCTATCATGGGCTACTAACGACACCAGGTTGTCTCTTTTTTTTAGCGGGAATTGTTCTCTGGATCATAGCTTTTTGGCTGCTTCCACGCTCATGGCTTGTCTGGACCTATGTTTATGGCCATGAGTGCACGCATGCCATTTGGGTCAAATTTTTTGGCGGCAGGGTAGAGGAAAATTTTTATGTGAGCACAGAAGGTGGGCATATCCTGAGCGATAGGGTGAATACCTGGATTGCATTAGCGCCTTATTTTTTTCCTGTCTATAGTCTGATTGTGATTTCTATTTATGGAGTCGCATCACTCTTGATCGATATGACTCCCTTTGAGTGGGTGATGTTTTTACTGCTCGGCTTTACCTGGGCCTTTCACCTGACCTTTACGTGTCTCTTTGTTTTCCAAGGACAACCAGATGTGCATTATGGAGGTACTTTTTTTTCCATCATTATGATCTATGGGATCAATCTTGTTCTTGTCATCCTTGTTCTCTTGAGGAGTGCTCCGTATGTGAGCACGACAGCATTTTTGGAGCAATTTGTGAGCAATCTTGCAGAGCTCATCGATCAATTACAGCGGATCGTCGGGAGATTATTTTTAGAGCTCGACGGTTTCATGGATTACATCCAAGCGAGGCATTAGTAGCAATATTGCTCGCGAAAAAGTTCCTAAGTTCTTCCCCTGATTTCCTCATCATGGGGGTCCTTCCAGTGGCAACAAGGGCGGAGGTGATTGGAGCGGGTAGAGGGAATCGAACCCTCCTGGCCAGCTTGGAAGGCTGGAACATTACCACTATGCTATACCCGCGATAAAAAAGAGCATCATCTTCTAACAGATAACTCTGCCAACGTAAAGAGGGAAACGAGTCTAGCCCGAATATTTCATACTGATTCTGCTGAGGCTTGCGAACACCTGATGGATACTGCGTCAACTTCGCATTGTGATTTGGGCAACACCAGTGCTCGGGAGGGCCTGGGGTAGAATGCCGTAACCGTTAGGTTAGGGGCAGCCCGTAAGGGCGAGCCGAGTAGGTGCGAGCGAGTCAATATGTACTCATACAGCCGTTGTCGCAATCCATCACCTTTGTTGACTCGCTTGGCGAAGCTCGTCTTGCCCTTTTAGAGCTGCTTAAAGGCAGTCTCCACCGTGGGCAGTCTCCACCGCGGTCTCTTGGACCACCGGTGGTGTCTAGATCAGGATTCGCGGTGCCTCGCGAAAAAGCAGTATGAAATATCCGGGCTAAAAAAATCGCTGTTGGTGATTTTTATATGCACTAGTTGAGGTTACTTCTTCACTAATCTTCTAAAAAGAAACATACCAAGTGATGTAAAAATAATATTAGGCAACCAAATCAAGAGTACTGGGTAGGCGTGTGGGTTGCCGCGAAATGTGTCTGCGATGATAATAAAAAAGAAATACCCAAAGGCGACCACAAGGCTCAATGCAAAGCCGATCGATGTTTCCTTGCGATGGGTAGTGATCCCGAGGGGGATGGCAATAAGGGCAAATGCAAGGGTTGCCAGGGAAATGGAAAAACGTTTATTAAGCTCCACAAGGAGTTGTAAACGCTGAGGGGTGTTTTTTTTAATTTCTCCAATTAATTCACTCAGTGAGTAAGAATTCAGATGTCGCCAACGCATTTTTGCTTCAAAAAGCTTTTTAAGTGACATGGGAAAAACACCTGACTGCATAACGATGCCTTGTCGGATCTTGATAAAATTATTGGGATCTTGAGGATCACGTTCTTCAAAATGTGCATCTTCAACTTTAAGGAGCAAATTGGAATGATTCTTGTCTAAGGAGAGATGTCCTTCTTTTGCAAAAACAACTTTAGAAAGATGACCTGTTTCTAATTCAAAAACTAAAATATTTTTGAGCGTCTCTCCTTCCCTAGCACCCACATAAACACGACGATCCGGAAAGTCTTCACTCACTTCATCGGTTTGGAAAAAGGAGAGGGGGTTACTGGTAGCAATTTTGTAAAGGCTTTCCATCATGGCTTGTTCAGCCTTGGGTGCTACTTCCAGATTGATCCAGAGACAAATCGCAGCAAGCGTTAGTGCGCTCACAAGTACAGGAAAGCACATTCTTGTAAAACTTATCCCCATCGAGCGCATCGCGAGTATTTCATTATCAGCAGAAAGGCGTCCAAAGACGAGCAGTAGAGCTGTTAAAAACCCCCACGGAATCGTGAAGGTCATGGAAAAGGGGAGCACAAAAGCAATAAAAGCAAAAACCGTCTCAAGTGGGATATCATGGTTAATGAGAAGATCCAATAGTTGCTTAAAAACATTTCCCAGAACTAAGACAAGACTTAAGAGGCTTACCCCCATGAGTGTGGCCACCCCAAGGGCTAGGAGAATATAACGGTCAATAATTTTCAAAATCGGGGTATCCTTGTAGATCGTAGTGCGTCGCTCTTCATGGTCATCAATCTCACGATACTACAATAAATCTGACACAGGCATATCATTGAAATGAGAATAACAGCGAGAATGATTGCTTGTTCTAAGCGATATCTCTTCACCGCAAGAAGAATGCAAAACAGGAAGCTTGCCGTCAAAACAATCTTCATGATGATTCATTTTAAAAGGGGAAATATGAGGGCTAGAGGCTCACTTTGGTAATGAGTTTTGTTTTTTTCATTTTCATTCCTGTTCTTGCGTTTAACTTAAATGTTTTCACATGACCAAACACTCTCCTCATTCCAATCGTCTTCTATCAACACTTCTTTGGGGCAATAGCATTGCGCTTGCATGGGTCTGGGGCCTAGGTCTGTTTTTCTCCGTACAATTTACCGTTGATTTTGGATTTGTCGGTTTGCTCATTTTTGTGATGCTCAACTGTTGTGGGCTGTTTCTTTTTGGTTTTATCACCAACCAAATTGCCCGTCGTAGTAAGGGTTCTGAGTCGCTTGGAGATTTTTTTAAACAATGGTCACGCCCGTTTCGTCTCGCTTTTTTTCTCTACCAAATACTCGCCATTACGCTCACGATTTTTGCGCTTATTCGTTATGCATGGCAGCCACTCCATTTCGAACCCAATCTCCTTTATCTTCCTTTAACAACTCTTGTCATTCTTGCAGGGAGCATTCTCTTTGGTGAAGAATTTAATATCCGTCGTATCAAGTATAGCCATGGAGTTCTTTTTCTCATTTTAGCCCTAGCCATGGGAGTCATTCTCGCGCACACCGGGAGTGCCTATTTCAACGGTCTCTGCATCCCAGGGAGACTTTCCACACATGATTTGAATTTTTATGGTTACTTAGTTCCTATTTGTATCGGATTTCTCATTGGTCCCTGGCTGGATTTGCAACAGTGGCAACGGGCTATTGAAATTAGAAGAGAGAACCTTTCCATTACCGCTTCCTATGCTTGTGGAGCAGTTATTTTTGGAGCTCTCTTGCTCTTCCATGGAACCCTTGCGCTTTGGGCTCTTTCGGGAGGAGCCGGCCACTTTCTCCATACCGGAATTGCTGGCTATACGTATTCTGAGGATCTTTTAACGCGTGTTTTTTCTGCCGTCTCTTCGACGAGTCCATGGGTCTTTGGAGCCTACATGACCTTTCTTGTGGTGTGTGGATTAACTACTCTGGATAGCGGCTACATTGCGCTCAGATGGTTTTTAAAGAGTAATGCTAATCGTAGCTCCCACCCGATCTTTTCTCTGATCCCTTCCTGGTTTCTAACCTCCCCAATCTTGCCCTTTATTTTCTGTGGTGTGGTGGCCTTAAGTGCGGCAGCACTCGAGCTTGAACTTGAATATTTCATGATTTTCTATGCCACATTCTTTGTCGGATATGAAGCCCTCTCGATTGGGAGAGCCTTTATGAATGGGCCGGCAAGCGTTATTCCTCAGGTAAAAATGTTTTGTATCGGATCCCTCGCCGTGGTCATTTTTTCCTATGGTTATTTTCTACATCAATCCATTTTTCAAATATTAGGATCGCTCATGCCGCTAGGTTATGTTTTTTGGCTGATGCTCAAACCGATGGCCTCAGAGGATTTTACTCCGGGCAATGAAGAGCTCGAGGAGACAACACCTCAAGCTCAAAGGGCTATTATTCCTTCCTCCTCGGCAGCGCTCAACCCTGTGCCTACGAGTGATGGCCTTGCCTACTCGATTGCAGGTCATTTTGAAGGAAAATGGTTTGTACACACTTTCATCGCTACCTATGCAGATACCAATTCGGTTGGGAATGTTTACTTCGGCATGTATGCCATGTGGGTAGGGAAGACCCGCGAACTCTTCTTTAACCAAGTCATGCCAAAGTTCAATTTAAAGGAGACACCTTATTACATTCTAACCCGCTCTTTTGAACATAAGTTTGTCCGTGAGACGCGTGAATTTGAAACCGTTACCGTGCGTATTCGTGTTGCGAGTTACAATCGCAAATTCGTGACCCTAGAACATGAGATTCACGACTCCGAAGGACATCTCCTTGGCAAAGGGAATCAAGGCCTCCTCTTTGTTTCCTCTACGAATTATAAAATGCTCGATATTCCACAAGACATCGTGACCGCATTTATGGTCCATGCATAATATTTTTGACGAGCGTAGAAGAAATATCCATTGACCGAGATAAATTTTTTTCCATAGCCTTAAGACCATGTTTAAAAACATCCAAAACCCCAACTATGGATCCATGGGAGAGACTAAACCTCTTGATACTCAAGCAGGAGGAGATGCTACAGGACCCGCTAGCTCCGTTTTACCCTCTTCTACTCGAGGTAAATTTGGTGCACAAACGCTCGAAAATGTTACACCGGTTTCTTCTGGGGAATCCAACAACCCTTCCTCATCGTCATTGATTTCTAAAAATAGCTATCTGTTGTTATCCACAAGAGCGGGATTGAGTAAAGGACCAATCAATAAATAAAAAATGAATTTCTAGTTTTTTTGGTGACATTCCCCGCTTTCGCGAGGATGACAAAGTGTGTCACGTATTATTTTTATGAGATGCGCGTATTTTTTTCCTTACAAGCATTGCTACTAACCCGAATATTTCACACTAAATCTATTACGGCTTGTGGAAAGCTCATCATTACTGAGTTGGTCTCGAATGGTGATTTGGGCGGTATGGACACATACAGCCCTGCATCACAATCCTTCACCCGCCTTGTACTAACAAGCTTTGCACAGCGCCTCATGACGATTCAGTGTGAAATATCCGGTCTAGAGAGTCATCACATGAAAGATCATCATCCCTTCCGGCTCTCGACATGAATCCATTTGCTTGCGTTGCCTCCTGTGAGGAGAAAAAATTCTATCAAGCCCTGCAAAGCGCGATGCCCTCACAAGGCCTCTTTGCTGAGAAATCATGGCGTCAGTCGCCAGAGCCTTTTTTTATTTCTGAGCAATTGCATGCAAAACTTGAACGCCTCGGCGCCTTATTGCATCTCTTTAATAAGGCCTGTGATCTCCTCTATCGTCAGAGTGTGGCAGGCAAAGAGCCTCCATGGATTGCGGCGCTTTTAGATCGTGGTAAACCCAAAGAACTCATCGAGCTGGCTCGAGATAAGATCTTTCGTGGTGAAACAAGCCGGGTCATTCGACCAGATCTCTTGATCACTTCAGAAGGTCTTGTGATCTGTGAGCTCGATCAGATTCCAGGTGGTATGGGACTCACCGCATGGCTACAAAAAGTCTACACAGCATTAGGCTATGAAATTATTGGCGGGCCTGAAGGCATGCTAGAGGGGTTTCGCTCGATGTTTCCTCGCGTGCAACCTGGGGAGGGAGTCGATATTGTCATCTCGCAAGAGTCAGCCATGTACGTGCCTGAAATGCGCTACCTAGTCGACTCTCTTACACAACGCTTTCCAGCTATCCCATGGCGTTTGCTCGATCCAGAGTATCAGGGAACATGGGCCTCATATGTGTATCGTTTCTTTGAGTTATTTGATAGGAAAAATGTTGCCTGTGCGCCACTGCTCTTCAGTCGTGCTCAGGCAGGAGAGATGATCATTACGCCCCCACCCAAGCCACAGCTTGAGGAAAAACTCCTGTTTGCTCTTTTTTGGATGAAGCCACTGGAAGCATTTTGGCGACGACAACTTGGGGAGCGCGCCATGGGAGAGCTCAAAAAAATGATTCCCTATAGTTGGGTGTTAACTCCAGAACCCTTACCACCACAAGCTGTCTACCCACAACTCGAGGTGCAATCATGGAATGAGGTAGCACATTTTAGCCAAAAACAACGCGAGCTTGTCATTAAAATCAGTGGCTTTGAGGAGCGTGCTTGGGGATCTCGAGGTGTCCATGTAGGTCATGATCTTTCAAAAACAGAGTGGACCCTCGCCCTTCAAGGCGCACTCGAGGAATATGAAGAGCATCCTCATCTTCTTCAGCGTTTTCATCATTCTCTTGTGCAGAGCCATCGCTACTTTATGAGTGATACTCACATCATGGCAATGCCTGGACGGGCACGACTCACTCCCTATTATTTTGTTTCTGAAGACAAGGTCACCTTGGCTGGAGGGCTTGCCACTATTTGCCCTGCTGACAAAAAAATACTCCATGGCATGAGTGACTCTACTTTAGCGCCTTTAGCACTAGAAAAAAAAGCATGTCAAATTTCCTAACATTCCTTTTGGAAACGGTATATCACTTATATTTAACGGGTCGATTCTTGACTTCCATATAACCCAATACAAACCAATAAGACCTTGACGCTTCAGATAAAAGGGGTTCTCCTTATTATTTGCTGCTCTCTCTTCTTCGGCTCTTTGAAAAAGAGTGAAAGCTTCATTGTAAGCTGCAACGATTAATGCTCTAGCCCGCATATTTCACACCGATCTACTGCGGAGATCGGGAAGTCAGATGGATGCTGCGTTGATCTCGAAAGTGAGCGTAGTATCCACTCTATCTTCACGATCTCAGCAATAGCTTCAGAGGTCTTATTCGTCACGATCAGTATTAAAATGGTACGAAATAAAAATAATTTTGAGCTTTTTTATGTAGCTCATTGGCTTCGTTTTTATTGCCTGCGTCTCTCGCACTTTCAGCAAGTGCACACAGATGCTCCATTCTAGCGTAGTTGCTCATAATAAGTCTATTAGGATCAGGTTTTTCCAGCTCCTCTGTGAAAAGCAAACGAGCATGAGCTTGTAGAGCTAAATGGCGAGCTTCTATTGGATCATGAGTATTCATCATATTTTCGATTCTTTGCCAAAGATTCGTAACTTCATTCAAGCCTCTAAGAACATCTGCTCTAGGCTCCGGTCTTGCCAGCTCCTCACCGAATCTTAAACGAGCCAGAGGAACTGCGTAACCCGGATAGCTACGTCCATGGTTTTCGTTTTCCAACTGCTCCAGAGCAAGCAAAGAGTCCTTAGCGTGGTTGTTAAAATTATTGAACACATTGTCGTTAAGACCAATCGCTTCTTCGGCTTTTTCACAAAGAGTAAAAACGGTATTGAGATACCTAATCCTGTTTGAAAAGAAATCAGCATCAACGTGTCGCGGTATATTCTCTAGTAACAATACCTCATTCCCGGTTTCTAACGCTTTCTTATAGGTTTCTAAACAGTTAATGCTATTTTTTACCCCCTTAGAAGGGGGGTCTTGGTCTGCTGCTGTTCTTTTAAGATCAGCTAATTTGTTATCTACCTCACTGATGTTATCGTTAAGGGCAAAAGCAATATTATGGAATATTTCCTCTAGGCTAGTATTCTGTAAGGAAGGTGTTGTTAGAGGAAACTCTATTTTCCCTTCTGCTAGCTGCCTTAGCATCGCTCTTCCATCGAGTCTCGCTTTAACGCGTACTGGCTCTTCTCCCTCTCGGAACTCATAACGACACAAGCCTTTTCCCTGAATCATCTCTAAGGCTTCTTCAAATCGTTCTTGGTCAGAAGTAGCTGATGCTTTGCTACGTGAGGAGTTATCGACTAGGTCTGGAAAAAGATTCTTATCGGCAAAATTTTCAGATCCCGGTACTTCTTCTATTGGTTCCTCTGAAGGAACTAAAGCAGGTAGCGGCAATGCGCTGCTCTCAGCGTTGTGTGCTGAAAAAGGGAGGGGCCCTTCCTCGGGAGAAGCAAACGGAGACACTGCCTCGTGTATACTTAGAGAAGGATTATGGGCTACGGGCTCTACCTTCCGACCACATGTCTTCAGCTGATATGCCTCCAGCTTTTCAGGGCTCATCTTTAAAGAAGGTTGAGCATCCGTGTTGGTAGGGTTCGTATCACCCATGCCCGAAGTTGAGGGGCTTTTGGGATTGTTAGGTATATTCATAAGGTTTTTTAGGTTTGCTCTAGGATTCTTGATTCCTTCTAAGTTGTCAATCGGATGGTTCTCTTCGGATATCTCTCTGGTGCTTGGAGCAAAACGCAAGGAAATGGGTAACTCTGGGTGCATATGAGCAGGCACTCTTTCATGAGCTCTCGCATGGAGGTTGTTTCCTCCTAGCACACCGCCCGCTAGCACAACGCTAATGATCTCTTCTAAGATTTCTGAAATGATTGGTTCTACAGTCTCCTCTTCTCCCATAGCTTGATGGAGAGAGGTTCCCTGAGTTCCCTCATGAGCTATTTGTATTTGGAAGGTGGTGATATTTGTTTTAAGGAGTGGATCTCTCTTTGAGCTCTGAGTTGCTGCGGGAGCCAGTGCGGTGTTGTTCCATCGGCAGTAGAGTTCTGCATCAAGCGTGCTTATAAAATGGAGCGGGGTACTCGACGTGCCTTCAGTGCATGCATAGAAGTAATTCCCTGGCTCTCCCATACGCATAAGGCACGAGGCTCCTGCCTCCTCTGCCATCTTTTCCTCATAGCAGTCTTGTCGATGCATGGCTCCCTCGATTGCTAAGAAAGACGATATTTCACCTCCCTCGCCTTCCGGTGTGTTAAGAAAGGTGGCGTAGTCGTTGGTGGTGATCATTCCTTCACGCGTGAGCGTGCTGGCTGGTAATGGGAGTAGGTGAGCCATCATAGAGAGGGCAGCAACGAAAAGGGGGAACTTCATATTCATGGGAGGGAAGAATAGTCGTTCCTCCTAGCAAGTAAAGTTGATTTTGAGAGCAAGAATCGACTCATCAATTAGGAGAGTACGAGAGCATTACCAGGGAATGAGGGGGAGATATGACTTCTCGAGTTGATCATGAGGCAAGCAAGTGATATTCTCCCTTTCATTATTCATGAATACTTTGCACACTCTCCTTTCACAGGCCACTCATTTGCTCTTGGATACCAAGCATCCAAGCATAGGAAATCTCCTCGATCTTCTCATGCGTGGAGGGTTTGTCATGTTACCGCTTGGATTGCTTTCGATCATCACTGTTGCCTTGATTTTACTGTATCTCGTAACACTCCGGACTCGTTGTGTGGTCTCTCGTAAATATATGACAACGGCCCAGGCCCTGCTTCAAAAAAGAGACCTTCTGGGATTTCTCTCTTTTTCAACTCATCGCAGGGAAATTATTGCCATTATCATGAATCGTACGATTGATTTTATCGCACGCAATCCCGATGGACCCCTCACGCAAGCTCGTGAAATCGCACAAACAGAAGGAGCTCGAGAAGCCAGTGTTCTCTTACAACGCATTCTCTGGCTTTCAGATATTGCAACGATTTCTCCCATGCTTGGATTACTTGGAACCGTTTTTGGCATGATTCATTCTTTTAATATCATGGCTAATGACGTTGCCTCAACACGCCCCATGCTCTTAGCGGGAGGGGTTGGTCAAGCACTCATTGCCACAGCCGGAGGGCTTGTCGTTGGTATTTTGGCTATGTCTGCCTATGCTTTATTTCGAAGTCGCGTGCATGCGATGATTTCTGATATGGAGGCCGCAACTGTTCAGCTCCTTGCATTACTCCCGGAGAGAGAAGCATAAAGGGCGCAGCTGCCGTCGCATCCTTCCTTATAATACCAGAAGCACACAATCCTTGACCGCGATCTTTTTCAAGAAATGCCTGCTATTCTACCATGGCATGGTTAGGTTTATAGATCATCAATCGCCTTCTTAATACCTCTAATGTCTTGATCGCAATGAATTTTCGAACACACCATCATCCAGAGCCGAAAGGGTTTCTCATTGCCCCTATGGTTGATATTTTACTCGTGCTGCTTGGATTCTTCATGCTCACATGGACCTTTGCACGTTATGAAACCGAACTTGATATTCAAGTCCCAACAGCAAAAGAAGGGAAAGAGGTTCGCCGGTCGCCTGGCGAAGTGATTATTAACGTTAAAGAGGATGGCTCTCTTTTTATGAATCGTCGCCTCTTTTCTAAAGAAGAACTCACCACAACACTCTTGCGTATTGCTAATCTTTATCCAGATCAAGCAATTATTTTACGAGGTGATGAAAAAGTCTCCTATGCTCAGATTGTTGAAGTCCTTGATATCTGTGGAAGCGCTAATATTTGGAACGTTGCCTTTGCGACTAGCAAAAAAAACGCTGCTGATACCAATGCTCGTCTGATTCACGAGTGATAGACTATGTCGATGTTGCACTTTTTTTTAGTTGCCACTCTTAACACGCAGTTTCATGAGCCCCTGGTCGCACCAGAGATACGACGTGCTCTCCCAGTTTCCATAGAAAGTCGCTCTCAAGAGAGTGCAAGGAGCAAGCTCACGATCGATACTTCGCACGATATTCGCATTGCTCCGCTCCATGCTTCTGATGCAGAGCAACTCGCCTCTCACCAACTTGCCGTGGCTGATGAATATTTTGACCAAAAGGATGTTTCTCGCGCCGCAGATGAGTATGAAAAATTTCTTCGCATGACGACTCCTCATGATCCTCATCGTGATCAAGCACTCTTTCGATTAGGAGAATGCCTGCGCAAATTAGAAAACAGCACAGATCTTAAGATGAGTTCTGCAAAAGCGACTTCTCAAGCAATATATCAACAACTACTCCAAGAGTGTACAAAAGGAATATTTGCTGCTGGCGGAGCCTACCGTCTTGGAGAAATCTACCAAAGAGGAAAAGAAATTCAAAAAGCAGTGACTGCTTTTGAACAGGCGAGTCTCCTTTGTGATGATCCTAAGATCATCCATGCTGCTCATTACCAAGCGGCCCTTTGTTATGATGAGCTTGGCAATGAGGTCAAGGCGTTAGAACTGTTGCATCAAGTAGTCCGTGAGGAAGGCCCCCATGCAACCACTGCTCAAATGGAGCTTGCTCGCCATGAAGAAAAAGCTGGAAATTTAGAAAAAGCCCTTGAGCTCTATCAATCACTTGCAAAAGAACCTTCAGAAAAAATTGCTGCGCAAGCTCTCATTAAGGCTGGCATGATCGACTATCGCTTAGGGAAAAAAGAAGAAGCCTCACAGTTTTTTTCCCAAGCAGCCTCTCTCACTAATACAGAAGAATGGCGTAGCATTGCAGCCCTCTCTTTAATGAAGATCTCCTATGAAAAAAAGGATTATCGACACGTGATACAAACAAGCGATCAAGCACTCAAAGACTGTCAAGGCGAGGAAAAAATTCAGGCGCTTTTTTTAACAGGACAAGCGATGCGCCAATTAGGCGATTTAAAAAGTGCGCTTCCACTCTATGAGGAGGTGATTGCTCAGGCTCCGACTTCTTCGCTAGCTCATGAGGCATCTTTCATGCGACTCTTAGTTCTTCATGCACTGAAAAATCCCTCGTTACTGGGCGAAATAGAAATATTTTTATACAATACGAGTGACCCAAACCAACAAAACCAAGCTCACCTCCTTAAGGCCGAAACACTTTTTGAAGCCGGTAACTACGCAGAAGCAGCGAGGGCTTATGATGGGCTTAAAAATACCAATCTCTCTCTTGATCTGAAAGCCGATGCTCTTTACAAAGAAGCTTGGGCGTGGAATCAAGCCGGTAATACAAGAGACGCATTAGAGGCCTTGTCGACATGGATGGGAATTGCACCACAATCAGCTCAGATGCCAGCAGCCCTTATTCAACGGGCGACCATCGAGCAAAAAACAGGTGATTTTACAGCCGCTATTGCTGATTATAAAAATATTATTACCAATTATCCAAAAGCCCCCGAACGTGAACTGGCGCTACAACAACAAGCGCTCCTTTATGGGCAGCTTAAGGACAACAATCAAATGGTAGTAATATTTCACGAGCTCTTAAACGAGTATCCTAAGACGACTGCGGCTGCTCAGGCAAACTTCTGGATGGGATGGGCTGCTTTTGAGTCCAAGGATTACACTGCTGCTATTCCTTTTTTAGAAGAGGCTCGTAGACTTGATATAACGCACACTCAAAAATCCTTCTCACATGGACTCATTGATAATGATAGCCATTCCTCCTCCAAGCATAACCAAGAGCCCCCTGAGGCAGATCTCCCAATAGAGAACAGTACGCCTAAGGCGAAGGGATATTTCGAGCAACGGGCAACATTAAGACTCCTGCTCGCTCATTATTATTTGCAACATGTGGAGCAAACGATGGCCGAGGCCGAAGCCTTATCAACAAGTTCTGTTCCTCTTGTTGTTGCACAATGGATTGGTTTGAAAGCCTATGAACAAGGTAAACTGAGCCAAGCAGAAAAATGGCTCTCACTCATCAATAAAAGCAACGACCAAAATCTCAAAACAGCTCAAGTGGAACTAAGACTCACTCAAACACTCTTCCAAGAAAATAAATTGCGTGATGCACTCCTCCCTGGCACTAAGGCACGTGAGCTCTCACGCGATCCGCAATCACGCGCGGAAGCAACCTTAACATTAGCCAAGGTTCACAAAGGACTCAAAAATCATGAGCAAGCAAGTAGCTTGATTCAGGAGACCCTTCTTTTACAACCAGAAGGAAGCATCAATATGCAAGCACGTCTTCTTTTAGGTGATCTGTTATACGCAGAGCAAGACTATGATGGTGCTGCACGTGCTTACCGAGCCATCACTCTCTTGACCCAGGATCCTGTATTGCTAAAACAGGCACTTCGTCAGGCCGCCGAGGCATATCGTCATGCTAATAATACCACTGAAGCGGATAAAGCAATGAAAGAGTATAGGCTGCTTGAATCCAAAAAATAGTATACTTGTGATACTGCGGGCTAACTCGCATATTTCATACCGATTCTGCTGCGGCTTGCGAACACCTGATGGATACTGCGTCAGCTTCGCATTGCTCCTCGGGCAGTATGAAGCATACAGCCGTCGTCGCAATCCATCACCTTCCTTGTCTGCATCAGGATTCGCGGCGCCTCGCGACGAATCAGTATGAAATATACGGGCTAACTCGTTTTTAGAAAAAAAGAATCTTCCACAAACGTATCTTCAGAGGGTTGAGAATCTATTGTTGCTTGCGAGTTCAAAAAATTCTGTACTTCTCGCATTTTACTTATTTTTTCTTTAATCTGAAAAATATCGATCACTGTTCTCTGTGAAGGATCTTGATTCCCTTTTAGAATCACATCCAAAAAATTTTCAATTTTTTGAGGATCTCTAAAAAGTGATCTTGTCGGAATTGTTCTTCCATCAATAGTCACCGGCAGATTGTTTTTAAAAGCAAAAGCAAATGATTGATAGATATTATAAACAAGATCATTTTCAATTGCTTCAGATGTATTCAATGGATTCATTTAATAGGCTATTAGAAAGAAGGTGAGAGGGTAAAAGAGATCATCATTGATGCAATGCAGCTAGTGCTAACACGCTGATGTTTTTTGTCAGAACATCATAATCATGATGTGTTAAATTAGACAAAATTTGTGTTGCATTCTGAATGGCTTCTGCCGTTTCAATCTGCCCAGCGTCTATAGAAACTCGATATTCTTGTTTTTTATTTTTTTCGATTTGAGGTTTATGATTGTTATTAGGATTAGAATAAACCTTTGCTTCGTGAAAAGTCCCTGAAGTAACAGAGCTGCCATCTAATTTCCCCTGGCCTCCAGGACCTGATCCTTCATAAGTCACCGTTGTTTTATCATATGAACTTGCGCCTTCTTCATTGATTGTTTTACCACCGGCAGTTGTTGTCGTGCCTGTATCGGTTTTCGTATATTCACTATTGTTGATCGTACTTCCGTTTTGGGTAGTTTGATTATTGCTGTTTTCTGTGACACTACCGCTTACTTCGGTAGTTTTTCCTGAAGCGCTTGTAGTATCTCTTGTGTAATCTACTGATCCATCATCTGATGACGTAACCGTTACTGTTGTAGAACGGAGTGTTTTACCATCTGGACCAGTTAAAGAAGTAGTTACACTGGCTGGCGTTGCATTAGATGCTGTACTAGGAACCAGCAAATACAATCCAAGAGTGAAAACATCTAGCGCGATCACAGCACCTGCGCTCTTGCCAGATGACCCTGACTGTGCTTGTTGTGCTTGAACATTCAGATTAATCTTATTTTGATTCTGAGTAATTATATTCTGATTGTTTGCTTCTTCTAGCTTATGGGAGGCTATAGCTCCAAAAATAGTTTCTTGTTGTGTCTGTTGGCTTAATTCTCCTATTAGCTCTATCTCCTTGAAAATATTAAAACCACTAGAGTTGCTGGTATCTTGAGACGAAGAGTCTTGCAGAGGACCATTGTTACCTCTCTTGCCGCGAGGAGCAAGAATAGCGTCGCTTATTTTAGGAGCTCCATTAGCATTTTTAAATGTTGGGAAAAAACAGACGATCCTATGATAGAATCTGACAAGACACCGTTAGAAGAGGATCCCTCAACAATTAATCCCTTTTCCAACAAGGAGAACGGGTCTTGGTTTTGTCCTAGAGATGTTGTGCCTTGTGGACCTTCTTGTCCTGGCGTAGGAGATAGCGATGCCCCTAACTTTTCTTGCAAGCTCTGAGTAGAGCCGTGACTACCTTCCTTTACTTGGGAAAGATATCCTGAATGTGTTTTCGGATCTGGACCCGGCGTTGCTGGCGGTGGAGGCGTGTTCCCAGAAATAGAGGCATTCATAATATAATGACTGTTAAAATGGTATTAGAGTGGGCATTGTTTGATAGGTTCCATTCTTGTTTAAATTCTTTTTTAAGGATTCTGCATCAATGTTGAGATCCAAATACTCTGGTCTATTGTTTGTTATTAAAATAATTGACTCTAAAGTCGCAATGGCCCTTGGATAGTCTTTTGAGTCAAAATAACATTCAAAAAGATGAACGAGTGGTGTAGGATCTTTTGCATCAAGTCTAAAAGCCTTCGAGTATCCATTAATGGATTTCTCATAGTTTTTGAGCATTTGATAAGAAGCTGCAAAACCGATCCAATGGTTTCGATCTTGGTGATTATACAAAATCAAACTATCAAAAAGCTCAGCCGCTTGTTGATATTTTTCTGCGTAATAAAAAGCAGAGGCTTTTTGATACAGATCTTCAATTTTTTCAGGGCTAATATTTACCGACTGGTAAAGAGGAATGTTTTTATTTTGAAAAAAGATTTTTGCTGTTTCAATGATTTTTAAGATCTCGTCCTCGACTTTAATGGTAGTAGTTGGATTCATGTTTTTGGTTTTTTAGCATGACCTTAAATTTTTTATCCAACAAAATAGGACTGCTTGTCTTCGCAGCAAAAGTCGAACGTGGATCTGAAGATAATATTTATTCCTAAATTCACAAGGCAAGAAATATTTTTTTACGCCTCGGGCGCGGAGGATGATTGAGTGTTTTCTTTTGAACAACGATGGAAGAATTCTTGTCATAATCATTTGCTCGATTATTGACCTTACAAATTACCAGTATTATGTGGATTTTCTATGGATTATCCAGTCTTGTATAACAAATAACTTCGAGACTCATTTTTCTCTTGGAAGAAAAAATGAAATAAGTGACAGAATCTCCTTGAGAGATTGCTCGCTCTCCGCAATGCTATCTCCCTGTCTTTGAAATAGAGAGTTGGGAACGGTGAATTATTTTCTAACGCAACCACTATATTTTCGTAAGCAGAATACATATCATTCAATATTCATTGAATTTAACACCTGTAAGAACATACCCCAATGGGATCCATTAAAAAGAAACGTAAAGCAAAAATTGCAAAACACAAACGTCGTAAAAGGATGAAACTCAATCGTCATAAAAAACGTTTGCGCTACAAGTCCTAAACTAGGGCATCTAGTCACGTTCCGAAACACGATATTTGTGACGGGTATATCTTGGATAGCTTGATTGCTTTTTCGCAATCAGCCATGCGCTTTATACTAATCTATTTGAGAGGCGTGTTTGCTTTCTCATTGAGAAGTAGAGTTCTTTAGTAACATGCTAAAGGGCTTTCATCATTTTCCTCTGCTTGAGGAAGAATGTTCTTCGGTGACATGATTTTTCTTCCCTGGCATGATTTGAATCATATATATTTGTCACAACTAATAGAAAGAAACCTCCAAAAACCTACAAAATACGATTGCATTAAACATCAAATTTTTCAGAAGCATCGTGAAATAAATCACTATCAACCTTTATCTTAGAATGGAAATAAAAGAAATACGTGCCCTCATCGACCTCATGAAAAAAAATGACCTTGCGGTCTTTAAAATTGAGGAAGGGGATTTTAAAATTACTCTGAAAACTCCTGAAGGAGCCCACGGAAAAACAGTTGTTCAAGGCGTTTCTTCACAAGCAACAGCGCTAACAAATCTCCCCGTAACAAGCACCTCATCTCCTCTACTTGAAGAGCAACAGCCTAGTATTCTTAATTTCAAAGAAATCACATCGCCGATGGTGGGCACATTTTATACAGCAGCCTCTCCTGAGGCTCCCGCTTTTGTAGAGATTGGTCAAAAAATCAATCCCGAATCCGTTGTTTGTATTATTGAAGCAATGAAAGTCATGAACGAAATCAAAGCTGAAATTGCTGGCACGATTGTAGAAATTGTTGCGGAAAACGGAAAGCCAGTACAATTTGGCGAAGTTCTTTTCCGCGTGAAATGAATTTATCTTGGAATACTTGGACTAGCTCGTGCTTGTTTTTTAGATTCCATAATCTCATGAATTTGTTTTTACGCTTGTAGATTCTTTTTTCCTTTCTCTATTTCTATGATCAAAAAAATTCTCATTGCTAATCGTGGTGAAATTGCACTGCGTGTCATTCGTGCCTGCAAAGAACTAGGAATTAGCACCGTTGCTGTTTACTCACAACCTGATGTCGATTCACTCCATGTACAACTTGCCGATGAAGCCGTCTGTATTGGTCCAGCACCGAGCAGTGGAAGTTATTTAAAAATTGATCGTATTATTAGTGCTGCAGAAGTTTGTGATGTGGATGCCATCCATCCTGGTTATGGATTTCTAGCTGAGAATGCTCATTTTGCAGAAGTGTGTGCCTCTGCAAATATTAAATTTATTGGTCCTCCTGTATCAGCAATTAAAATGATGGGAGATAAAAATAGTGCTCGGGATGCAGCTCGCAGAGCTGGTGTGCCCATATCACCTGGAAGTGAAGGCATCGTTGACTCAGAAGCTGAAGCACTCAAAATCGCCCGCCACATTGGTTTCCCGGTGATGATTAAAGCAGTCGCTGGTGGCGGAGGACGAGGAATGCGTATTGCACATAATGACGGAAGTCTTGTTCAAGGATTCCATCAAGCACGTATGGAAGCTGAAAAAGCTTTTGGAAACGGGGCCGTGTATATTGAAAAGTTCATTGAAAATCCGCGCCATATCGAATTTCAAATGTTCGGTGACACGCATGGGAGAGTCGTTCACTTAGGAGAACGTGACTGTTCTATCCAGCGCAGAAATCAAAAAATTATTGAAGAATGCCCTTCGCCGGTGATGAGCGCTCAACTGCGTGCTCAGATGGGGGCTGCCTCTGTGAAGCTTTGTGAGTCTGTAGGATATTATAATGCGGGAACAATAGAGTACCTTCTCGATGACAAAGGAAATTTTTATTTCATGGAAATGAATACACGTATTCAGGTGGAGCATCCTGTGACCGAAGAAGTTTATGGTTGTGATTTAGTCAAGCAACAAATTCAAGTAGCTGCTGGTGAACATCTCTCTGACCATGTTGTGAACGCAAAACCACGACTTCATGCCATTGAGTGCCGAATTAATGCCGAGGACCCAGAGAAAAATTTTCAACCTAGTCCAGGATTAATAGAAGCCTACTATGCTCCTGGAGGACGTGGCATTCGTATTGATTCCCATGCGTATGCTGGGTATCCCATTCCTCCACACTACGATTCCATGATTGCAAAAATCATTGCAACAGCCTCCTCCCGTCCAGCAGCAATTAGTAGAATGAACCGTGCCTTAGGCGAGTATCTGATTTTAGGGATTAAGACAACAATTCCTCTTCAACGTGCCATTATGCGCGATGCTGATTTTTGTGAGGGACGCTATCACACAGGATTTTTAGATCGCTTTTTAGAACAAGCTTCAAAATAAATCTTATCCTTCATTGATATATCGTCATTGAGTAGAGGGTCGCCTCTTCTCCTTGGAGGGAGGACGCCCGTTTCACTCTAGAGGACCCTCTAGAGGATGCAAACAAGGCACACATCTTCCCAATCTATAAGTGAGTGCTGTGATGAGATATTCTGCCCCCCTACCTATTGTTCTATAAAATTCAATCAGAGGCCCTAAACCCCAGCTTTCAGCAAGTGCTTTCGCACCCGCAGATCCCAATCTATCAATCATCATCAATCCCAATGTGTCCACAAGAGCATGAACTGAAATTTCTAAAGTAGTAGCTGTAGTCCCTGCTGCAATGCTTCCTCCGAGATAAAAACCAGTGGGTAACCCCATCACTCTCCAAAAGCGCCACGTTTGACTTATTGAGCCTTCCACCTCTTGAGTACATTGTTGAATCAATAAATTACCATTATCTACGAACAACATTTCTAGTGCCTCATGGCCAACAAATGCAATGCTCAATTCTCCTAAGGATGCTAGCGGTCCTAATACTGGCTGGAATAGGATGGCATCATTGAGCCAATCTACATTCCTAGCATTGGTATCTACTAGATGATGGATCATCGCTTCACTCATTGTTTGAGGAGCTGCAGTGGGGCTCAGTGGCGTAGCATGTCCGGCGATACGGAAGCCTGTTGTATTATTACGCTCTGAAATAGGAAGAGTCCTCGTCTTGGTGTTGCGATGAAGCGCTTCTCTAGGGGAAGCCCACGATCCTCCTTGAATAATATGGGAGAGCGAAGAATTGTTAGGAAAAGGAGTTTCTATCCATTCATCGACATTACCTCCCATATCACACAAACAGTGATTTCCCTCTCCAAAAGAACCGACAGGGGTTAAGCGAAAATCACAATCTTGATTTTGACAATAATGATTCACATCTCCTGGGAGATTAAAAATATAGAAATTCTCTCGATGTGCATAGTTAGCATCTCCAATATATCCAAGTCTATTGAGGGGAGGGTGTCCATCATGGGAAGTTGGATAATCAAGAAGATAGGAAGAATTATCTTTTAGAGCGACTGAAGAATTGTAATCGCACATATCATCATCATCGCAGAAATACGACTCATGAACGTAGTATGCAGCATGGTCCCATTGTTCTTTATTCGGGAGAAAGTAAAGCCCATTCGGGTTGATCACTACCGTTCCATTCTCTTTAAAATCATATGTGCCTTGCTCAGTAATTTCATCAGGATTGCGGCCTTTTAACTCCTCCAAATTTGGATAACCATTGTGCAGCCAATTACAAAATCGTCGGGCACAATCTAAATTGACATAAGTTATCGGGACATCCTCTTTTCCCTGAAGCGCCTTATATTCATAACGATTTTTTTCTGTATTAAAAGTTCTCTGAATGGAGGCGATTTTTGGATCACTTTCCATGCGTGGATCAAACAGTTGATGGGGATCTGCATAAGGAGCAACAACACTTAGGAAAGTTGCATACGCTGCTGCCGTGACTGGATATTTCCCAATTTTAAAAGGAGTGCAATCGTGTATCAAATTGTTTTGTACGGAATTCTCTGCATCATTGATCAGTATGAGATCCCATTTTTTCCATCCGAACTGACTATGAAGGACGTCACTATCTGCTTCATAGAGTATACAAAGATCAACGAGTGGGTTGATATGAACATTGTCCAGAACGGCATGAGAGCAAAAATTCTCTAGTTGATGTTTGCAGCTATCAATAGAAAGAGCGCTATTTTGAGTTAGCGAAGAGATTTCCTCATTAGGAGGGGGCACCTCTTGTGCAAAAGATTCGTAGGTCAGAAGACTTAGAGAGAAAACAATACAGGGAACAATATATTTAAAGTACATGCATACAACATAAAGAGGATTACTACGTATGCTAACGGTAGCTTGCCTATTATTTGCTCCAAATTGTACTTTTGTTTTGTATGCACTAAGGTTGTGATCGATGGGATGCTTTTTCACCTTGCACGAGCCATAAGGAAAAGAGAATGAGGCCAAGAGAAAGGAGCAAGTGGTTTGTGATTTTTTCTCCACTAAAGGCAATCCCAAGGAAGGCTCCAATCGGAGGCACAAGATAATTACAGGTCGAAGCAAAGCTTGAGCCAGCACGTTTAATGAGCATCACAAAAAGCGTGTAGGCAAATCCACTACAGAAAATTCCAAGAGCAATGAGTGCTATCAAGGATGAGGCACTCACATACGATGAAGTCATGTGCCATGGATACGTGAGTATCAACATGAGAGGAATGGTTGTGATGGCAGCTCCGGTAAGGATGCCTTGAGCCGATCTAATGGGTCCAAACAAAGATCCTAGTCGTACTTGGATTAAAAGCATGGCTACTGCAAAAAAAAGTGCTGAGGCAAGCACTGCTAGCATCGGAAAAAGTAGTGAAGTGCTATGAGAGGAGATGTGTTCATGTGAGGCGAATAGTTCCGGCAACATGAGGACCACAACACCAATAAAACCTAAAACAATGCCGCTCATTTTTTTGTGTGTGATGCGACTGCCTTGAATAAAAAAAATTTCTAGCAAAATCGTAAACAAAGGAACTGTTCCAATAAGAATAGCCACAATGCTACTTGGAAGGTTTTTTTGAGCCCACGCAACAAAGATGCATGGTAGAGTCGCCTCTAACAATCCAATAAGAATAAAATCAGGCAAGGCCTTCCAAAAACCATTCTTGGGCTGATTGTCAGGTAGTTTTTCTGTTGTTGTGAGGAGTGTGAGGATAAAAACCCCAATACTAATACGTCCTGCCGCAATGACTGAGGTTGAAAAACTCTCTAGCGCACTCTTATTAAGAATGTACTGCGACCCCCAAATAAACCCAGCGCCAAAGAGGAGAAGATAGTTCATCAGAAGAAAGGAAGATGATGAGGCTGGGTTTGTCTTCATAAATTATATTTTTTCTGCGGTGAGTGTTACAATCCAACCTGGGAACAGCATATTCTTGATTGAGATTTTCTTAACCTCTCATGCGTGTTGGTGATGCTTTCTTGTTCCTTTCTTACCGGAAAGCCAAAGAGAAAATAAAATCAATATCAGCGCTTCAAATAGTGCCAAGGTCATTTTATCCCCAGCAAAGGCAATGCCAATAAAGGAACCAATGAGGGGGGTGAGATAGTTACAGGTTGAGGCAAAACTTAAACCTGCACGATTGATAAGTTGAATGTAGAAAATGTAAACGAGGCCCTCACAAAAAACTCCAATGACGATGAGGGCCAGGCATGCTGAGGTGAGGGGATGAAAGACAGTAATTTTCCATGGCTGTGTCATCAATAACATCAGTGGAACAGCCGTTGTGGCTGCACCTAGAAGAATGCCCTGTGCTGCGTGAATCGGTCCAAGATGTGGTTCTAGGCGAATTTTAATGAGTAAAAGACTAAAGGGATAGCAGAGCGCTGCGCCTAAGACGGCTAAAACTGGCAAGAGAGGCAAGGATTGATGAGTTACTTCTAGGAAGTCAGTAACAGGAGCGTCTCCTCGTGCAAGGATCATGACCCCAAGAAATCCAAGGATAATTCCTATTATTTTATTGCGTGTAAGACCATGTCCTCTGACAAAGATTGCCTCTACCATCGTTGCAAATAAGGGCACCGTACCAATGAGAATAGCTGTTGCGCTACTGGGAAGTTTTTCCTCAGCCCATGCAATTAAAAGAGCAGGAATCGTGAGTTCTAAAAAACCAATGAAAAGAAAATCAGGAAAACATTGCCAAAAAGAACGTGCGGGGTTAAGAGGGGGCGTTCCTCCTCCATAAATCAGAAAAAGGAGTGTTAAGGTAATCGCTCCAATGCTCGTTCCACCTGCTGCTATCATGGAAGTTGAAAAACTCTCGAGTGCTATTTTATTAAAAAAATAGAGAGACCCCCACATCACACCACAGCCTAGAAGAAGAAAATAATTGAGGGTGATCGAGGGTGTTGATTTTGAAAGAGAAGGATTCATGAAAATGGAATTTTTTAAAAATGGAACTTACCTTAGAGAAGATGTTTTGTCTTCAAAGTATTTTGGATTTCTTGCAAGGATTGCGTATTGATCACGTCTTCTCGAATCAATCCGCCTTTACGGGCAATATCAATACCAAATCTCAGATGGCCTAAGCCTAAGGTGCTGTGAGCATCTGGATTGATGACACAGCATACTCCTTTTTCTTTGGCAAGTGACCACCACCGCCAGTCGAGATCGAGGCGATAGGGGCTTGCATTGAGTTCAATACATGTTTTAGTGGCTGCTGCTGCCTCTAAAATCGCCGGAATATTAATTGCATAAGGCTCTCGTGAAAAAAGAAGACGTCCGGTCAGATGTCCAATCATCGTCACATAGCGATTTTCCATTGCACGAATGATGCGCTCGGTCATTGCACGCTCCCCCAAGGTGAAGGAGGAATGAATAGAGGCAACAACATAATCAAGCTGCGAGAGAACGTCATCAGAAAAGTCCAAACTTCCATCACGTAAAATATCACACTCTGTTCCTGTAAAGAGGTGAATGCTTTTGCCCTGTTTATTCCATTCTTCGATGGCTTCACGCTGAAGGAGCAAGTTTTTTTCATCGAGTCCATGAGCCTGTATGGAGCTTTTGCTATGGTCTGCAATACCAAGATATTCAAGGCCTAAGGCTTCGGCTGCCTCGGCCATTTCTAAAAGACTATTTTTCCCATCACTAGCATTTGTATGACAGTGAAAGGTTCCTTTTAAATGATGCCATTCAATGAGCTTAGGGATTTTTTTTTGAGCAGCTAGGGCTATCTCTCCACGATCTTCGCGAAGTTCTGGTGGGATAAATTCGAGCCCAAGGGAAGAATAGATATCTTCTTCGCTCTCGACCTTAGGTGGGGGCACAGCATTTTTTTGACGGGTAAAAGCATATTCATTGAGCGACCACCCCTGTTCAAGAGCACGGCTTCGCAGTCGAATATTGTGCTCTTTACTTCCTGTGAAATAGAGGAGCGCAAAAGGAAATTCCTCAGGCGTCACAATCCGTAAATCACATTGAAGGCCACGCTCTCCCTCTTCATCTTTTAAATGCACGCTGACTTTGGTTGGTCCTTGCATGATGATGTTAGCTACCAAGGGATGTTGTGTAAAAAAAGACGCTACTTCTTGAGGGTCCCTCGAGGAAACAAGAAGATCCAGATCACCGATGGCCTCCTTGCGACGCCGAAAGCTCCCAGCACTCTCACATTGACCGACAGCAGGATGTCCTTGCAAATCTCCCATTAAGATCGCGGCAAGTAGCATCACGTGATCGAGTCGAAATTTCCCAATACCGCGCCGATACAAGGTGATTGCTTGTTGAAAATTGGCTGCAGATTTTTCTCCAAAACCTGGCAATAAAGCGATTTGACCCGAGAGGCATGCCTTTTCTAGCGCATCAATAGAATCAACATGGAGCTTTTCATAAAGGTGACGAATTTTTTTAGCCCCTAATCCCTGAAGGTCGAAGAGTACAAAGAGAGAGGCAGGAAATTCTGCGCGTAGCTCCTTGTAATAGGCAAGATCTCCTGTATGCACAAGCTCGATAATTTTTTCTTCGAGTGCTTTGCCAATACCCTCAATGGAGCCAATGCTATGTTCTCTTACAATTTCTTCTAATGGCTTAGAAAGACGCTCTAGGGAACGTGCAGCATGTAAATAAGCACGGACTTTAAAGGGATTTTCACCTTTTAATTCGAGAAGCTGTGCAATCTTTTCAAGAATAGCGGCGACTGCGTGCGCATCAGAAATTTTAAGTTTCATACATTTGAGTAATAAGATCGTGATACTTTTGAAAGATGACGTGCCGTTTTAATTTATAGGTTGCGGTGAGTTCTTCTCCGAGTTGAAAAGGCTGAGAAAGAAGTGCCTCACAGCCTATGCGCTCAAAGCGTTTAAATCCATGCTTAGGACTAATAAGACGTTGTACTTCCCGGTGGAGTACCGGGCGCAAGGCCTCCTCATAGATTAGCTCCTCTAAGGAAGTGATGCTCCAACCGAGCTTTAAGAAACCATTAAGTGAAGGCACGAGTAATACCCCGAGATGTTTTTGATCCTGTCCAACAACCATGCATTGTTCAATCAAGGGGGACTCTAAAAGTCGTGACTCAATGGGAAGAGGTTCCACATTTTCTCCACTTTTTAGAACAATCGTTTCCTTGCAGCGACCAATAATTTTTAAACAGTTATTGAAGGTTATCATCCCAATATCTCCTGTTTTTAACCATCCTTCTTTTAAGATCAGAGACGATGTTTGAGGATCCTTGTGATATCCCTTCATGATTTGGGGGCCACGTGCGTAGATTTCACCAGAAAGTCCTCGTCCAAGATCTGTACGCTTCGTATTGGGATAGAGAATTTCTCCGCTCACAAGATCATGAATTTTAATTTCTGTCTTTGGTAAGGGAGGGCCAACCGAGCCTAGAACAAAATTCTCTTCCGTCCGCACCGCTAGGACTGGAGAGCTTTCGGTTAAGCCGTAACCTTCAAAAATCTGGATTCCCATGTCGTAAAAAAAAGAATCAATATGAGGAGATAGAGCGCCTCCTCCTGAAATTGTTGCCCGAAAACATCCTCCCACCACCATGCGGAGTCTCGCCAAGATGAGCCTATCGAGTATCACAAATGGTACACAGGCTAATCCTAAGCGCACCCCATGTCCTAGAGCTAGTCGCAGCGACTCACGCCACGAGCGTCCTGTTACGTCGAGTTGTTGTCCCAAAAAAAAGCGCCAAGCATGACGGACCCAGTGTGCAGAACCACGCGCAAGAGAAAACAAGCATCGTTTCATCACGTCTTGGTTAGAAACATGAGCCATCATACGCTCATACAAAGCCTCCCAGAGACGTGGCGCTGAAGCCATGACGGTCGGTTTGACGATCATAAGATCATTTTTAAGATATCGGATCGAACTATAATAGAGTGTCGCCCCGTAGCTAATCACCAATATTTCAAAAATACGTTCATAGCTATGCCAAATCGGAAGGATAGAAAGAGCTCTTTCCTCTTTAGAAAGGGAGAAGATTAGATTGTCGATCTGTGAACAAAGGGCTTGATGTGTGATGGGAACACCTTTTGGAATACCCGTTGTGCCAGAGGTGTAAATGATGGTTGAAAGATCTTCCGGAACGATCCTTGCACAGCGTTCTTCAGCACGTCGGTCTCCTTCATGGCGTAGTCTACGACCATGCTCTTCTAGTGCCTGCAGGCAGAACACATCCTCGGAAGTGTCTTGAGAAGTGATGTCCATGAGGATCACTTTTTTTAACAAGGGAAGTTTGGCCCGGACCGAGTCTAATTTTTCAAGCACGGCTTGATTTTCTACAAAAACGACTTCCACATCGGCATGACAAAGAATATAGAGCATTTCATCAGCAGTCATATCACGCGCACGAGGAACATCAGCAGCACCACAATATTGAATCGCAGTACTAGCCAATATCCATTCAAAGCGATTATCACTAATAAGCCCGATATGATCCCTCGCCTTAACTCCTAGATCGATGAGTGCGGTTGCAAGATTCTTGGCCCTGCTCGACCAACACGTGTAGCTAACATTTTGAAAAACATTCGCTTTGTTGGTACGTGTTGCAAAGGCTGGCTGATCGCCCCAATGCTCTCCTGCCTTCAAAAAGAGTTTAGCAATCGTAGCTGCAGCAAGGCGCTTGGACATGCTATAGGAAAGAAGCTAATGTCTCCTCTCTAATGTTGGCAAGAGGCCATTCTTTAGAAGACTAAGTCGTGAGGCTCATTCTGAAAGGACATGCGAGTCTCAGCAGAAGTCTCAGGAGCAGCGGTGTTGTCATCAACAAGACCTTCAGACAAAGAAGGAGCCTGAGAAACAGCCTCAGGAGAAGAATAATAACTCTCGCATGCATGAGGGTCTTGCTCATGCGTGGGTTCTAGGGAAGATGATTCTTCCTTTTCAGGAGCGGAAGATGGAGTCTCACTCTGTTCCTCAACGAGCAATACGGTTTCTTGATGAGGCTTAGAAGAAGAAGAAAGCATCCCAACAACCTCGTGTGAGAGCTCGGCTTCATCTTTGTGTTCAGATGGACCGGAAACCTCGGTCGTATGAGATGCCGATGGTTCGGTTGCTGGAATTATCTCAGGATTGTTGCCTCGAAGAATATGGCGTTCTTTTGTTGGAATAGCGCTGGGTGATTTTTGTTTCGTTTTTGAAATGCGCGCTGATGTCTCCCCTGATGTCTCTATCGATGAAACATGTAAGAGCTCTTCGAGCTGGCGATCAAGATCCTCAAGCTCGGTTTTTATTTCAATAGCTTTGCGCAATAATGCTGTATCGGGAATATTCATAACACTATGCTGTGCGAAAAATAATACGTGCCTTGGTCAGGTCATAAGACGACATTTCTACTGTCACCTTATCCCCAGGCACAATACGGATAAAATGCTTACGCATCTTTCCTGAAATGTGAGATAAGACAACATGTCCATTGGACAAGCGTACACGGAACATTGTGCCAGGGAGTACCTCCACAACGACTCCATCGGTAGTAATAACTGCTTCTTTTGCCATGAGTAAACCCTTGTTTATATCAGAGAAATAAAAAGTTGCAAGAAAAGGTATTTTATTTCTTTCCATGTTGACTGCTGGGCGGTGGATCCGTGTGTTTCTCGCTGACTATGCTGCAAGAGGAGCTTTTATGAGTAGAAAGCATACTCATGATCAACTCGAGAAGTCATTTCCACCTGATGGCCTCATGACTCTGCCTTAATTAATGAGACGATTTTTGCTCTCAAAATCAACTCTGCCTGCTAGCCCGAATATTTCACACTGATCGCCTGCGGAGACCGGGAAGCTAGGGTGGATGCTGCGCCCAAGCTCGAAGTCTTCCTCGGGCTAAAGGCAGTCTCTCCCGCGGTCTCTTGGGCCGCCGGTGGTACCCCATCCGCCTTCGCAGTCTCCTCGTTACGATCAGTATGAAATATGCGGGCTAGGTTGATTCTATCGGGATTCCCCATCGCCTTGCTTCCTCGCGCATGTCATTTGCGAGTCTACGAAATTCAAAGTAATCAAGTAATTGAATGAATTGTGGGTAGTCAGGTTCAATATCCAAAGAATGAAGTTCTAGTGGTAATGGAAGGTTGAGCTGCAAGGCAATCATCTCGCGGTTTTGTACAAGTTGTGCGTGTGAAGAGGCGATTTTGGCATGAATCTTGGGATGCAAATGAGAAGAGGCAAGTAAGTTATCCAGTGACTTAAATTGTTGAATCCACGTTGCCGCAGTTTTTTTGCCAACACCTGCAATACCAGGAATGTTATCTGCCGTATCTCCCGTGAGTGCTAGGAGATCGACGATTTGCGCTGGAGAAACGCCCCATTTTTTTTCTACATCAGCCACTCCTAAAAGAGCATAGGTGAGGGGGTGAGATCCTTCGTGAGTGATGTCCGCCTTTGCAACGGAATAGATTTTCACTCGAGGGGAAACAAGCTGCATGATATCTTTATCATTTGTGGCGATAACGGACTCAATGCCTTCTGCTTGAGCTTTCGTGGCGTAGGAGCCAATGAGGTCATCAGCTTCTGTTTGTGGTGATGAAATATTTTTTACCCCAAGCACGCTGATGAGTCTTTGTAAGGGTTCTTGTTGTTTTTGTAATTCGAGTGGCATCTCCTCGCGATGCTCTTTATAAGCTGGCTGTAGCTTGATGCGGTGCTCGGGTAATCCTGCATCCCAGACCACAAGGGCTAAATCTGGTTTTAGATCGATGATCATTTTGCGCAAGGCTTTGACAAATCCATAAATGGCATTGGTGGGTTCTCCATGAGAATTCTTTAAGCCACGAATCGCAAAGAAAGAACGATAGAGGTAATAATGACCATCAACTAAGAGGAGTCTCATAGAATATTGGGATGATGTTTGATCTAGGGTTAACCCGCATATTTCATACTAAATCGTAATGAGGCGCTGTGCAAAGCTTGTTCGTACAAGGCGGGTGAAGGATTGTGATGCCGGGCTGTATGTTTCCCTATTGACTCGCTTGGCGAAGCTCTGCTCGCCTTTACGGGCTGCCTAAAGGCAAGTCTCCCCAGCAGTCTCTTGGGCCGCCGGTGGTACCCCATCAGGCTTCGCAGCCTCCTCGTCACGATCAGTATGAAATATTCGGGTTAAGAGAGGCTCGGGGAGAAGGCGCTCAGAGGATTAAGGATCAATGGTGGCATTACTTAGCGGGCGGCCCAAAGGATTGGTGAAGCCAGCGATAAGGGAAACGTTTTCCGGGACAATCTGTGGGTCGTGGATTGATTTCCTTATGAGCATAGACCGAGGCTTGATGTCCTTGAGTTTTACCGACACGCAGTCGCAAGCAGGTAATTAACTCCTGTAATACGGCGATTTGTTTTTTTGTCGGCAACTCACGATTGTAATCACCCACTAAACAAATCCCGAGCGAGATGTCATTGAGGTAATCACTGGCAACATGTCCTCCATTAATTTGTGCTGTCCAACGATGCCCAACTTCCACTTCGCCATCACCCGAAGAATGTCCATTGCCAATCACAAAATGATAGGCAAGCCCGTTGACCATTTTTCGGACACGACGGTGATAAATGTCAAAAATACGTGCATTGCCAGAGCGCGTGCCACTGTTATGCACGATAATATATTTCCATCTGCTACGATGGACGTGGGCGCGTGCGATGGCTCGCTGGACAGAATAAGAAAGATATCGGTAGGGATTGGTTGTATGACGCGTGCCAAACAGCCAATCAAGGCCGTATGATTGTGTTAATGATGCGTCTGGCGGTGGCTCTAGGCCTTGATCAGGGATCTGTCCTGATTTTTCAATCACAATGGGAGCAGGGTCATTGATAGGAATAATAATATCACGCGAGGTATCGCTACTTGGTGAGGATGATCGAGCAGAGGAAGCATGAGAGGTATTAGTATGCAAGGCACTTGCATGAGCCGTCTCCTTGGTCTGGGCACGGGAAGTGTTCTCAGAAACATCACGGGAAGTCACTTGAGAAGGGTTGACATGGTGAGTAGAGACCTGGGATACGGGGTGGGCCGATATGCTCGAATGCGTTTTTGCGCGAGGAGGACTTGTGTGAGTTGCCTGCGTGCTCCCTTTAATGGTGAGTGTCGAGGAAGTCTGATGTTTTCTTGCTACTCGATGAGATCTCTTTTTCTGATGAGAGGTAGAGGAACTTGAGGTAGAGCCATGAGCGTGATGGTTCTCTTTTTTAGCATCCAGAAAAAGAGTCTGTTTCTCTTGCTCACTTGCTGTTGCGTGAGCTTGTAGAGAAAAACCCAACAACATGCTTAGTAAAACAAGTAAGCAAGCACAACAATGATGAGGTAAAAACGAGATGCGCATTCAATCAAGGCGAGAGGATCACGATTTTCCCTGAAACCAATTCACATCTCAACACCTAAAAAAATTATTTTTTTTGATATAAAACACGTGTGAGATAAAGACCAGACGCCGGCGCAGTTCGTGGTGCGATCGGTGGCTGGGCTCGAACAAGACGCTGTAAAAAATCTTCTCTTAATAATGTTCCTCGCGCCACATGGACCATGGCGCCAACAAGCATGCGCACCATGTGGTAGAGAAATCCATTACCATGAAAAATGAGTCGGATTTCTTTGCCGCGTTTGAGAACCTTGACGCAGTAAAGAGTACGGATGGTATTCTCGCGTTTGGCTCCTGATCTAGCGGTAAATCCGCGAAAGTCATGTGTGCCCACAAGAGCATTAGCCATGCTACTCATGAGTGCGATATTAAGAGGTCCATGGATCTGCCAAGCACGTTGGTAGAGCAGAGGAGGTAATGTGTCCTCATGCCAGAGGCAATAACGATAAATTTTGCTGTGCGCAGAAAATCGCGCATGAAATTGTTCTAAAATACGCTCGGCACGAAGAATGCGTACCTGTGGGGGAAGAGAGGCATTGAGGGCAATCTGCCAGCGTTTTGGGGAGCTCATTTTTTGAGAAACTTCCCCTAGGTCAACATGAGCTACTTGGCCAATAGCATGAACTCCAGCATCGGTTCGGCTAGCGCCATAAACAATGATGCGACCTCCTGTTATCTGCGTGAACGCTCTTTCTAGAGTATCTTGGACAGTATTGCCATGACATTGACTCTGCCACCCAGCAAAAACAGAGCCGTCATAGGCAATGGTTAGTTTGAGCTTCACAAGTAGAAAATAATGTAATGCTCTTTTCCTCTATTCATCACCCATCATTCTTAGTCCATGATATTTTTGCGCGTCCATCCAATCTTGAAGGATCTGTTGAGCTGCAACTTGATCAATAATGGAGCGTTGCTGTTTACTGGAGCGTCCTGCTTCATGGAGGCTGCGCGCTGCAGCAGCCGTGGTGAGACGTTCATCCCAAAGAATAACCTTGGCGTTGGTGGTTTGCTCGAGCTCGCTAGCAAAGGCTCGGCATGCTTCTGAGGCAGACCCATAAGTTCCGTTCATATTGCGCGGAAGACCGACAATAATGATTGATACGTTTTTTTCTGCAACAAGGCGTGCGATCTCAGAGGCGCTTGAGGGCGAGCGCGAGAGGGTTTGCCAAGGATGTGCCATCCATCCAAGATCATCACTGATTGCTAAACCAATTCTCACAGAGCCCAAATCAACACCAAGAAGACGATTCATAGACTGCGATCCTAAAGGATTTAGAAAAAAAAGTGAGTACATTCTTGCAATTTTTCTACTTGATTAGAACCAAAACTCATGGCAGTCTCTTGGGCTCCATGAAATCTGGCAAACATCCCGAATATAACGAAACAACCATTATCTGCGCCTGTGGTGCTGTTTATAAAACCCGCTCTACTCGGGAGAATCTAAAAATTGGTATCTGTGCTGCATGCCATCCTTTTTTCACCGGAGAGCAGAAGTTTATTGATACTGCAGGTCGTGTAGAAAAATTTGCCCGTCGCTATGGAAGTGTTAAGGCCTCACGTGCTCAAACCCCACGTGCAGCTCATTCCGCATTGCCGGGTAAAAAACGATAAGATTGTTAGAAAATAGGTATGCGTAGTTGCCTTGCATGCTTTTTTATTGACCACGTTGTATAGGATGACGCATGAGAGCATGAATGTTTGCTTCGTGACGAGCATTGTTAAATACACGCCTTCCTATCTTTTTTACTGACTCCTTTTCATCATGCCCGTTGATTTTACTCATTTACTGACCCAACGTCGCGAGCATTTTAGAGAATTAGAGTGTAAAATTAGTGCTCCCGATCTTTTTCAAGATGCGAAGCAAGCACGTCTCTTATTACAAGAACATGCGCGTCTCAAGGAGCTCTTACAGACGGCCTCAGAGCTCGAAAAAGCGCGCCACGACCTACAAGAAAGTGAGCAGCTTGTGAAGGGGAGTGATCTTGAATTAGCCGAAATGGCAGCAGCCGAGCTTGTAGAGCTAGGGCAAAAAGTGACGACACTCGAGCAAGCCCTCCATATTGGATTTTTGCCGCCTCAAAAGGATGATGATCGAGATGCGATTGTGGAAATTAGAGCGGGCACGGGAGGTTCAGAAGCCGGACTTTTTGCCGGTGATCTCTATCGCATGTACACACGTTACGCTGAAAATAACGGCCTTAAATGTGAGCTCATTGAAGGAAGTGCAGGAGAAATAGGTGGCTTTAAAGAAGTGATTTTTCAGCTAAGTGGGGTACAAGTCTTCCGTAAACTTCGTTATGAAAGCGGAGTTCATCGTGTGCAACGTGTTCCTGCAACAGAAACTCAAGGACGCATTCATACCTCGACAGCTACCGTAGCCGTCTTGCCCGAAGCAGATGAAGTTGATATTGTTCTGCGTCCTCAAGATCTGCGTATTGAGGTCTGTCGATCAGGTGGACCAGGGGGTCAAGGAGTCAATACAACGGATTCTGCTGTTCAGATTTTGCATCTTCCGACAGGGAAAATTGTCCGTTGTCAAGATGGTCGTAGCCAACAAAAGAATAAAGAAAAAGCGCTCCAGATTTTACGGGCTCGTCTCTTAGAAGAGAAACGAGCAGAAGAAGACGCCAAATACTCCGAACACCGGCGTCAACAAATTGGCACAGGTGGGCGTGAGGAGAAAATTAGAACCTATAATTTTCCTCAAAATCGACTGACTGATCATCGTATTGGACTTACACTTTATAATTTAGATCGTATTATGGAGGGTGATCTCGACGGGCTTATTGGAGCTCTAGAGGCAGCTGATCTAGAACGTCGACTAGAGCAATCAGCTGCTTCTACATTGAGCGCAAGCTAGAGTGTATCAATTAAGAGCGTTCTTAAGCTTGTCTTACTTCTCTCTACTGTTCTTGATATGAATCCTCAAAAGTCAGTTCGCTTGCTCGAGGTGTTACAAGGAGGGACTGATTTTTTAAAAAAAAATAGCATTGAGCAACCTCGACTCCATGTTGAATATCTCCTTGCTCACGTTCTTGGCATTCCAAGATTAGAGCTCTATTTACAATTTGATCGTGTTTTAGAAGAGAGAGAACTTGCCCCATTACGTCTTTACTTGCGGAAGCGGAGTAAAGGGGTTCCCTTACAACATCTCTTAGGGAGTGTTGATTTTTTTGGGAGGAATTTTTTATCTGATGCGCGTGCACTCATTCCACGACCGGAGACAGAAGAGCTCGTAGAACGAGCACTCACGCATAAGAACATAAAACATGTTCTCGATGTGGGCACAGGCAGTGGAGTGATTGCCATTACCTTAGGGCTAGAAAATCCAGAAGCTGAGATCGAGGCTATTGATCTTTCTTTGAAAGCCCTTGAATTAGCTCAAGAAAATGCAGTGCGTCACCAGGTAACACGCATTCGATGGCATTGTGGTCATCTTTTACAACCCTTAGAACAAGCAGAAAGTATGATGCCTTTTGATCTAATCATTGCAAATTTGCCTTATATTCCTCGTAATGAAATTACCTCTCTCGCTCGAGAAATAGCATTTGATCCCATTATGGCCTTAGATGGAGGAGAGAGTGGACTCGATCTTATTGATGGGCTGATCACGCAAGCCCACAAATTTCTTAAGCCAGGAGGATTCCTCTTACTTGAAGTTGGAAAAAATCAAGAACAAGAAGTCATGCAAGCCCTCAGAGAACATCATTATCAAGAAATTTGTGCTCTTCCTGACCGTCAAGGCGTGCTCAGATTTATCGAAGCCGTTGGGCCTTAGATGATCTTTTAGGAGAAGATTTTTAACGTTCGTCTCTACGAACCATTAGGAGATAAATTAAATTGCCAAGTACCGCCACAAAAGCAGCAACGTAGGTCCATGCTGCGGCATTGAGGACATTGCGGACTCCGTTGATTTCAAGGGGGGATTTAATGATGCCCATCTTTTCAAGAATAACCTTGGCACGTGCAGATGCGTCAAATTCTACGGGTAAGGTGATTAATTGAAAGACCATGAGGATCGCATAACAAGCGATTCCCAGACTAATCAAATGGGTTATGTGAAAGAAAAAACCTCCCAAGATAACAAATGGGAGAATTTGTGAAGAAAATTGTGTGGCTGGGACCAGAATCATACGCCATTTAAGAGGAGCATAGTTTTTTTGATGCTGCAGGGCATGTCCACACTCATGGGCCGCAATACCAATGGCTGCAACGGAAGCACCAGAAAATATTTCTTGAGAAAGATGCAATGTTTTATCTGTAGGATTGTAATGATCTCCCATCATGCTATCGCTCGAGATAATCTTGACGTCATGAATTCCCGAAGCCTCTAAGATGCGTTGTGCTGTTTCACTGCCACTAAGACCACTGCTTGCAATTATTTTTTTATAACGCTTCATAATCGAGCTAACGTGCCACTGTGCCCAGAGACCCAAAACAAGAGGCACTCCAATGAGTAAAAAGTAAGTAGAAAAATTCATAAAAAATAAACATAGCATATTTTTTAAGATTTCAACTGGTCAAATAATTATTAGACTTAGCGTTTATGAAAAAAGCAGCATTGATTCTTGCCAGTATTTTTGTCGTGGTGACCTTAATTGTTTTTTGGAAATTAGGGCATTCAGGTCCGCGTACAGCTGCAGAGCTCCTTCCCAGCACAACAATAGCCTTGATAGAAGCCCCTGATCTGCCAGCAACTCTTGCACATTGGAATGAATCTGCGCTCAGTAAGTTAAGCAAAGAGCCCGAAGTGGCAGCATTTCTGCAACGTCCACTGAGTCGTTTGTATGAAACAAGTGGGTTGTTGAGTAATACAATGAGTTTTGCCGTAGCCACAGATCTTCTTAGTAAAATTCAGCCTGGTCGTTTCTTTGCTGCTCTAGAAGCTCAAGAAAAAGGATCCTGTTGGATTGCTGGGTGCCAATTTTTTGGACAGAGCAAATTCATGGAAGAGGGGCTTTATCATATGACTCAGGGTCTTGATACCCGTCTGGGAACTAGTACTGAAACTCTTCTCAACGCTCAAGAGCATCATGGTGAGCTCATCAAAAAAAGAACATATCCTTCCTTCGTTCTCTATAGTGCTATACATGGTCATTGGTGCTTTGTGAGTAATGATTTGGGGGCGCTTCAAACAACGCTTGATCTTTCTACACACTCACTTCTAAGGGATTCAAAGGCTGGCCAGCCCCAAGCTCTTGAGAAACTAGCACTCTACGCAAAAAATCGTCATCATCTTTTTTTACAGGGAGATATTTTTTGCTACCTCAGAGAACATCCCAATATTGAAAGCATTCCTTATATCTCCTCATTGCTTGAGGAAGAAGAACTTCTTAAACTTGCGCAAGCAAGTGGGGCTTCCTTTCGATTTACTAGCACCGGATTAGAGGAAAGATTATTTTTTAGCGGTGATTTTAATACCCAAGAAAGTATTTCTCATGAAGGAATCAAGCTCACAGAAGCAACAACATTGGGATTTATTGAACGACTCGCCGGATGGCAAGAAGTTCTAGAAAAGCTTAAAACCACTCGATCTATTTCTCCTGCTCTGGCGTCTCTGCTGAGCAATGTAGACCTGAACTTAGTCGGGTTAGCAGATTTTTTAAAACCAGAAATGATTTTTTCAATTGATTGGCTTACCTCAAGCATCTTGCCTACGTTTCTCCTTGCTGCTCCTGAAGATAATTCAGAGAAAAGTGCCCATTGGCTAGATCAAGCTGCTCGTGAGCTTGGAACATCGCTTCAAGCTTCGGATCAAAATGATCTATTGCTCTTTTCAATGTCAACAATTACTCCCAGTATCGAACCTGCTTTTGCCTCGGCTAATGGATTGTTTTTTATCTCCTCTCATGCTTCGACTATTATGCAAAAGAGTAACCGTAGTCCTGGAATGCCAACGTTAGAAGCAAATCCTGAATTCTCTAAAAATAAATCGCTCTATGATGCCACTAACGAGGCTTTTTTTTACTTTGACTCGAAAGAAATTTTTACACGCATTTACTCCTTAGCAAGACCCAGTCTGCTGTTAGGAGGTAACATGTTTCCTCAAGCAAAAGGGATGATTGATTTTTCACGGCTTCCCTCAACAGCCCTTGTCAGAAAATATCTCACGCCCATTGTGATCGCACAAAGCCACGAGCAAGATGGATTCTTGGTTCAATCATCAGGCCCTCTGTGTGCGACTCCACTCTATTTCTTAGGAAAAATCTTATACCAATATTTTATGCTCAAAAAAGAGACTGTCGCTAATGCCACATAAGATTTCTACCAGCATTGGTTCTCTGAAAACGATATTTTTAAGACTACGATGAGTTGTGACTTGCTCGTAGAAATAAAAACGTTAGACTAGTGTTCCCTTGTATTTTAGGAGTATGGCTAGGTAGCTCAGTCGGTAGAGCAGAGGACTGAAAATCCTCGTGTCGGGGGTTCGATTCCCTCCCTAGCCACATGTCTCTTCTCACGACAAGAGATGGGGGTGAATTGCCCAGCCACTGCAATACCTTTCTCAAAGCTTTTAAAGCTTCAGTTTTTAAACCTTCTTAAGGCTCCAAGCTAGCGAGGAGACGATTCCTCTTAATCGTGCATTAGTAATGATCAACTCTCCATTAAGTCAGCAGCATCATGGTTATGCTCGTATTCTCATCGATCGTACTGAGGGAACAGTTCTCGACTATGCCATTCCAGAGTTTCTCAAAAATCGTGTTCAGGTAGGAGCCCGTGTCCGTATTCCCTTGCGTGAGGCAGAAGTCATGGGGATCGTTTTGTCACTCCATGATGTCGTCGCCTTTACAAAGGTAAAGGCCATTATAGAAGTGATGGATTATCGTGCTTCACGACTAACGGCCCATCAGGTCTCATCTTCTTGCAAGGATTTGCCAGAGCGTCCACTCCTTTCAGAAAAAATCATGCAGCTTGCCCATTGGATGGCTGACTACTATGGCGCTTCACTTGATGCAGTCTTTAAGTCGCTTGTTCCTCAAAGCATTCGCAATCGATCTCTTAATGAAAAAAAAATAACAACCGTATCTCTTGTAAAAAAACCATCATTAGTATTTCTCAAGGAGCTTTCTCGACGTGCCCCCAGACAAAAACAGATCCTTGATACGCTCCTCCAGGCAGAGGGGACGCTACGTAGTAGTCAGTTGCTCAAGCAAGCAGATGCTAGTATGGCATCTCTTCATGCTCTTGAAAAAGCAGGGTGGGTGTTATTACAACAAGAATCATTATCCCGTGATCCCTTTGCCAATGAAGAGTTGTTACCTAGTCCGATTCCTAAGCTCAATGCCGATCAGCAACGAGCAGTGGAAAAGATCGATCAAGAATTAACCCGGATATTTCACACCGATCACCTGCGGAGACCGGGAAGCCAGATGGATGTTGCGTTAGACTCACATTGTGACTTGGACAGTATGTACGCATACAGCCCGGCGTCAAAATGTTCGTCTGCGTTGACTCGCTTGGCGAAGCTCGTCTCGCCCTTTCAGGACTGCCTCAAAGAGCCTACAAATTCTGGGCAGTCTCCCCCGCGGTCTCTTGGACCGCCGGTGGTACCCCATCAGGCTTCGCAGCCTCCTCGTCACGATCAGTATGAAATATCCGGGTTAACCCGGATATTTAATGCTGATTGTGAGGAGGCAGCACTATTAAGGCAACCCGTCTCACTTCCCTTTCTTCTACATGGCGTCACGGGCAGTGGTAAAACAGAAGTTTATTTACGGATCATGGAAAAGGCATTAGCGCTCGGCAAATCAGTACTTATCTTGGTCCCTGAAATAGCATTGACTCCTCAGACCGTAGAGCGTTTTCGCTCACGCCTCGAGCAGACACAAGAAAAGCGTTTCATTGCTGTGTTGCACAGCCATCTTTCCGAGGGAGAACGCCATGATGAATGGTTGCGTTTGCATCGCGGCGAGGCACGTATTGTGATTGGGGCACGGAGTGCTATTTTTGCACCATTAGAAAAACTCGGTCTCATCATTGTGGATGAAGAGCATGAAACAAGCTACAAGCAAGAGGAGACCCCACGCTATCATGCACGCGATGTTGCTGTCATGCGTGCACGTTATGAAGGTGCCGTGCTTGTCCTAGGAAGTGCGACTCCTGCTATTGAAAGTATGCACAATGTGCATCAAGGAAAATATCGTCTCCTAGAGCTTCCCGAGCGTGCGGATCATCAACGCATGCCACTCGTTCGCGTGATTGATATGCGCTTGCAAGGAAAGCAAAAAGGGGCCGATGCCATCCTTTCTGTACTGCTGCGCAAGGCGATCGCCCAACGTTTGGAGTGCTCCGAGCAAATCATTCTTTTTTTGAATCGTCGTGGTTTTTCGAGTGCTCTCTTGTGTCCTGCGTGTGGAACGGCTTGTTCTTGTCCTAACTGTAGTCTCTCACTCACTTTTCATCGTGCAACAGAGCAGCTCCTCTGTCATCTCTGTGGATATCATCAAAAACCACCCACCACCTGTCCTAGCTGCCATGAGGCTGGTATCTTATACTCCGGAGTAGGCACACAACGTGTTGAGGCTGCCGTTGCTCAGGCCTTTCCAGAGGCACGAAGTTTTCGCATTGATGCAGACACCATGCAGCGAAAGGGATCGTATCAAGAGACTTTTGACCGATTTAGAAAAAAACAGATCGATATTCTCATTGGCACACAAATGATCGCTAAAGGACTTGATTTTCCGAACGTCACTTTAGTTGGAATTATTAATGGAGATACTAGCCTTCATGCTCCTGACTTTCGTGCAGGAGAAAGAACCTTTCAACTCCTTACACAAGTTGCAGGTCGTGCGGGCCGGGGCGATCGTGAAGGTGAGGTCATGATTCAAACATACACCCCAGAAAGCCCTTCTATTCAATTTGCCAGGCATCATGACTACCACGGTTTTTTTGAGCAAGAGGTCGTCTTTCGTAAAAATTTTGGATATCCGCCTTTTGAGAAAATGATTTTAATTCAACTCAGAGGGCGTCTTCAGGAACAAGTAGCCTTGGAGGCTGCGGCTCTTAGGCATCAGCTCCGCTTAACCCTTCCTGATGCTATCAAGGTTGGAGAAGCCGTTGCTGCTCCCCTTGAACGAGCACATGGATATTACCGTTTTCATGTCGCACTGCATGGTTTTTTCCCTAAATCAATCAAGGCAACATTACGAAAAACCCTCTCTAAATCTCTCTTCCCATCTGGGATCATCGTGACCATGGATGTCGATCCTCAGTCCTTGATGTAGGAGGCTCTTAAACTATTTTTCATTGCGAGGATTATCAGGAGCAGGAGACATGCCTACAGGAAAGGGCTCATGCATAATAGAATCAGAATCACTTTCCATAACATCCTCGTCCTCGTGATCAGAACCGGAACTACTATCATCCTCGCTTGATGATTGACAGTGCTGATCAGTGCGCTGTTCCCATTGACATGGATAATATATCCCCCTAAAGCCTTCACTCTTTTTTTCTAAATGCGGGTTACTCGATGAATGTGGGTTATTATTGAGCGGATCCTCATCATATCGCATAAAGCTAAAACGTTCAATGCTGCTATGACTTGTGAGGCCAGTTGATCGTGGAGAGGAAGAGCGACAATCATAATATTGTATCACTGAAATAGGGCTGCCGTAAGTCGATTGCGTGCTTGTAGGGAGCTCATGGGGATCCTGCGATGCCAAATGTATGCTCTCACCAGAAGTGAGCGGAGATGAATCATCCTGTTCACTATGTGATTGCCCTTCGTAGGTAATATTTGGAAAGCGATGGCTGAAGCTAGGTTCGCTAGATTTCTGTTTTGAAAGGGAGCTGTTTCTTAAAAGCTTTGTATCATCATCTCTATTAGAATTTATAGAGTGGCAACGAGCACTAGGTGAATGATATACATGACCATTATAATCGATGGTGATCAACTGATTATCATGATCGCTTCTGCTGTTGTTGCGCTGGGGGGTATTGCTCCACGAGCTTCTGGTAGCGTATGCTCCTACAATGAGCGTAGAAAAAATGGTAATGGCAATCATATTGTCAGACCACTCTGAATCTTGTGAAGATCTGTGACTATTGGCGCTCAGACTTTTTTCCTCTTCTTTTTGTAAGATCCAATAGATTTGATTGGAGTAAAGCTTAGGGTCAAATCCATTGATTTGAGAATTAGAGCTCCGCGACCATGCAACAAAAGGGTTGAGAGAGTCGGCGCTAGGCGCAAGAGTATGATTTCTCCAGGTAGAATAGTACTCTTCATTTTCATCGCTTAAGCAAAGAAATTGAGAATCTAATGAGGGGTCCTCAATGTTTTCGTAGTGATAATCCCCAGGTACGCCATAACGGATGATCGAGCTCATCGGGGGATAAAGATCATCATATTCTGCTTCTAGGCGAGCGTGATTGAGAAAGAATGCGTAGGAGCAAATTTCGTTTTTTTGCGATGATTCCTGAGCCATCGAGCATTCTCCAAAAAAAAGATGAGTCATGCAAAGAAAGTTTATACAGAGGGAAAAATGAAAGGTTTTCATGAAATGACTCTCGTTGATCAATAATACGGGCTCAAGTAAGAAAACAGCCAACCTGTTTTCATCTCAATCCATCATAAACTTTCGAGCAAGCCTACGAAAAAATCTTCCATTTGCTTTCCCGGTCTTCGCAGTAGATCGGTATGAAATATGCGGGCTAGTACACCTACTCATAAAACTCAATGGGCTTGGGGCGAGTCAGATTCATGACAGGAGAGGCATTAGGCAAATCCATGGGGAGAGCTGGCTCAGCGCGTCGAATCTCTGTGTTGACAGGGAGGGCCTTCTCAATAGCAATATTGCTATTCTTCGATTCTTTTTGCTCTCCGTCTCGAGTATTTACTAGAGGAACGAGCGATTCGTGCGTTGTGCTTTTCGCATCAGTGGCAATAGCCTTAGCGACTGGTATCCTTAGATTCATTGATTTTCCAGTAGGTAGAGGCACAATGCTTTGATACACATCTTCGGATGCTAGAAGCGTTGGTCCAGTGGCAATAATGGGTGAAATGCTATCCAGGTCGATTGCTGAGACTGCACGAGGCCATTCTTCGGCCTCAAAATCTTTTGTATAATCGTAGGGGTGATGACCATGCACGTCACAAGAACGTTTTGGGATTTGAGCATCGGTAGCATATTGAGTAATAACGGAGCGAGCTTCTTGACATGCATCCGTTGCTAATAATCCCGAAGAACGACAAATAGGAAGTGCATGCAGTGTGGTTGGGGGAGTGATTAACTGGGGAGCAAATGTCCCCAATGAGGCATTCATGACTGATACCCAAACGGGTAATGCGAGTTCTTTTCCAAAAGCACCACGATAGATTCTCTGTGGCTTATCAAAGCCGAGCCAAACTCCACAGGTGATTTCACTCGAATAGCCTATAAACCAGACATCCGTAAAATCATAGGCAGTACCACTTTTGCCTCCAGAGGCAAAGGAAGAAAGATTTTCTTTTTTGATTTCTGAGGCATCAACCTGATGTAACGCATCATCTAAAATTGCATGTGTTTGAAAAGCTGCTTCAGGAGAAATGACATCGACCCGCCTAAGAGACTTTTCAAAAAGCAAAGATCCATCGGAATCGGTGATTTTAGAAATGGTATAGATTTTTTCAGGGCGACTGCCTGCTCCTGGAAATAGTGAAAAAGCCAGTGTTAAGCTATCAAGTTCCATTTCGCTTGATCCAAGATAGGCGTTAGAAAATTCACGTATAGGATTCTCAATACCAGCATCTCTACAGAATTTTTTTAGGCAGTCGATGCCAGTAAGAAGGCCCAAGCGGACAACCGCCGCGTTTTTTCCTCGAGCTACCGCTTCATGCGATGTCATAGGGCCTTCATAACTATTTTCCGCGGACTCTACCCCCCATTCTCCTAAAATACCAGTTTCCCCACCAATCATCACATAATGGTTGTCCATACAACTATCATCCACCACCTCTCCGGGAAAAATTCCTTTACTATAGGCCGCGGCTGCAAGCAATGGAGTAAATAGCGTTCCTGGTGGTCTGCGCCCTTGCAATGCACGATTGTATTCACTATGCATAAAATCGCGACCGCCTACTAAAGCTAAAATCCCCCCCGTATGATTATCAATAGTTAGAACAGCTCCTTGTAAGTAAGAGGGGATCGGAAAGTTGATAAATCCGCCCTTGGCAACTATCTCTTCGAGCTTACTATTACGTTCATGATAGGCGGCATAAGTTTCATGGTTGTATCCCTTGGTTAGGTCAATTTTATCGAGCTCCTTGCGCAATGCTGTTTCAGCCACGCCTTGAAGATGTATATCAAATGTTGTATCAATACGGACCCCCCCATTCATAGCCCGTTCATATCCTAAGGCTGCAATGGCCTGCTGTCGTACTAGATCAATTGCATAAGAAACTTTAAAGGGGTTACTTCGTTTTTGAACACCAAGAGGCAGGGTTAGTGCTTCTTGTAATTCTCGTTTATTAATGAATCCTAGTTCGTGCATGCGATTTAATACAAAATCACGCACTCCTTGTGCACTCTTTGCATTATTCCAGGGAGAAAGAGCATTGGGGCTTTTGAGTAAACCTGCTAAGAGTGCACTTTCGCTCACCGTTAATGCGCTAGCATGCTTGCCAAAGTAACCCATTGCAGCAGCCTCAACACCATAAAAACCGCTGCCAAAATAAACCCTGTTTAAGTAGAGCTCCATAATTTTTTCCTTTGAAAAATGATGTTCTATACGATGAGCTAAAAACATCTCGAGAATTTTGCGATGAATACTACGCTCATGTAGGTCAAAGCAATTGCGTGCTAATTGTTGAGTGACAGTGCTTGCGCCCTGTTTAATACGTCCCTGTCGATAATTGCTAATTGCAGCACGTATCACGCCAAAATAATCGACTCCATCATGCTCAAAAAATCTATTGTCCTCTTCTGTAACAATTGCAAAAACCATGTTTTTAGGAATTTCTGAAAAATGAATAGGCAAGCGATTTTGAATAAAAATCTTTCCCATCTCGACTCCGTTACGATCGTAAATAACGCTTGCAGATTCCATGGTTTCAAGCTTCGAGAGATCATACCCCTCAACTTGATTAGCAAATTTATAGGCAAGGTAGCCATATGCTAAAAAACTACCCGCACACGCTATCATCACTAGTATGACGATGAGAAGAAACCACCATCGTAGATACCACGGTTTTTTTTCGTACGTTTCCCAACTATAATAATTCATCTAAAAAAGCTATACACTGCCAAATCTACGCTCCCTTTTACTGGCACTAACCCTGCCTTTGCGGCTTCCTCGTCACGATCAGTATGAAATATCCGAGTCAACCCGAATATTTCACACTAAATCTATTACGGCTTGTGGAAAGCTCATTATTACTGCGTTGGTCTCGAATTGTGATTTGGGCGGTATGTACACATACAGCCCGGCATCACAATCCTTCACCCGCCTTGTACTAACAAGCTTTGCACAGCGCCTCATTACGATTCAGTATGAAATATCCGGGTTAATCTTTTTTAAGCACTTGTTTTGCTAACTCTACCGGCGGAGGGGTTCGAACCCACACATCCTTGCGGATACCAGATTTTGAGTCTAGCGCGTCTGCCAGTTTCGCCACGCCGGCTTCATGAGAAACTAAGAGATAAGAGTATTGGCTAGAATGCGAATATTTCAAACTGATTTGTCAGAAAACCTCATTTTCATTTGTACCGACTATAAGAATAGAAATTTCTTAAATTTTTTCTCAAGAAGGATATAATGAGTAAATGTATTTTTTGATCAATCGGTCCTTAACGATTCTGCGATTTTTTCTGCTTGCAACGTGCGCTCTTCCTCTAACTCCTCTCCAAGCAATGGCAATGCCACTCCCGTCATTAGAACAGCGTCTCTCGTATGTAGAAGCAATGCTCCATAATGATGATCCAACATCTACGGGTATTGCTCCCATCGCCTCACCCTGGCATACAGGCTGGATGATGGTTGCGGCTGTTTTAGTTTTTTTTATGGTGCTTCCAGGACTTGCCCTTTTTTATGGAGGTCTGGTACGTCAGAAAAATGTTCTTTCCATTTTAGCAATGTGTTTTGGGATTGCTGGAGTTGTCACAATACTTTGGTGGGCTTGCGGGTACAGTTTGGTGTTTGGTCATAATTTTAATTCCCCTTTTTTAGGCGGTTCAGAATATTTTTTCCTGCAAGGAGTCACTTCATTACCAAATACGAGTTATGCTTATTGGATTGCTCAAAATATTTTTTGTATCTATGAACTCGCTTTTGCCATTATTACTCCAGCGCTCATTTTTGGAGCCAGTGCAGAACGGATGAAATTTTTAGCGATTCTCCTCTACACATTGTTATGGATGTTTAGTGTCTATTTTCCTCTAGCACACATGATTTGGGGTAACAATGGCCTCTTTAATGGCTTGCTCAATCCAGATGCCTGGATGCCTGCGCTTGATTTTGCTGGTGGCACAGTGGTGCATATGTCGTCAGGAATTTCTTCCTTAGTGCTCTGTATTATTCTTGGAAAACGTTTGGGGTATGGGAAAGAACCCATGATGCCTCACAGCCTTGTTTTAACAGTTGTTGGCGCTGGCATTCTTTGGATTGGATGGTATGGCTTCAATGCTGGAAGTGCTCTTGCTGTTGATAGTGTCGCCATGAATGCCTTTATGACAACAACACTTGCTGCTGGTACTGGTTGTCTGACTTGGCCAACAATGGAGTTTCTTTTTCGAGGAAAACCAAGTGTTTTGGGTTTTTGCTCAGGAGCAGTTGCAGGATTAGTCGTGGTCACTCCAGCGGCAGGTTTTATTGATAGCACCGGTGCTGTCTCGCTTGGCTGTGTGGCAGGTATTATTCCTTATTTTGCCTGTACAACATTTAAAAAGATTTTCCGCTATGATGATGCGCTCGATAGCTTCGGTATTCATGGAGTTGGTGGGACTATCGGAGCACTCTTGACGGGATTGTTTGCAACACCTGCCGTGAATGCTCACCTTATTTCGCCCATTACCATGCATAATGGACTTGAGCAAGCGTTAAGAAATAAAACCATTTGGTTGATTCAAGCAAAAGCACTTGGTATTAGTCTCTGCTATGTCGTGATTGCAAGCCTGATAGTCACACATCTTGTTCAATTCCTTATGACTCTGCGTGCTGAACAAGAAGATGAGTCTCAAGGGCTCGATATTAGCGAGCACGGAGAGGAAGGCTACACCATGAGTGGCTAATGGACGAGTATAAAACTTGAATTAAAAATTTATATTATGAAAAAAATCGAAGCTATCATTAAGCCCTTTAAAATTGAAGAAGTCAAAGATGCCCTTAATGAAATTGGGATTGAAGGAATGACCGTGACTGAGGTGAAAGGGTTTGGTCGCCAAAAAGGACATACTGAAATTTATCGTGGTAGCGAATATACAGTAGATTTTCTTCCTAAAATCAAAATTGAAATTGTCCTTGCAGATGAGGCTCTCGAGGGAGCTATCGAGGCTATTATGAAATCAGCAAAGACCGGAAAAATTGGTGATGGAAAAATTTTTGTTTTTCACGTCGAAAATGCCATCCGTATTCGTACAAATGAAACCGGCGAGAAAGCCGTTTAGCCCTGGGGTCATCAAGGGGTCAGGGTTCAATATTCATATGACCTGATTAATAATGACTCTTTGATGTCAATATTGAAAATTGAACCCTGACCACCCTTTGACGCTATGAAGTGAATTGCATGCTTTCACTCTTTACGCGAGGCCTCCCTAGCAAAATGGTATTCTTCGTCCTGTCGCGGCATCAGCCTGAGTTTTTGTTTCAATAAAATTTTTCCAAGAATTTGTTTTCTCTGATTTTCTTTTTTTTGTAAGAGGTACCGATGGCGTACGCAGGTGAGTGAGTCCTATCGCCATGGCATCAGCTGCATCACTAGGAGGGGTTTCTCTTAATTCCAATAAAGCGCGAACCATAAAGGCGACTTGATTTTTAAGAGCTCCTCCATAACCCACAACTGCCTGTTTGACACGTCTGGGGGGATATTCATGAATTGGAAAACCATGTTGAGCGGCTATTAATAGAACAACTCCACGTGCAGCTCCTAAGACAATAGCAGTCGAATAACTCTGAACATAGATGACACTTTCTAAGACGATGACTGTTGGTCGATGTTGACTAATGACTACAAGCAATCGGTTGTGAATAGCTAGTAAAGAATCCGGAACGCTTATTTGGGGAGGATTTTTAATCACTCCATATTCTAAACACCGAATTTTAGTGCCAAATTCTTCTAAAACAGCAAAACCAGTCCCGCGCAAGGATGGATCTATGGAAAGGAGACGCATGATTTTGCTGGAACAGACTCCGTTAACTAGTGATTGAGGAGTAAACTACAAGAAAAAAATAAGTTTCTAAAAAAATGCTCTCCTCTTGAAGGATCCTGTTAGTGCGTTCCTTGAAAACCTAGGCCTCCAAGAGCCCCGGCTCCTTCCCAAGAGGCAGGCTTATTCCATGGAATAGGGCTTGCGGAGGCAGGCAAGTTATTTTCAGAACCGCCTCCGAGACTCTCACAGCTTGTTAGGAGCATTAAACAAGAGAAGATAATCACTGAGGATACAAAGACTTTAAGCATGGTTTTGCTCTTATTTTGTAGGTGTATTTGCTACAACAACTTGATCACCAACTTGCGCAGTCACATTTGCAACAAGAGAGTCTTTGATTAAGTCTGCCGCAGAAGTTAATTCCTCTACTGAGGTGACTGTTGCTTTTGCAATAATTTTGTTCTCATGTTTGATAAAAATTTCAGTTCCATTGACCATTCCATCCTGACTGCCCATATTAATAACGACAAAATTCCATATTGTGTTAACAGCAACGACCTTTCTCTCTTTGCCTCTTGTTGGACTTGATGTTAACTCGCCAGGAGAAGTTTCACTCTGCACGGTATCAGTTTTGATGTCAGTATGTTTTGCTTTGTGCTGATTGGAGCTATTTTTCAATCTTGTTGGTTCCTTGGATTGAGGAAGTTCTTGAAGAGCTGTTTCTAGCTCTTCGATACGTGCTCCTTTTACGGAAAGTTCATTTTTGATGTCTACTAATTCTCTTTCTTTGTCAGCTAAGCTCTTGTGCATTTGAGTAAGATCATCAGTAGCCTTCGCTAAAGATTCCTTTGTAGCGCTAAGTTCTTTCTGATTTTTTTCTTGATCCGCAGATTGTGTGGCGGCGGTCTCTTTGAAGTCCTTCAGTTCTTTTTCTGTTGCGGTAATAGTATCATGCTGTTCTTGGATAATTGATTCTTGATTGCGTGTCATCTCTTTGAATCGATGTTCGTTGACATACCCTAAAAAAGAAGCGCCGATTAAAAGTAGTAGCGAAATATAGAAAAGAAATTTTGACATAAAATAAAATATTGATTGTATGCAACGATACATAAAATAAAACAACAATCTAGCTTAAACCTAACAACAATATGTATGAAGATCAGGGATTTTTACCCACAAGGTGTTATGGCTTCCCTGCTTCTGCAGTAGATGAAGTAGATCTGTGCGAAGTAGTATTAGGCTATATTCCAATTTTTCACACATAGGAAACCTTGGCCCAACGACAAAGCGCAAAATATTTTTCAATATCATATTCGTTACCAATGAAAATGAGGAATTTTTTACTTGCCTTGTGTTTGCCCTATGATTCTTGTCAGGAATTCATTGATGCTTTGATAGCATTTCACACTTCTGTTTTGAAGCGAGGAAAGAAGTTCAGTGTAACCCAAACCTAATTTTTATTTGTGACAAATATACATCGAGAGGAATCTGATAGTATGGGCACCATTATGGTCCCGTATGACCGTTATTATGGAGCTCAAACAGCACGATCTCTGATTTACTTTAATATAGGTAGTGATATCAAACCTCCCGAGCTCATTAAGGCGCTTGGTTTATTAAAAAAAGCGTGTGCTCAAGCTAACTATGATTTCAAACAACTCTCAAAAGAAAAAACAGCCCTCATCATTCAGGCTGCAGAGGAAGTAATCTCAGGAAAATTAAATGACCATTTTCCTTTGCGCATCTGGCAAACAGGGAGTGGCACGCAAAGCAACATGAATGCTAATGAGGTGATTGCGAATCGTGCTATTGAACTAGAAGGAGGCGTCCGTGGTTCTAAAACACCCATCCATCCCAATGATGATGTCAATAAATCACAGTCCTCTAATGATACCTTCCCAACAGCCATGAATCTGGCTGCGCTTATGATGATTCATGAGCACTTAATACCTGTAATCAAAAAACTTCGTGATGCCTTGCAGGAAAAAACAAAAGAGTTTGCCACTATTGTGAAAATTGGCCGTACGCATTTGCAAGATGCAACACCTTTGACCTTAGGTCAGGAGTTTTCTGGTTATGTTGCTATGCTTGATGCAGATCTTAAGCAGATCGAGAAATCTCTGCTTGGTTTATCAGTGCTTGCTATTGGAGGGACGGCTGTGGGGACAGGCCTGAATGCTCCTCCTGGATTCGGAGAGCGCGTTGCTCACTATTTAACAGAATATACCAACATTGCCTTCACTTCTGCCGAAAATAAATTTGCTGCTTTATCCAGTCATGGAGAATTTGTCTTTGCAAGCGGGGCTCTCAAATCATTAGCTGCCTCACTGATGAAAATCGCTAATGACTTTCGTTGGTTGGCATCAGGCCCTCGCTGTGGATTAGGAGAGTTGATACTTCCTGAAAATGAACCTGGCTCTTCGATTATGCCAGGCAAGGTGAATCCCACACAATGTGAGGCAGTCACCATGGTTGCCATTCAGGTTATGGGAAATGATTCTGCTATTAGTATGGCTGCTTCACTTGGTAATTTTGAACTTAATGTTTATAAGCCCGTCATTATCCACAATTTTCTGCACTCAGTACGCCTCTTAATCGACGCCAGTCATTCCTTTAGGATACATTGCGTTGAAGGAATCCGCGCCAACAAAGAAAAAATTATAGAACATCTCAATAATTCACTCATGCTCGTGACAGCGCTCAGTCCGCATCTTGGATATGACAACGCTGCCCAAATAGCCAAAAAAGCGCATGTAGAGAGCATTAGCCTCAAACAAGCAGCGCTAGCTTTAGGATTTGTTACAAGCGAGCAATTTGATGCGTGGGTTATCCCCTCAAAGATGACCTGATGCTATGCAACGGCCTCAAAGAATTATTCTGGTTCTTGGGATTTTTCGCAGCGGTATGAGCCTTTTAACAAAGGGGCTAGAAACTATGGGTGTTTCTTCAGGAACTTTTTTTCTGCCTCACGATGCTTTGGAGCCAAGAGATCATTGCACGAACATAGGATTTCATGATTTTAATCTTTCGCTCTTGAATTCTTTGGAAGGGCGGAAGCGTCTCATTCTTGCGCTCAGCGAGGAAGAGGTCACGTTGTTATGTAAGAAAGGTTTTTTTTCACAAGCTAAAGACCTTCTTCTTGACACAATCTCGACCTCAAATCTTCTTACAATCCAAGATCCTATGTTTTCTATTGTATGGCCCTTTTGGAAAAAGGTATTTGATGCATGTAATATAGAAGCTTCCTTTCTCATGACACTTAGGGATCCCGCGAGTGTTGTTACCTCTATAATCGATTCTAAAAGGCATACCAGGAAAGAAGATCCTGCAAAGTTCTTTTGGACATGGATCTCCTATATTTTAAATTTTTTGGACTATTCCAAGGGGCACGAGCGGATTTTAATCAATTATAATGAGCTTCTTAAAAATCCGGAACATCAGATGCAAAGGATCGCGCAACAATGGAATCTCACATTAGATCAAGAAAAGCTCAAAACGTACTCTCGTTTTTTTATTGATTCCTCACTCTGCCATTTTCAGAAAGATCAGACATCTTGCCTCGCTGAGGATTTCTATAAAAAGTTTGCCATCCAAATCTATCAAGCGCTTCTGGCTGTTGCACAAGATACATCGTCATTTGAGGAGATCGATACTCGAGTTTCAAAATGGCACAAAGAATTTGCACGGGTCTATTCACTTTTAGTCTTAGCGGAAAAACATGAATGGACCATCGATGCTCTCGAAAGAAAAATTTTAGAGCGTCACAACTTGCTTGATGAACTTCAGGAAAAAATCAGCGAAACAACACGTTCTACAATAAGTCTTTCAAAAATACTAGATGATCACAACCTGCAGGTTGCCTCTCTCATTAATGAGCAGAAAAAACATAATGACGAGATCTTCCAATTAACAAAACAATTGGAGAGAAGAGGGCGTTGTTAAATTCGAAAACATGAAGAATCAACAGCGCGTTATCTTAGTTCTTGGAGTTCCTCGTAGCGGCACAAGCGTTCTAACCAAAGGCATGGAAACTATGGGGGTCTCTTTAGGTCCTGAGTACGGCACTCAAGATTCTTGGAAGAAACAGGATCTATGGGAAGATCCAGATTTTCACACGCTCAATCTGACCATGGTCCATTTTATAAAAGGTCATGAGCGAGATATTCTTTCAGTTACCGATAAAGAAGTTGAAATTTTATGTAAGAAAGGATTTCTTGCACAAGCATCAGAATTATTATTACAAAAATTTCCAGAAAACATGCCTTTAGGCATTAAGGACCCACGATTTTCCATATTACTTCCTTTTTGGAAAAAAGTATTCTTGCACGCTCGTTTTCATCCATCCTTTGTCATTGCATTACGAAATCCGCTGAGTTTCGCTCGAGCCCAAACACAACATCAGGAACAATCTTTTTCGATGTGGATATCCTATCTTTTAAGTTGTCTCGAGCACTCAAGAGATCATGAGCGAATCCTTGTTGATTACGACGAGCTTATTAAAAACTCAGAGCATCAAATGAAAAGAATAGCTCAGGCTCTTGAGCTCACTATCAATCCACGGTACTTAGAGTCGTATTGCACGGAGTATGTTCATCCTTTAGGGCGTCGTTTTCATGAACCTTTCGGACTCGTGCATCATGATGATTATTGTGAACAATTTGCCGTTAATATGTACTCACAACTTCTAAAAGTCGCTCAAGATAACATCGGGTTTCAAAAATTAGAAGTATCTCTAAAAAAATGGACAAGCCAATTTAGAGGCATTCACTCTCTATTAGTCCTTGCTGAAAAAAACAACGGTACCATTTATCAAATAAAAAAGACGCTTCAACAAGTCGATGCATCCATTCATCAAGCACACAAAGAGATGACTCAAAAATCATATCTCATGGCTAGCTCTTGTCTGAAAATTCATCAACGTAAATTAGAAATCACCTCTCTTCTCTGTGAACAAGAGGAGCGTCTTCGTCAATTGCAGAACCTTCAACAAAGCTTAGAAATACAAAATCGTCTTATTGCAAGCTAACCCGAACAATTCGAGAAGATATCAGATTTTTATCTTAGAATATTTCATAGCAATCTACTGCGGAGCCTGGAAAGGGAGGGTGGATTCTGCGTTAGACTCACATTTTGACTTGGATGGTATCGACACATACAGCCCGGCATCACAATCCTTCACCCGCCTTGTACTAACAAGCTTTGCACAGCGCCTCATTACGATTCAGTATGAAATATCCGGGTTCAAGCAATGGGACTATACATGAATATTTCATGGCCGATGTCATGTCTGGGAGGTAGACTTCCCTAATTTACTTCTTCCATCTTCGCTATGCTTCGATCACTACGCAGATTTCTACGGCATGTTTTAAGTTCTTGTGGTCATGCACTCGGCACATTGGTCACGACATGTGCGCGACGTCCTCCATTAGAAAGGCTAAAAAATCCTGACATCTCGGTTCATTTACTCGTTTCTTCAAAAACGTGGCACGCAGGTTTACTGGCCGCCATTAGTTTTGAATTTTTCACAGAACGTCGCTGGAATTTATTTATTCACGAGGATGGATCCCTTTGCGACAAGGAAAGACAACGTATTGAAAAGGTACTGCCTGGGGTTCATTTTATTTCTAGAAAGCAAAGTGAGGAGAAAGTCAAAGATGCCTTAGCAAATTACCCGGTTTGCCTGGCTCATCGAGCAACCCATAATCTTTTTTTAAAATTTTTTGATATTCCTCTCTTTGTACCTGGAGAACGATTTATTTTTCTTGATTCAGATGTTCTTTTTTATGCGAAGCCAGAGGAAATCATCGATTGGGCAGATTCAGATAATGATAGTTTTTTTTACAATAAAGATACTAAAGAAAAATATTGCATTCCTCGGAGTGATATTCAAAGAGAACTTAATATCGAACTTTGGCCATGCTTTAATAGTGGACTCATGTTGGTTCCCAAAGAAGCGCTCTCATGGAAGATTGCAGAAGAATTTCTCCTAACCTTTGAAACAACTGCCCATCATCCACAATTTTTTGAACAAACACTCTATGCGGTTATGGCTTCGATTTGGAATCAGGGAGAAGCACTTCCTCTAACTTATGAAATTAGCTGGGGTTTTTTTCGAGATAGAAAAAGCATCGCGCGTCACTATGTTGGTGCTTTTAAATATGATATTCTCTACCTTGAGGGACCATTATTCTTACTTTTTAAAATGTTTTTTTGGGCCAAGTAATAGACCAAGCTTTTTAACAGCCTTGCGTATTTTTGGATCCTCAAGGAGCTCTAAAGCTTGACTGATAGGAACAAGACGACGCAGTCGCAAATGCTCTTCTGGCCAAGATCCAAGTAATTTCGAAATTTTCATTGCATAAATCTGCAAAAAACGTCCATCGCTCATCTGAGTGCGAATCCGCACGTCATTGCGAATGGTCCCAAGCACTCCCCCCTCCTCGACGCCCTCCATTAATGCTGCTTCGTGAGGCGTCATGCCCACCTCTTGCTGGCCTTTAGGAAGAATCCATCGGTTGCCTGAAGAATTTGTAATGAGCAGTACGTATAACTTGCCAGCTTTAATGACATAGGGAAGAATGCCCACCTGATAAATATCTTTAGGTTCTGGAGCCCCGTACATGGCCATAGAAATTGTTTCATATTCTTCACGTAGGGTGACTTCTTCACCTAAAAAATCAAAAGCTTCCAAGGCCTTTCTATGAGCAAGTGTTGGAAACATCACCTCCGCAAAAATCAAAGGGGCATGTTCTCCTAAAAACGAATCTATGGTAACTTCTAGTCCATTGATGAAAGAAATAGAGCGTTGAAAACAAATGCGCTGTCCTTGTGTAAAAGGCCATAAAAGATCAAATTGTGCTTTTGTTAGCCTTGATTCTTGAAGCGTTGCGCATTTTTTGTTTTCTTTACAAACAAGAAAATACTTACGGTGCACACGTCTGAGTTGCAGATCTCTTTGAGGATGCCTGGGGAAATACCCCTCCTCGATTTCAAAAGATTTAGACGAGGAGAATCCAGATGGTTTTTTTAAAACAACAAATTTACGGCGCATGAGATCATTCTTTGCGTTCATGACTTCAAAAACCTATCACAAAGATTGACAAAGCAACGAGATAATTCATGATTCTAGCCCGGATATTTCATACCAATCGTGACGAGGAGACTGCGAAGGTTTATGGGGTAAGGCGAGTGATGAAGTCTGACGACGGCTGTATGAGTCCATACTGCCCGAGGAAGACTTCGAGCTTGAACGAAGCATCCATCAGCCTTCCCGGTCTCCACAGTAGATGAGTATGAAATATCCGGGCTAGGGTACTCAGCTTCTCTCTGACGTTCTATGCTCTTTTTTCCTTTTTTTTATGGTGGCCGTAGCTCAATGGTAGAGCTCCAGGTTGTGGTCCTGGCTGTTGCGGGTTCGAGTCCCGTCGGTCACCCCAGATCTTCTGTTTTTCTATCAATTTGTGTGGCATATAGTGGGTCTTGAGCTCAGACGCAAAGCACGACAGAAAACTTGCAACAATGGACATGACTTTTACGAAAAAAGATTGAGTCATGGTACTTGAAAGTAATTTGACTATAATTTCTCAAGTCTACTTAGGTGAATGTTAGGATTATGAAAGGCTACAAAATTATTCGTTTTCTGCTTTTTCTGCTCTTTTTATTTGTAATGATTGCAGGGCTCCTTGTATGGAAATCCTATCACGCATCTCTGCTTGAAAAAAAAATATATCAGCAACCATCTGCCCCACCATCTGCACCGTTAATAGAAAGAAAATTATTTTCTTTTCCCAATCACTCGCTTCAAGTTTTAGAAGAAGAATTCACCAATCTTGTATCCCATATTGTGCCCTCCGTGGTGAGTATCACTTCTCTGGATGCTCCTAGTTACGAGACAGTGTTACGAGAATTTTTTGGATTTACACATGATTCGACATCTTCTTCAAATAAGATGGGCTCTGGGATTATTGTCTCGAAGAGGGGAGATATTATTACTAATTGGCATGTCATTAAAGATGCGATCGAGGTAACTGTTCAATTAGATGATGGACGTTCTTTAGCGGCAAAGCTTGTTGGCTGTGATGAAAAAGCTGATGTTGCTATTCTCAACATTCAAGCTGATCATTTAACTCCGATTGCCTTTGGTAATTCTGACTTAGTGAAAGTTGGGCAAAAAGTTGTGGCAGTCGGCAATCCTTTTGGTCTTCAAGAAACCGTCACTGACGGCATTATCAGCGCTAAAGGGCGCCGTGCTTTGAATGAACCGTCTTATGAATTTTTTCAGACAAGTGCCCTTATTAACCCTGGAAATTCAGGCGGTCCCTTAGTGAATATTCATGGAGAAGTCATCGGTATTAATAACTTTATTATCAGTCGCAGCGGTGGTGCTGAAGGCCTTGGATTTGCGATCCCTTCCAATGTGGTGCGTCGAATTTATAATGATATCACAATGTATGGCCATGTTATCAACCCTTGGTTTGGAGTTGTCTTGTGCGCTCTCAATAAGCCCCTAACAAGAACTTCTGGAGCGGTGATTGCAGGAGTGCTCTTGAACTCGCCTGCAGAAAAAGCAGGAATCAACATCGGTGATGTCATTACAGCTTTTAACAATCATTCTATTAAAAATTCCTTAGACCTTCGCCGTTGTGTCGAACAGACGAAAATAGGAGAACACGTCGCCTTAACCATTCAACGCTGTGGCCGTGTTGTCTCCTTAACTGCAACGATGGAAGAGGAGCCTCACTGTAGGCGTCAATGAATGAACATGAGGAATATTTTTTCTTGTCATTAATAGAAACCATCACTACATTGCAGCGTCAACTTTACACCGACCTCAATAAATTAAATAAATCAATAAAATTATTCCCCTCCTTATGAAGCTGAACATACTTCCCCTCGTGTGCATCGCAGCGCTCTCTCAGGCTAGTTTATTCGCGGTCACGCGTAGCACCGAGCAAATGGTATCGATTAGAGATGGAGCTCCGCATGTCCAACAATTTCCATCATATGGTGACTTTGCCGCGATTTTAGATAATGGAAGCCTTCTTTCCTGGGGCTATTCATCGCCAGGTGGCTTAAGACCAACAATTCCAGAAGGAAGAAGTCTTGTTTCCATTGCCGCCAATCCTGGTGACATGATATTTACTGGTTCCTTTGCTGGGATTTTAGACGATGGAAGCCTTCAGTGTTGGGGAAATTCATGGTATGGTGGGACAACACCAAAGATTCCAATAGGAAGAACGGTTGTTTCCATTGCCTCGGCACTTGCGGCTTTTGCTGGGATTTTAGATGATGGAAGCCTTCAGTGCTGGGGAATGTCAGAGTCAGGTGGGACAACACCAAAGATTCCAAAAGGAAGAAAGGTCGTTGGCATTGCCTCGACATTTGGGGCTTTTGCTGCAATTTTAGATGATGGCACGCTAAAGTGTTGGGGAGATTTTCAGAATAGTGGTGGTTTTACACCAACAATCCCAAAAGGCAAAAGCGTTGTTTCTCTAACGTCGTCTGATCAATGCTTCGTGGCTATTTTAAATGATGGCACGCTGAAGTGCTGGGGTGGTCACCACGAATTGATTAACTGGGAGCCAAGGATGCCAGATGGCAAAAAGGTTCTCTCTATTGCTGCTAATGATGATAGTTTTTTTGCACTCTTAGATGATGGAACCGTGAGTTTCTGGGGTGCTTTATCCGGGTATCGTGTAGCTCAGAAAGCACAAATACCAACCGGAAAGAAAGTGAGTTTCATCACTGCTAATAGAAACAACTTTGTAGGTATTCTAGACGATGGCACAGCCTGTTCTTGGAGCTACAATAACTGGTGCTCTTCTCCGACATCAATACCGGGTTATAAAAAGATTCTCTCAATTACTGCTAGTGACTATGCATTTGCAGCCATTTTGGAAGATAAAACAGTATATTGTTGGGGAGACAGCAATTATGGTGGCTCTACACCAAAAATACCAGATGGCAGAACAGTCATTTCCATAAGTGCCAACAAGAGTGCCTTTACAGCCATTTTGGATGATGGAAGCCTTCTGTGCTGGGGAAATAGGACATGTGGCGGCACAACACCAATAATTCCAGAAGGCAGAACAGTCATTTTTGTTACTGGTGGGCAGCAGGGGTAACAGTAATTTTGATTCTTCAATCGAGTGTGCCCTTTTTACTGCTACAGGGCACATTTTCGATGAATTTCCAGTTCCTTGCTTGACTTCATGGTAGGTTCTGGGCACTCTCTTCATTCCTTTATTTTAAAAGAAAGCAGGTGAATTTACATGCCAGAAGTTATAGTACGCAAGGGCGAACCGATAGACCGAGCGCTCAAGCGCCTTAAAAGCAAACTTGAAACCGAGGGAATCCTCGACGAGGTAAGGCGTCTTCGTGCCTTCGAAACCCCAACACAACGAGTCAAACGCAAGGCAAAACTAAGTGCTAAAAAAGCAAAAGCAAAACAACGCTATAACGCACATTAGTCTCTGACATATTATGTTAGAAAAAAAGACTCCCATTATCATTGTTGGCTGCGGCTTTCTTGGGAAGGCCGCAGCGGTTTTGTTTTCCTCACAAGGGTATTCTGTGATAGGCATAGGCCGCAGTCCTCTTATTGAAGACTTTTCTACAACAGATTCCTTTTCTTTTCTAAACTGTGATGTCACGAATGCTGCTCAAGTGCAAGCGGTGGCTAACAAGATACCCTCTCAGGCATCACTAATCTATTCAGTCAGTTCAGGAAAAGGGGGGGAGGATGCCTACGCTGCGATCTACCGCGATGGACTAGGGAGTGTGATAGCCTCATGGAGGCCAAAAAGAGTGCTTTTTGTCAGTAGCACTTCCGTTTATAGCCAGACACAAGGAGAGCTAGTTACGGAATCCTCTCCTGCAGAGCCAGAACGTCAAACAGGCCGTATCCTTCTAGAAGCGGAGAAAATAGCGCTTGCTTCGAACGGACTTGTGGCGCGCCTTTCTGGCATTTATGGGCCCGGACGTTCTGTCCTTTTAAGGAAATTTCTTGAAGGAAGCGCTGTGCTAGAAAATGGAGGGATGCGACTTATTAACCAAATCCATCGTGATGATGGGGCCTCGGCACTCTTTCACTTAATCACGAAGGAGGATACCTCTGGAATTTATAATGTGAGTGATGACTCTCCGGCAACACAGCATGATGTCTATGCATGGATTGCCGCAGTCCTTGATCAGCCGCTGCCACCATTAGGTCCCGCCGATTATAATCGCAAACGTGGATGGACCTCGAAACGTATTTCCAATAAAAAACTCCGAGCTACTGGCTGGAGTCCTCGTTTTGCAAGCTATCGTGAGGCATTGCCAGAGTTATTAAAAAACAGGAGCTCTCTTTTTGTCTAAAACATGAAAAAAATCTTACTCATCGTTGATGATGAAAAAAATACTCGCGAAGGTCTCAAGGAAGTATTTAGCGATCAATATGAGGTTTACACTGCTGCAACAATAGATGGCGCACTGGCTATTCTTGAGACAGATCCAGCGAGTCTCTTGCTCACTGATTTAAAATTAGGTGGAGAAAATGGAATGGAGCTCATGGAGAAAGCGCTCTCGCTTCCAAACCCTCCTATTTGCATTATCATGACCGCTTATGGCTCTGTGGATACAGCTGTAGAGGCGATGCGCCGTGGTGCTTATGATTTTGTGACCAAACCAGTCAATATTGAAAGATTGGAAATATTAGTTCAACGCTCCCTGCGTGAGCAGGCCATAGAACAAGAAAATGGAGAGCTCAAACAAGAAATTAGAAATAAATATGGTTTAGAAAAAATGATTGGGGCCTCTCCTCTCATGACGGCAGTCTTTGATACTATTCGCCAAGTTGCACCTTCCAAAGCGACTATTCTTATTGAAGGTGAGAGTGGTACAGGAAAAGAAGTTGCTGCAAAAGCGATACATACGATCAGCCAGCGATCCAAGGAACGTTTTGTTGCTGTTCACTGTGCTGCATTATCACCACAGCTTTTAGAAAGTGAACTTTTTGGTCATGAGAAAGGAGCTTTTACTGGAGCAACAGAGCGGCGTATTGGCCGCTTTGAACAGGCTAGTGGAGGGACGCTTTTTTTAGATGAAATTGGCGAGATCGATCCTAGTGTGCAAGTAAAAATCTTACGCGTGCTCGGAGAGCATACGTTTGAACGTGTGGGGGGCAACCAAACGTTAACAACAGATGTTCGTTTGATTGCTGCTACCAATCGTGATTTAAAAAAAATGATATCAGAGGGGAGTTTTCGTGAAGATCTTTTTTTCCGTCTGAATGTTGTTCCAATTTTGATGCCACCGTTACGTCATCGCAAAGAAGATATTCCTCTGCTTGTAGAAGCCCTTTTAGTCGAGCTTGCAAAAGAACACGACAAGCCATATAGAATTTTTTCTACTGCAGCGATGTCTCTGCTTCTTGAGTATTCTTGGCCAGGGAATGTTCGAGAACTGCGAGCTGCTATAGAGCATGCTATTGTCCTTGCACGAGACAACGAATTGCAGATGCATGATCTCCCTTCGAAGGTACGGCAAGAATTAGATCAGGAAACAACAGAGTCTCTTAGTTCGCCGAATCCTGAGTTATTCAATTTAGAACATGCTGCTTCTCTCATGATTGACCGTGCATTAAAAGAATCTGGTGGCAACCGCTCTCTGGCTGCCGCAAAACTCGGTATCAGCCGCCGTACATTATACCGACACTTAAAAGAGTCATCCAAAAAGATTTCAAAACACCCTTAGCAAGAATCAAACATTCATCGTACTCTCCTTCAATTCTCTAACATCTGATACATCGATCGATGAGGAGCAAAAATATATTATGAGTCCTCATAGAACAATATGCTTATTTCCATGATTGTTTTTGGTTGAATGAATCGATCACAAGCTGTAACTAACCTACGAGTTAAGAAACTGCCTAACGAGATTTTCACAAGCTCTTGATCCTATATGAATGTTGCAAAACCTTGGCTTTTGAAAGTATTGAACGGTCCGAATGCAGGAGCGCAAATTTTAGTTTTACACGAGATCAGTGTAGGCACTTCACTTGAAAGTGATCTTATTTTAAATGACCCTCATATTGCTCCTAAACATTGTTCTATTAAGAAAGAGCATGATGAAGGGTTTGAAGTACTCAGAGCAGATGGCGCTGTTTTTATTAATGGCATTGAGGTTACAGAGAAAGAGAATCTATTAAAGCTAGGTGATGTCTTAACACTCGGAAGCACACATCTTACTGGCGGACCGAGTGAACAGCTTTGGCCTCCTGTTAAAATTCCTGAATTTCAAGAAATCGGATCAGTATCTCAAAAAGATGCCACGCACCTCGTGCCCGAAGATACTCATCAGGAATCTCAAGAAAAGCTTCGCAAGAAAGAGGCTTCATCGACTATCCCGATAGCTGGTCTTATTATTGTGGCTTTGTTTATTGTTATTGGGGTTGCTCTTTTTAGAATTGTTGCGCACAAAAACCTCATGATTCCACGCACCGCGTTTCAACCAGCTTCTTTTGATCAAGAAGATCGCGCGCTCATCGCCGAACAGCACATTGCAGCCGAAGCATTCAAAAAAGAGCTGCAGAAAAAAATCCCACACAACTACATTAAAATAACTGAAAAAAATGGAGAGTGCCTTCTCTATATTTACGTTCATGATCAGAGTCAAAGCGATTACATCCGTAAAACAATGAATGAAACGAGCCCTCCTATTCCATGTAATATTATTAATGTGAGTGATATGAACGAAAGTGGGAGAGCAATGATGCAAGCTATGAATTTAGCCATTGCCGTTGCTGTTGATGAAAATACCGGCAAAGTAACCTGGAGTGGTTATCTCCCTAACCAAGAACTCTGTGATGTCATGAAACAACTTATTGAAAAGGATCTACCTTCGATCACTGACCAAGAGTTTCATATTGTGCTGGGAAATATTGCTGTAAAACGTATCAGTGAAATATTAGCAAAAAACTATTTTGGAAATATTACCCCTACTCCAGAACGGGAACATATAACACTCACTGGCACCATTGGAATGAATGAGAGTATTCAATGGGAAAAAATATTGAAACAATTAGAAGAAGAATTTCATGGTAATGTGCAATTTTCAAATATGGTTACAGTTAGCGCCGGCAATATGAAAACATTTGGATTTTTTAATTCACCTATTGTATCGATATCCATTTCCTCATTTCCTTATGCCGTGCTTCAAAATGGAGAGCGTATTTTTCTTGGTGCAAAGGCTAATAATGGCTACACTGTCGACTCAATCACCCGTAATGGGATTGGAGTAATGAAGCAAGGTGACAAAAAAATCATCCCTCTCAAGGGTCAATCGCCTGCTTTAGAACTAAACATCTATTAATACCTGCTGATGATTAATCCAAAAAAAAAACAAATTACGGAGCTTGGAGAACTCCTTGAAAATGATGTGCACGGGAAATATCGCACCACTCTTCGTGACCGTGTTATTGCTTTGCGAAGAGAAACGGAACAAAAAATCAAGCATGAAGAGAAACTTGAAGCAATCAAGCCTTTAGAGGCCATGATGCGGGCTTTGATGATTGCAGATCGTATTTTAGATACGCTTTTGGTTTCAGTAACCCACGAGATGAATGGACAAAGTCGAGCTGTGGAGTAGTTTAGCCCGAATATTTCACACTAAATTTATTACGGCTTGTGGAAAGCTCTATGGCTACTGCGTTGGTCTCGAATGGTGATTTGGGCAACACCAGTGCTCGGGAGAGCCTGGGGTAGACTGCCGTAACCGTTAGGTTAGGGGCAGCCTGTAAGGGCAGGGCGAGCCGAGCAGGTGCGAGCGAATCAAATATGTACTCATACAGCCGTCGTCAGACTTCATCGCTCGCCTTACCCCATCCGCCTTCGCAGTCTCCTCGTCACGATCAGTATGAAATATTCGGGCTAGCTTCTCAGGCTCCGCAGCAGATGAGTGTGAAATATTCGGGCTCGCCCCCCCATCACACTCCAGACGATTTGGTGGAGGAGGTGGGATTCGAACCCACGGAGGCTTTAACACCTCTCCGGTTTTCAAGACCGGTGCAATAAACCACTCTACCACCCCTCCAGATATTCTTTGTCTCCTCGTAGTGAGCAATACGATAGAGTTGTGTTTTCCTACCTTCATTGCCCAATCCTAATGAATCTCAAAAAGATCGATCATAACGCAATCAATGGTATCACTAACACTCTGAGATAAGGACTCTACTGTACCAGCCAGACCGAGCAAAGAGTCTCCATTAATTGGAATTTACAAACCAAGAGAGTATACATAGCGCACTGCGTAATTCACGAAAAATAAACATGAAATATTTGGGCTAAGCTTTTGCTAGAATCTTAGCAAATTCCTGCTTGGTAACACTCATGACACTAAGACGCGATTGCTTAATAAGCGCCATGTCTTGAAGATCTAAATCTGCCTTAATTTCAGCGAGGGTTACAGGACGTCTCAGTGTATAAACAGGTTTAAGGATGACAGCACTCCAATCGCCTTCTGTGGCTGTTGGATCTGGATAAGCGCTTGTAACGACTAGAGCAACACCCATAACACTTGGACGAATCACGCTGTGATAGAAAAGAACTTGGTCGCCTGCCTGCATTGCACGCAGGTTCTTGCGGGCCTGAAAATTACGCACCCCTGTCCATTCTGTTTCTCCTTCTTTAAGAAAGGTATCCCAGCAGTAAGTGCTTGGTTCTTGCTTTACAAGCCAGTAGTTTAGAGGGTCATGATGTACCATCCTTTATTGTTCCTTCCTATTATCACTCGTGTTACTTCGCCTAGCAGCAGGCTGCTTAGCCAAAACGATCTCGGATATTCGCGTGTACAAAAATCCTGAAATTCATCGGATAAAACTATACTCACTAATCAAAACAATCAATCGATTCATATGGTTACTCCAGGACTTTTTATTACCTTTGAGGGTTCCGAAGGATGCGGTAAGTCAACACAGATTACTTATCTTAGAAAATATTTTGAACAAATACATCCTTTGCGTGAAGTTATTGCGGTACGCGAGCCGGGGGGGACGGCATTAGGAGAAAAAATTCGCCATCTCCTGCAATATGAAAACTCTCATGTTTCCATTGTGGCTCAAGCCGAATTGCTCCTTTTTGCAGCAAGTCGTGCGCAACTTGTGCGTGAAATCATTCGTCCAGCTTTGCAGCGAGGTGCGGTTGTGCTCTGCGACCGTTTTCTTGATTCCACGACTGCATATCAGGGAGCAGCAAGGGCTTTAAATCATGATATTGTTGAGGTCATCAACACTTTTGCAACAGGAGGATTGCTTCCGGATCTCACTATTTTACTTGATCTGGAAGTAACTTTAGGGCGAGCTCGCATGCATCAACGTAGCAAGAAATCAGCAATGATCGACCGCATGGAACAAGAGTCAGAAGCTTTCTATGAATCTGTAAGAAAAGAGTATTTGAACTTAGCTTCTCTTCAAAGAGAGCGATGGATTGTGATGGATGCTTCATTGACGAGAGAACAAGTTGCTCAAAATATCATCATGAAGCTGCAAGAAAAAATCGAGTGCATGAAATAGTTTCACTCTTGCGTTAAGATCTTCTACTTTATTGCTTCTTTCTCTATATGGCCTTTTCTAAAACGGAAGCTCTTTCACTATTTAAAAAAACATTGGATGAAAATCGAATGGGACATGCTTATCTCATTTCTGGTTCTTCTAAGGAAGATGTTGGTTTATTAAGTGAAGAAATGGCTTCCTTGATTTTAGGATGTAGCTTGTTAAATCTGCAGGCACATCCTGATTTTCATAATGTAGAACCAGAATCTAAAGCGCGAAAAATTCTTACCGAGCAAATACGTCATCTTGAAGATGAGCTTCATCTCAAACCT
>Ga0364909_10012_pt1 | contig 116734 bp, 123 predicted proteins | sample SorcelJu500001C3_3_FD_206966 | JGI IMG/M metagenome (GOLD analysis project Ga0364909, IMG submission 206966) | Enriched cells from Trout Bog Lake Hypolimnion, Wisconsin, USA - BchlTB.June25.5000.01.C3 | ecosystem: Environmental > Aquatic > Freshwater > Lake > Hypolimnion/Profundal zone | place... | reverse complement strand
ACGCTTTCAGCGTCCCGAATATGGCGTTTATTAAGCAGATGTTTCAATCCACGCGCCCGCGGGGGGCGCGACCTTCAATTTTTTCAAGGTTTTTGAGTACCTCAGGTTTCAATCCACGCGCCCGCGGGGGGCGCGACTCCAAAATCAGTCAATTGATTGCTGTAGCAATAGTTTCAATCCACGCGCCCGCGGGGGGCGCGACCTGCTTCTTCGTTTGTGCTTCCGTTTTCTGTAAAGTTTCAATCCACGCGCCCGCGGGGGGCGCGACCCCGTAGATTGCGCAGTGATCTCCGTTTGGCGAGTTTCAATCCACGCGCCCGCGGGGGGCGCGACGTACTTCGTGGACGATATACCGAAGTCAAAGCAAGTTTCAATCCACGCGCCCGCGGGGGGCGCGACAGCTAAGGATTTTGGTTTTAAACCGACAGACAACGTTTCAATCCACGCGCCCGCGGGGGGCGCGACGAGGAGATATCCAAAGCCAATAGCGAATTCAACATGTTTCAATCCACGCGCCCGCGGGGGGCGCGACCATTATTGAGCTTTATGGCAGCGATACAACACTTCAGTTTCAATCCACGCGCCCGCGGGGGGCGCGACGGAGGCGTTAAGGAAATTCAACGCCTCAAAAGCTGTTTCAATCCACGCGCCCGCGGGGGGCGCGACCTCGTGATTCATCTATAAGAAAACCACTATCATCTACTGTTTCAATCCACGCGCCCGCGGGGGGCGCGACTGCCATTGTGTATATTCAGGATTATTTCTATTAGTTTCAATCCACGCGCCCGCGGGGGGCGCGACATAGCCGTCTTCCGCTATCAGGATTCTGCCGTCAAGTTTCAATCCACGCGCCCGCGGGGGGCGCGACTAAATGTAACCGTTAAAATGGTGATGAATTGAGATGTTTCAATCCACGCGCCCGCGGGGGGCGCGACTGTATATCTCTATAATCAAGTATTTCATGGTTTCAAAGGCGTCGAAACGCGAACCATTCTCTATGCCAAATAACATTATAAGAAAACTTGATAATAAAATCTATAAACACTATAATAGTAATGATATAAAGGCTATCGCGAACATAGCAGGAATATTGGTACAGCTTGAGGTTCGCGGTTAGAGAATCAGCAGGCCTTCGAGATCACGGGGTTCTTTTGCTCCTTCATGTTCAATTTTATTCTGCCAGTTTGCTCCGAGAAAATAAAAGCGCAAACTGTCGTGTTTATGATCCATCTCATGAACCAGTTTTCCCCGTAATTTTGTCCATTGCGCTGGATCAACATTACATTCAAATACAGAAAACTGAACACGCTGACCATAGTTCTGGCATGTTTTTGCAATCCGACGTAATCTTCTTTTCCCCGCAGGTGTTTCGGTGTTGACATCATAGGTTACCAGAACAAGCATTATTTACCTCCAGACAAATGGCGGATAGGTTTCAATATCACCCCGGATGAATCGGGCAAGCAGCATGGCTTGTATGTGCCAAAGCAAACCAACTGCCATTTTTTCTTTGACATAAGGATGCTCAATTTCTTCCTGTTTACGTTCTTGATATGCGGTTAAAAGCGTTTTACGGGCATCATCTTTCAGAATTACTGCGCCTGTGTCAGAAACAGTAAAATCATTGGAATGAATTTGTCCTCGATTAATCAGCGATAAAGCCAGTCGATCAGCAATAAACGAACGGAACTCTTCGATCATATCAAGCGCAAGGCTTGGTCTTCCCGGTCTGTCTTTATGTAAAAATCCGGCGGCAGGGTCAAGACCACAGGACTCAAGAGCAGATCGAATATCGTGGGTGAGCAGTGTATAAAGAAAAGAGAGCAGGCAATTTATTCTGTCAAGAGGCGGACGGCGGTTGCGTCCTGTAAACCGGAATAATGGATCAGGAGAGGTAATACATTCATCGAATACATCAAAGTAAACTTTTGCGGCTTCCCCTTCAATTCCTCTGATACGCTCTTGATCGGTTTCATTCTGTAACCGTTTTATGCAACCAGCAAGGAGATGTTGAGTATTTTTCAGTTGAGTTACATTTACTTTTTCAGGATGATCTCTTAATGCCCTGGCCAAAGTAATACGAGCATTACCGATTTTTCCGATGACAAAAGTGCGAGCAAGAATAGCAGTTTGAAGGTAGTTATCAGCAAGACGGTACTGCGCTCTCCGTAATAAAATGTTACCCCGTGTTGCACCTTGCATTTGAGAAAGAAATTTCCCGTATTGGCTTAAGAATGTAACCGTTACACCGGTTTCAGCACAATGACCAAACAAATATGGGCTGCATGTTATCGAGCCAAAACATATAATACCTTCAAGCATATGGAGCGGGATGCGTACTTTTACTTCGTTCTCTATTTTAATAACGGCACACTCTCCATCTTTTGAAAGGTAGGCGCCTTGGGTCGTTACAAAAAGGGTGTTGAGGTATTTTTTCAAATCTCATCCTCCGAGAGAGTTTGAACCAATTTCTTGAGGTAAGTCGTTGCAGATTTACTTTGCACAATAACATCCGGCAGACATTCCTCCTTCAGCGAACAAAGCTTGCATTTTGGCCCCGGATCAGGTGGCGGTGTAATTCCATTCAGGAAAAGATCATGCACCCCTTCAGCGGCAAGCATAGTTTTTTTTCGCAAGGCATTATCAAAATCAACATCAAGCCTGCGTTTCGTTTGGCCATAAAACAATGCGCCCGAAGGAATATGAAGAGAAAGCATCTCTTCGAGGCATATTGCCTGAGCACAGAGCTGAATTTTATCGGCATCATGTTGTTTCGGTTTTCCTCGTTTATACTCAACAGGAAAAGGCTCTTCATGATTATTCAGCTTGTGCCATTCAACAACGTCAGCTACACCGGCAACTCCAAGCACAACACTCCGTAACGCATCACTTCTCGTGATCCTGACACCGCTGAGATATGACGTTTTACCATCATCTACCCGCTCATGCATTTCGCGACCTTCTGCAGTGTAGCCGTTCTCTGTCCATATCTGCTCAAGATGTATGAGCGCACACTGCCGAGGGCAGTACACAAAATGCTGCAAAGCCGACAAGGCGACAAAGTCGGATTCGGGGTACATGCCTTTTATCTTATTGTTATCAGCCGAGTTTTCGAATCAGTTTTACTTCACCAAGGTCATTATTGTCAACGTTAACTACATAGTCCTCAAACGCACGAGCTGGGCCAGATGAAGCAATGTTCCGCTCAATGGTAATCCTGTCAAACAGTGCATAGGCTGGAGCGTTCCCCAAAGCTGAACTGTGCTCAAATATGTAGAGACCTCTGGTTGCCATCATTCCTCGTGCAGCGGAACGATCGTGTTCAAACATGTTTAGGAGTGAATCCCAGAAAAGATTGAGGTCATCTTCTGAAAACCCTGTCTGATTTGCCAGATGAGCAGAAATAAAACCATGAGCTCGATAAAGCCCGTAGGGTACCGTATACTTTCGACCCATCGTCCGGTTGTCACCACTTTGCTTTTCAGCCTCAGCTTCTGTTGCAACCGCCATTCTGGTAATGCTGTGCTCTAACGCAACAATCGGGTCAATAGAACGGGCAAATGTCATCTGTACGGGACCACGAACCTGCCCTGCATTTGCGCCTGTTGACATTACCGCACCAAATGCCCGAATGTCATAATACTGTTTACACATTTCCGCACGGCCTTTATCGACCTCACCGCCCTGCGCTGTACCTACCTTGTTTCTCTTTTTTCCGTCTTTCACATCTGAAGGTTCCTTAGACAGATCAATTTTCAGTTCTTCATATGCATGATCAATCAAGAGGTTAAGAACACCCTTTTCTTTGATAAAAATATCTTGTCCAGAAAGTTGAACATAATTCCGGACTTTTCGTTTCAGGCAAACGTCAGTCACCAGCCCCATTCCCGTCTCAGCATCCATACGGGGTAGATTTCCGGCATCAGGGTCACCATTGGGGTTACCATCTTTTACATCAAATAAAAGGACGAAGTCATATCTTTTTTCGAGATTACTCATAGTGTTCACTCCTCTTTTTAGTTATCATTGTTTGAAGAACTCGAAAATAATGCCTGCCTCTGGTGATAATATCCGATGGCAAAACGAGACTGATCTTCCATAGCTAAATGAGATGGCATTTCCGATCCAATACCGTCAAAAATCTCGGTTAGCATTCGTTCAAAATTGACCTTTCTACCAACATTTTCAAGCTTTGCAAGATGATGGTTTTTAAGCTTCAATAACTGAGGGAAAACTGTTACCGGTGACGATGAAGCTGCCCCGTAGAACCGGTCACGAATTGTTGAATTCAAACCGGGATTTCCCTCTTCCTGGATTTTTTCCAGTACGGCAAAAAGACGTCCAAGGCGATAGCCCGGATTATTATTGGCAGTATCAAGAGCCACAGTGATCTCCTTTTCTTTTGTTGTGTGAATTCTGTAATAACGATTGAGATAAGCCTTCAGGATACCTGCCTGCATTCTGGAAACATCCCTTGTCGCCCGAATACGACGAATAGTTTGCTGAAGCATACTTACCGGATAGAGCGCACCTGTCAGGACAGCCTGAACAATTTGAGCGGAAAGATTTGGCGGAACATTATCAACCTTGTTTTCTAAAGACATAGCAGAAAGAATCCAGAACAAAGCGTAACGCCCAGTATCCCTTGGAGAACGAATAATCTCAAGGTCATCAAAATGCTGCCGGATTTTTTCAGCAAAGTCTTGAACTACTCCTTCTTGCCAGAATCTTATGGAAATACGAGCTGCATTAGGAGCAAGTCCCAAAACATAAAATCTCATTTGAGAATCACCAGCTGTGTGTCCAGTATACACCCCATCGTAAAGTGCTTTGACTGCACGAACATCAGTATCAGGATCATCTTTTCGGGGGAATGCAAAAAAAGACTGAAATATATCCTCAAAAGATGTAGGCTTTTGTGCCCAAAAAACCGTCGTTGCATCACCAACCTGAACCTTATTCTTGGAATCCTTGCCAAGCAGCAGATTCAACGCAGTTGTATATGCAAAAGCCGCCGACTCACCAATCGGTGCATTGTAATTCTGGGTTTTCCCGTAAGATTCAAAAGCTTTCAAATTAAACGATACCAAAGCAGCTCCTGATGATTGTGCGCCACGGACTCCCTTTATTGAGACATTAAGACGTGCAATTGGTTCTCGGTTCCCTGATACAAGGCAAATTCCTCCACCGTCAGATTCTTGATTCTTAAGTATATAGGGTTTCATAGTATCACACAGGCTTGTGTTTTGTGATCCCAAAACCCTGAAGGTGACATTGGCATTATTCTCCAGAGCTTCTTTCCAAAGATCATTTTCTGACTCTTTGGATGTAATCTGTGCAATGGGGTTGTGCTGAAGAAACTCAACCAATGGCTTTACAAGTGATCCTGACGTCTCGTCTGAGAATGTTTCTTGTAATCGATTAAGAAATGCATGCTTTCGAGCATTAATGTCGTCACGGTCACGAGGATTGGCACCCAGTGCATATTCAACATTGTCCCACAGTAAGTTTGCTTTAATTCCGACTGTTTTTTTCTCGGCAGCAGGCACTAAAAAGGGTTTTGATCGTTTTTTCTTTCTATCACCTTCACGTGTATCTTCAAGAGCCACGAATTTGCCATCGTTATCAATGACAATCACAAAAGGAATTTCTTTCCACTCAAATCCTTCAGGAGCAATATTACTGTCCGGATTAGCGGCTTTGCGCTGATAGTATTCGTAAAGAGCTTGCAGGATCATTTTCTCACCTCCTCACTTCCCCATTCAGGTACAGTTATTATCCCTTGTTCCATGTGAGCCTTGAAAAATGCCGGAGTTGGATTTTCCGGGTTTTCGAAGTCAAGGTCGTAAAGCATAAAACCAAAATCGCGCGTTTCATCAATAGGCTCAGGCTCTTGCTGCAGGTCATCAATTAAGCGGAAATCGCAACTGAATTCACGACATCCGAGATAAGGTTGGTTGAAACACTGACCCTTACGAGCCCGCCGCTCAAACATGGCGTTGTATTTGCCAGGATTCTCATCTTTTTGCCACTCATGCTTTTCATTGTCATCAAGCAACGACTCAATTATTGGACGAATAATTTTTGGTCTTGCTGGAGGAGGAATAAACTCAAGCTCTGCATGAAGCCGATATGCAACATCTTGCAGAAAAAGTCCAGCTCGTTGCTGGCGGTTGTCTTCTATAAAAATACCATTACTCCTTTCACTGGCCGTAGTCCCTACTTCATTGCGCCGTACCGAAACCCATTTAATCGGTTTTAAAACTTCAATTTTTCGGATATGCCATTCTATTGCGGGTTTCCAGAAAATTGCTTCAAAGATTGCCCGTGCTGCTGATGGAGTAATCACATCATAACTGACGCGTTCAACCTTCATTTCCGGCCTTGTGAAACAGGCATAATCACCCTTGACTTCGAGAGAAAATATTTTATTGCAGTATTCCATAGTACGCTGCCTTTTTTTCAGTTACCAGTACAAATTCGGAGTAGACTTGACATCAAGACCGAAAATCGGATCATACAAATTATTAGATGCCTGTACCCAAATGCCATTAACCTCTTCAATCATCCCATTCTTTCGCATTTCCTGTAAGTCACGGTCATAGACATTCACTGAAAAGCGTTGTAATTTTCTCATCAGTCCTCTGCTTGGGCCGATAAAACGTAATTGATCAATCAATTTTTTGTTATCAATGGTACCGGATTGATACCGGACAACCAGACCATGTTGTTGGGAATCATCAATCAGCTTGAAGCGAAGCGCTGCTGTTCGGAACTGAAGATTAAACTGTCTGGCATCAGGCCCGGCGAGGAGATCCATGATGCTCTTTTTATCAAAATCATTCAGACTGTTGAAATAAAGATGGAAGTATTGTCTGAAGGCTTCCGGCATCAATGAAACGGCAAGTTCAGGATAAACGCGGAACATTTCCCGCCCAGCTTGCTCTGCTTTCAACATCATTCCTGACGGCGGAGGTTTTGGGGGATGAAAAACAAAAACCTGACCTTTTTCCAATCTCCCTTCGCGGTTGCACCGACCAGAAGCCTGCGCAATACTGTCAAGCCCGGTAAATGCCCTGTAAACAACTGGAAAATCAATATCAACACCTGCTTCAAGCAGTTGTGTACTGATCACATGAACAGATGTATTTTTTTTAAGCTTTGATTTAATTCCAGCAATAACCTCACTGCGATGCTCTGGACACATCAGGGCTGAAAGATGAATTGTACCCTCTGGCATAAGGCCATGCAATTCCCGACAGTCGTTTCGGGTATTGACGATGCATAATGCTTGTTCTTCGTCACAAAGTGTTTTGGCAATATCCTTCCACTCATGCTGTTCGTCTGAACTTCCAAGCATTTGAATAGTCACACGCTGGAATACCCCAAACAGTTTGTCAGGATCGGACATTAATTCTCGAACACTATCTTCACTGAAACCTCTTAGGACATTCTGCCCCGAGCCAATTCGACCTGATAATACTGGCTGAGTTGCTGTACAGAGAACTACTGATGTTTTAAAGTATTCAGTCAATACTTTAATGACCGAAACAATCGGTTGAAGATAATCGTTAGGCAGCATTTGTGTTTCATCAAGCACAATCACTGAATTGACGATGTTATGAAGTTTTCTGCATGCAGAACTTTTTGCAGCAAAAAGCGACTCGAACAATTGAACATTGGTTGTCACAATAATTGGAGCGTCCCAGTTGTCTGTAGCGAGATTCGCTTTTGAATTTTCTTTATCCGTATCAAAATTACTGTGATGTTCAAGTACTGCATCGTTACCGAATACTTGGCGATAAACTTCTGCCGTCTGCTCGATAATGCTGGTGTAGGGAATGGCAACAATAATTCGCTTTTTTTCATACTTGATGGCATGATTAAGCGCAAAAGCCATTGCCGAAAGAGTTTTTCCGCCACCGGTAGGTACGGTTAGGGAAAATATACCAGGTGTCAATCCTGCCTGGTTTGTGCAATCTTCGAGAATGTTTTTTCTGGCCTCATTAACCGGAGAAGAATGTGCTTGCTTCTGCTTATCAGCCATGAAAGAGTCAAAATTGACCTTTAGCTCTTGGAGCGTAGAGGTATTACTTCGTAAATCAGACTTGGCCGGATCCATAAAGGACTCGGTATCAAGATAATCTGCATCTACCAGACAAGAATAGAGCATTCTCACCCACACGTGCACGGCTTCAACGCTGGTGAATAATGGCTTTGAAGTAGGTAATGAAACATTAAGTATGTTTTGAGGTGGCTTGCCTTGTAATGCTTTCTGAAGATTCTCAATAGTATTTAATCTACTAGACAGGGCCCCTCCTATACCTGCTTGATGTTGCCAATCAGGTAAACCGGCATGATGCCCAGCAATGAGGTAAGCAAGGATTTTTCCAACCTGTGCATTTTTTTGAAGCGCGTAAAGAGCACCGGCGGAAGAATGGTCAATTTTACCCATTATCTACCTCCGAATAATCTCCATTGTTTTTCCGAATATATTCCTGCCACTCTGGATTGTATTTACCAAGATCATGCAATAGACCAGCAGCTTTTACCCAGTCCCCGTTACCAAAATCATCAGCAAATGAAGCGGCTTTTTCTGCAACTCGGATAAGATGTTCATTCAAATCATGTGTACCCCAAGTACCATCAGGGTTTTCACGAAGATGAGCTACTGGTTGTTTAGAATGCGGGGGCATATATCGATAATGGGTACCAGATGAATTGTTCCAAAAAAGATCACGGTATTAAATGCATCGCTGTATCGTCTTTGTTATCGCGTTCAAACAGATTAGAAAATATATTCCCATACATCATTAATACTATACGTTAGTTACATAATAGCGATTTCAATGAAAAAGAAAGTGCTGAAAGTTACTACAATAACAATATTGTGGTGTATGTCCCGTAGTGTGTCAAAAGTTGTCTGAGGTATAACAACTTTTTCTGTTCATTGACCAGTAACGATTTCATTTTCTCATCAAACCTTCCTTTTTGAAGACTGAAGTTACTATCCTTGCCTGTAATAGCAGACATTACAATACCAGCGAAATGTCGTAACATGCGATATCCATTTTCCCCCTTGTTCCCTGTAGCCCATCTTTATTTTCGAATCCCACCGGTTCCCTGAATAAAATCACCGCGGTTGGGTTTGTTGCCAGAAAAGAGAGCTGAAAATCATGCTCATCATTACTCAACAGCTTTTCTGATTTTCAAATGAATTCCGGCAATTCTACAATTGTACTATTCGTTCCTCGATGTAATCCATTGGATGATTTATTTCGTGAGGAATTCCAAACATTGCCAACTGATTTTCAGATTGCCTGGAGACTGGACTGTATTGATAACTGCCAATTCTCTGTTTTTTGAAAAAACCGATAAATAAGTAAATAAGATGTATTATATTGGTAGTAAGTAGCGTTTACTCCTGCAACTCCTTAATAATAGTATACAATGCTGGTAGCAGTGCACATACATGGAACCCCCTGACGACCATTACGACAGCCCGTGGAAAGAAGCCATTGAGCACTATTTTCCTGAGTGTATGGAGTTTTATTTCCCTGATGCTTATGCTGATATCGACTGGTCAAAGGAGCATATATTTCTGGATCAGGAGTTGCGGGCCGTTGTGCAGGATGCCAAGTTAGGCACGCGTTTTGTCGACAAGTTGGTTCGTGTCACAGAACTGAGTGGAGAGGAAAGCTGGATATATATCCATGTGGAAGTGCAAGGCACCAGGCAGGCTGAAATTGCCCGGCGCATGTTTGTTTACAACTACCGGATTTTCGACCGATACAAAAAACCCGTAGCAAGTCTGGCCGTGCTGGCCGATGAACACAAACAGTGGAAACCGACCTTTTATAGCTACAACCTTCTGGGCTGCAGGCACACCTTGGAGTTCCCCGTTGCCAAACTGACCGATTACGACGAAAACCTCAATGAACTCCTTGCTTCGGATAACGCATTTGGTTTAATTACAGCAGCACATATCCTGACCCGGCAAACCCGAAAGGAGCATCAGGAACGCTATGAAGCCAAACTCAGTTTAGTACGAATACTCTATCAACGGCATTGGGATAAACAACGAGTCATCGACTTGTTTAGTGTTTTGGATTGGTTAATGACACTGCCACCATGGATGGAAACACAAATCTGGAAAGAAATCGAAACTATCGAGGAGAGCAAAAAAATGCAATACATTACCAGTGTAGAAAGACTCGGTAGAGCTAAAGGCATAACGCAAGGTATTGCCAAAGGTGAATCCAGGCTTCTGAAAAGACTTTAGGAACGTCGCTTTGGGGCCTTACCTGCATGGGCAACAGAGCAGTTAAGCAATGCTTCCGAACCGGCATTAGAAGCCTGGGGTGAAGCTATTCTTACCGCACCAACACTCGAAGCCGTTTTCAACTCCGATTCCACCCAATAATAAATACAACACACTTCCCTGACTTCGCCAGGGAGCTGCAAGGAATGCACTTAATCCCCATCCATAGACTCAATGTTCAGGGCCAATTCATACTCATTGTCAAACGGCAGCTGCAGCTGCTCCAGATACTCAGTTACCAGCTGATTCGCTGTCATTGAGGTTCAAGCCAGTTTGCTGAGCAACGATACCAGTCAGATCAGCTTTTGCTGTTGTCGTTTGCATGAAAAGAAGAAAACCCAAAAACCTTTCGACTTGGATGCGGAACTAAAGTACTCTTCATCCAGCAGGGCTTCCCGTGAAAATGTGCCTTTTACGTTTCTTTTGTTTCTACCTTTGAATTATTTCTGTGCCCACGGAGTTGGTAAGGGATACAGCTCTTTATTTACTCGTTCAGAAAACCTGCTCATATTTCAAGAGGAGCCATCATGTCGCAACTATTTTCAACAGCCACGTTAGGATCACTTACGCTCCGGAATCATCTGGTCATGGCACCGATGACCCGTAATCGTGCCATAGACAACCTCCCGAACCAACTCATGGCTGTGTACTATGCTCAGCGGGCTTCTGCCGGTCTCATCATCACTGAAGGCACATCCCCTTCTCCCAATGGTTTAGGCTATCCACGGATACCGGGAATTTTTTCGAGGGAGCAGGTCGCGGGGTGGAAGCTCGTAACCGACGCAGTTCATGCCAAAGGGGGAAAACTGTTCATCCAGTTAATGCATGGAGGGCGAATAGGGCACCCCCTTAATGTCCCTGCCGGTGCGCGGGTGCTGGGGCCCTCTGCAGTAGCTGCTGAGGGTGAAATATATACCGATGCCGAGGGTATGAAACAGTATGTTGTTCCGCAGGAGATGAATGATGGTGATATCAAGAGCACTATCGAAGAATTTGCACACGCCGCGAGGAACGCGATTGAAGCAGGTTTTGACGGCATTGAGCTGCACAGTGCAAACGGATATCTGCTTGAACAATTCCTCCGTCCCAATTCGAATCGGCGTCAAGATCATTACGGTGGTGCCGTCGAGAACCGGGCCCGCTTCGTGCTCGAAGTCGCCGAAGCGGCGAGTCAGGCCATTGGCAAGGAGAGGGTCGGCATACGCCTGTCGCCTTACGGTATTTTCAACGACATGCCGCTCTACCCGGCTATGGAAACCGACTATGCCTATCTTGCCAGGCAGCTCAATGCTCTCGGCCTGCTCTACATCCATCTTGTCGATCACTCATCTATGGGTGCGCCGGAAGTACCTGCCTCAATCAAGGCAGCATTCCGAAAAGAGTTTACGGGGGCGCTGATTCTCTCTGGCGGCTACGATGCTGCACGCGCGGAGAGCGATCTGGCAGAGGGCAAATGTGATCTGATAGCTGTTGGAAGAGCGTTCCTTGCCAACCCGGATCTTGTCGCGAGATGGAAATCGGGTGCAGCCCTCAATGAACCTGATATGACGACATTCTATATGTCTGGAACGAAGGGGTATACCGATTACCCGGCGTTGAGTTAATAAATTTTCAGTGATGGCAAGCTATTGTTGCTGAGCAATAAACGCTCGAAGGAGAACATTTACCTGATATCAACCTCATGAACTGCAATTAAATGTAACACCTGCTTGTAGGGTGCAGCTACAACCTGATGTCGCCAGATATACAAATCTTTTGCGCTCATAGAAACGATTTTCATGAGGAAAGCCAATAGTGCATCACCGGTTATATTCGAATGTAAGGTTCAATTCCTATATTTGGAAAGGATCATCGAGTGCAGCGCTGGTCAACAGCTTAATATAGTCCCTCCGGGGTACTGCACACTCTGGTGGCTTTTTTAAGGAGAGTGATATGGATGAAGACGAATCAGTGGAGCGCTTGTGGGAGTTGGCTGAAGAAACCTTTGAAAACTCAAAGGAAAATCTGAATAGTGCCCTTGAAGCTGATTATCAGTTCAGTTTTGATGATCTTGACAAGATTTTGCCTGAGCTTGCAAAAAGGATATTCATGATGGGATTCATAACGGGCTTGGAGACACAAATCTTTGACGACGAAGAAGATGATAATGGAGAGGGGATAGCCTGATCAATAGTCAGTCGCTTTTTTTGTGCTTTATGTCATAGGCCAAGGGTAATCAGATCATGAATATGGACCATTCCGACCGGATGCTGTTCACTGTCGCAGACCAGCAGCTGCGTGATCCGGTAGGTTTCAAGAATGTCAAGGCACTCTTTGGCCAGAGTTGTGGATGAGACGGTTTTTGGGTTTGGTGTCATGACTGAACCTGCGCTGAGCGTGAGGAACTCTTTGCCGCTTTGCACAAGTCGGCGGAGGTCGCCATCGGTAAATATGCCGGTAAGACATCCGGCATCATTGATCACGGCGCTTACCCCATATCTTTTTGAGGTCATTTCAAGGATAAGATCAGTTACAGAAGCATGTTCTTTGACGAGCGGCACGGAACTGTCTTTAGCCATGATGTCCGTAACTTTTACGGTCAGCCGTCGTCCAAGTGATCCTTTAGGGTGGGTCAGCGCAAAATCTCTCTGGGTGAAATTTTTTTGCTGCATCAAAGAAATTGCAAGTGCATCTCCCATGGCCAGCATGGCGGTTGTTGATGTTGTCGGAGCAAGGTCGTAAGGGCAGGCTTCCTTCTCTATATCGGTATCAAGGCTGATGTGTGCATTCTGTGCAAGAAAAGACCGTTTATTGCCGGTCATGGCAATAATTGTTGCACCGATCTGTTTAAGTGCAGGGATGATAAAATTAAGTTCTTCCGTGGTTCCGCTTTTCGACAGACAGATAACAACATCATCCTGGCTGACAATGCCAAGATCTCCATGAGCAGCATCAGCAGGGTGAAGAAAAAGGGCGGTTGAACCGGTAGATGCCATGGTTGCTGCAATTTTCTGGGCTATAATGCCTGATTTGCCCATTCCGGAGATAATGATTTTACCTTTGCATGATGCCAGGAGCATGACTGCGTCCGAAAAACTGGTATCAAGCCGTTCAGCTATCTGTTGAATGGCACGAGCTTCCTGTTCCAGAATTGTTTTTCCGGTTTGTATAATGTGCCGGTTCAGGGAGGTTGCGTTCATGGTATCGTTTGAGATTGTTGCTTCAATAAAGAAAAGAAAATCAGTTACTCTTTTTTATAAAGTGTAATATCGGCTAAATTGGGAAATTACTGTTTGGTTTATTAATCATAACGCTGTTGCTATGAATTTTGATTCAATGAGCTGGGTTCTTGTTATGGCTTTATCTCTTTCCGTGTTTTCCCTCTTTATATTTTTGTTTTCCAGGTTTGTAGGGTATATGAAAAGAGAGCAGAATCTGGAAATAGAGTCGTTCAAAGATTCGTTGATTGACAAGGACAATCCTGTTGGTCTGCATGGCGATGAACTTGAAAAACTCAAGCAGCAGCAGGCGGAAGCACAGCGCCATCTCAAGGAGGTCATATCAAAAATACCTGTTATTCAAAAAGATGGCAGGTTTCAGATTGATGAGGAGGCAATTCGGAAGCAACGGGCGGCTGCCAACGGGTCTGAAGCTGCCAAGGGTACTGTTTAAGTTTTTCTGATTTTATTTTCTGCATGCTTTCAAAGTTAAAGCTTCTTTTCAAAGATACCGTTATCTATGGGTCAAGTACCATACTGGCTCGCAGTCTCAATTATCTGCTGGTTCCCCTTTACGCCAATAAACTTTCAACGTTTGATAATGGTGTTCAAACCATTATCTATGCCAACATAGCATTGGCAAATGTATTGTTTTCCTATGGACTTGAGACATCCTACCTCAAAGTGGTTTCAGATTCGGCACATCAGGATCAGGATGAGACACAGCTTTTTTCCACGGCCTTTCTGACTCTTTTGGTATCTTCAACGCTTTTTGCGTTATGCATTGTACTCTTTGCACCCCTTATTGCTCAATTAATCGGGTTATCAACCTCAGACTTTACGTTTGTCCGATATGCCGCCCTTATTTTATGGATTGATACCCTTCTGGTCATCCCGTTTGCAGAACTGCGTCTTAAAAGAAAAGCTCTACAGTTTGCCATTGCCAGAGTAGTCGGGGTGATTGCCGTTGTTGTCAGTGCAGTTATTCTTATTGTTCCTCTCCATACCGGCTTGCCTGGGGTTTTTATTGCCGAGGCCTTTGGTTCTCTGATCAGTCTGTTGCTGGTTATTCCTGTGTTCAGTCAGTTCAGAATTTTCTTTTCAGCTGCCCAGCTCAGAGAAATGCTGCGCATAGGATTACCCTATGTCCCGACAGGGATTGCCGGATTATTGATTCATCTGATTGACAGGAACATTTTAATCCGCATACCGGCATCACAGATAGAAAATATTTATGGTAAAGGCTATCAACCATCCGATATTGTAGGCATTTACGGCAGGATTGCCGCTTTTGGTGTTGTTCTGCAGCTTTTTATCCAGGTATTCCGTTTTGCCTGGCAGCCGTTTTTTCTGCAGCATGCCAAGGATCCCGATGCGAAACGGCTGTTCCGGCATGTGCTGAGTATTTCAACCTTTTTCACCATGTTTCTGGCCCTTGCAGCTACTTATTTTGTTCCTGATCTTGTCCGCCATCACTATGCAGGAAGTTTTTACCTGCTCCCTCCTCGATACTGGATAGGGCTTTCCATTCTGCCATGGATTTTTTTGAGTTATGTGTTTGACATGATATCTACCAATCTTTCTGCAGGCATTCTCATTACCGGAAATACACGATATCTGCCAGTCGTCACGTTTGCCGGTGCAGCGGTAACAGCATTTTTCTGCTGGTGGCTTGTTCCCGTGAGCGGAATGGATGGAGCTGCGTTTGCTATTGTTGCCGGTACGGTTGTCATGTGTCTTGTTATGACGTGGTACTCACTGAAAGTCTTTCCCGTTACCTATGACTGGCTTAAACTTTTTCTCTTGTTTGTCGTGGGTATCGTGCTGGGATGGTTTGAGTATTTTGCCGGGCCGAAGCTGCCTCAAGCCGGGGCTCTTCTTGCAGCAAAAACAGCCCTTCTTGCTCTCTATCTTGCATGTGCCATGGTGTTTTTCCGCGAAGAAGCTCTTCTTATCTCAGTGAAAGTGAGGAATAAATTCAGGCGGAAGTGATTCTCCTTCTACCGAGTGGTGCCATTCCAATCCTCTCTGACACCATGAGAGTGCTCACCCCACCGTCCTTTACCGCCATGCATTCTGCGTGTTGACATATTTTCAAGCACTGTTTTCAAACGGCCACGTTGTTCAGGTGTACAGAGTTTCGAAAGTTGATGAAAATGAAGGAGCAGTTCCCGTTCTATTGCTGCCTGATGCAAACCTATGGCCGTAACGAGTGAATCTGTTTTTTTTGTATCCGGATTATCTTTAAACGACTCCTCAACCAGTTGTTTTTTCAGTGGAGCAATAGCTTCCATTTCAGGTCTGACTTTGAGAAAATGCTCCTGCCGCAGTTTTTCGAAACTGATGGTTTGTGATTCACTGAGGTCAAGCTCTTTTGCAAAAAAACTCTCTTGGTTGAACTGATGACCAGCGTGCAGCAGTGGCTCCAGCCTATGCGTGTGCTCCAGCCAGAACGCAGTGAGCAGTGTTGCATTCAACAGGATAAGAACCACAAACGCTGAGGTGATCAGGCGTTTTGAAGTAAAAAAGTTCATAGTATCATTTTCTAATTAATGGCATTGACGTGATCAGTATCAGAAGATGGTAATCTTTTGTCAAGGCGTCTGATTTTCATTTGTAGCTGTATCTGCCGGATAAGTGCCTGATTGGTCGTAGTAAGCAAATTCATGACTTGAATAGTCATCATTCAGCTTGTCAAGCATTTCGCTGATGCCTGATGATGTCCCAAAGGTGTTCTGCTGAATTGACAGCACTGCGGCGCCAAGATTTATAATAATAAGCAGCGTGAAGAAAGCTAACCTGAAAACGAAACGATTTCCGGCAACAGCATATGACTGTTTCAATCCCGGGCCGAACTCCCGCTCAATTCTCTGCATAAGTCGAGCTCTGAAAAAATGATGTACCTCCAGAGGTTTCATTTCATCAAGCAGCTTCATGGTGTTGGCAACCCGTGCCTCTATGTTGGTGTTATGCTCTTTCATCATAAGTTTCTGTTTCATTACATCCGACGACAGACAAGAGAAAAACTTGTGGTTTCAGAAAAAAATCATTGGTGTGAGTAGTATGCATAGAGCTTGTCGTGAAGATTCTTTTTTGCCCTGTGTACGAGAGATTCGACTGCTGAGACCGATGTTTTGAGAATGTCAGCGATTTCCTGATTACTGAACCCCTCTTGTTTGCTGAGAAGAAATGCCGTTTTCTGGCTGTCGGGGAGAGTACCAAGAGCCTCCTGCAGGATTGCTGCCTGTTCGTTTCCGGCTAATGCGTCTGCAGGATTATCATTGCATGGAGCTGCAATTTCCGCTGAAGGGTCATCAATGCCGATTACCCTTTTTAATGAACTGAAACGTTTTTTTCTTTTCAAACGACGCAGGTGGTCAAGGGATTTGGTGACGGCGATTCTGTATATCCAGGTCGAGAGTTTGGCTTCTTCCCTGAACTGTTCAAGAGAGCGGAATACTTCGATAAAGACATCCTGGGCAAGATCTTCTGCATCCTCCCTGTTGAAAACAAAGCGGTAACAGGTATTGATGACCATTTGCTGGTGTTCAGCGACAAGACTTCTGAACGACTCTTCTTTTGATGTCAAACCTGATTTCTGCAATGTACTGCTTTTTGCTGCGCCTGCTCTTGCTTCCTCTTCTGCATCAGCTGTGAATTCATACAATGTGTCTTATCTCCCAGGTAACGTGGTTGAAATAATACTTGTTTGTATGACGTCAGAAAACCGGAATTCATGCAGTTGTTTGCTTAATAAGTTATTCGATTAAAAGCGAAATGACGATCTCCCTGAATTTGCAGTTGGGGAAATCGTCATTAATTGCCTCTATTTTCCAATAGGGTATCAGGCAAGTTTTGCGGCAAAGGCAAGAACCTTATCCACCTTTTCCCGCGAGTCAGCTTCGCAATACAGACGCAGTACCGGTTCAGTACCGGATGGGCGGATAAGCATCCATCCACCTTCAAAGTGATACTTATAGCCGTCGAGATTGTTGAATTTCAGAATTTTGTATCCAGCGATGTTTTCAAGATTTCCTGTTGATGCACGATCGATGATTGCCTGTTTTTTTGAATCGCTTACATGCAGGTCGAGTCGGTTATAACAGAAAAAACCATATTCATCGTACAGTTCCTGAACCAGCTCCGAAAGTGTTTTATTCCTGCGGGTCATCATTTCAAGAATAAGCAGGCCGGTATAGATTCCATCGCGTTCAGGCAGAAATGCGGTAATGCCGATGCCGCCGGACTCTTCACCTCCAATCAGGATATCATTGGTAGTCATGAGTTTGCTGACATGCTTGAATCCGACCTGCAGTTCATGCATGGTAAGATGATGCTTGAGGCATATTTTATCAATGACATCGGTCAAAGCAAACGTTTTTGCGACTTCACCCGTTTGATGCTTTTCCTCGACAAGGTCTTTGAGGATAATGGCAAAAAGTTTATGAGAGTCCACAAAAGAGCCGTTTTCATCGAGCATACCTATTCTGTCAGCATCTCCATCATTGATGATGGCGACATCGGGTTCAACCTCCTTGAAAAATTCAATAAACTCTCCTATATACTGAGGCATCGGTTCGGGATTGATTCCTCCGAAACCGGGGTTGATGCTGCAATGATAACAGCTGAGCATCGATTCATCAAACAGGCTGGTGATAATATCCTGACCGGCCCCGAACATGGCGTTATGGGCAATTTTTATTCTTGAATCTTGAATCAGGGGAAGATCAATGCTGTTTTTCAGATAGTTTACATAAAAACTTTTCATATTAGTCAGCTCGATCAGTTTTTTATCGGCTGCAATCTCTGTGAAAGGATCTATCTCTGGAAGGATATTCTCAATTTCAGCAATAACTTCCGGGTGAGCCGGTCCGCCATAAGATGCCTTCACCTTGAAGCCGTTATAAATGGCAGGATTGTGTGATGCGGTGATCACAATTCCTCCCGCGAGCTGCTTCGATTTTGTGTAGAGAGAGACAGCGGGAGTTGAAACAAAGCTGTCTGACAGAAACACCATCAGTCCCTGTGATGAAAAAACTTCGGCAGTATATTCTGCAAACTCTTTTGACATGAAGCGTGTATCGTATCCAATGCATACTCCCTTTGACTTGTTGGGATGGCCAAGAAAGTATCGTGCAGAAGCCAACGCTGCAAGTTTCAGGTTATCATAGGTATATTCTTTTGCTATAATTGCCCGCCAACCGTCAGTACCGAATTTAACTTGCATTCTTTATTGATTTTGATATAATGGAAACTCAATCAGTCTTTACTATGGCATATAAATAATAAAATACAGTTTCCCTCTCGTTCATCCAATTTTCTCTCGTTTTTGATGTCACAGAAGCTTTTTGTTTTAGCAGGTGAGGTTTCAGGCGATATGCATGCTGCCGGAGTTATCGCCCAACTGTTGAAAGCAAGACCTGATATTTCGGTGTTTGGTATCGGCGGTGAGAAACTTCGGGCGCTTGGCGCGGATCTGCTTTATGATGCATCCCAGACGAGCATTATGGGGTTTGTTGATGTACTGAAACATACAGGATTTCTTCGACGGGTTATACGTGATCTCAAAGAAGCGGTACGCAGGGAAAAACCTGTGGCTGCATTTCTGGTTGATTATCCAGGGATGAATCTGCTGATGGCCCGATTTTTTCATGATCTCGGCATTCCGGTTATCTATTATATCTCTCCTCAGGTCTGGGCATGGAAAGAGGGTCGGGTAAAGGCCATGAGACGTGATGTCGACCGACTGCTTGTTATTTTTAATTTTGAGGTCGAATTTTTTCGCAGGCATGGCATCAATGCGGAATTTGTCGGTCATCCGGTTATTGAACAGCTTGAGGAACTCTCTCTTCCTTCCAGAGACTCTTTTGAAAAGAAGCATAATCTTGCGACGGATGTCAGGCTTATCGGTCTTCTTCCAGGAAGCCGCCCACAGGAAATCGATCATATTCTGCCGGAAATGCTTAAGGCTGCCCGGTTATTGAGCAAGGAGTACCGTGTGGTATTTCTTTTCGGTCGAGCACCCCATCTCCTTGACTCCTGTTATCATGTTTTGTCTCAGTACAGGGATCTTTCCATCATCACCTGTTCAGCATATGAAGTCATGCAGTTCAGCGATCTTGCTCTGGTGACCTCCGGAACAGCAACCCTTGAATCGCTTTGCTTTGGCGTGCCGATGATTGTTATTTATAAAACGGGGATGCTTAACTACCTGATAAGTCGTCTCATCGTTAAACTCACAAATATATCACTGGCCAATATAGTGGCGAAAGGACTTGGAAGCAGTGAGAGAGCAGTACCGGAACTTATCCAGCATGAGGCTAACGGGTTGGAAATATACCGGCAGGCCAGAATGATTCTTGATGATGCGGCATTGGCTTATGCAATGCGTCTGGAGTTGCTTGCAGCACGAGATACACTGGCCAGCACTTCTCCCTCAATAAAAATCTCAGGTATCTTACAGGAATATCTTTAAACAATGAGCATGTAACTATGGAAAATGCTGTTGACTACCTCGTCGGTCATCCTGTACTGTTTGTTATTGCCGTTATCATAGCTATCATGATCCTCTTCTCTTTTTTGAGAAGAGTCATGCGATTATTTCTTGTGATAGCCTCTGTTCTGGTGCTTTATGCCGCCTATCTCCATCTCACCGGAGGTTCAACGCATGAAGCTTTTCAGCATATCGGGGTCTGGTTCAAGAACACATTCCATGTTGTCATCACTGTGTTCGGTCATCTGTTTGACTTCCTGAAATCTCCGAAAAAGTAAATTGTGTTACCTTGCGGCTGAAGAGATCGCCCCTGTAGGGCAGCTTTCTGTCACAAGAGCACGGTCAAAAACCCTGTTGCTTTCAAGTTGTTCAAGCATACGTAGGCAGATTCCGCAGTCAATGCACTTTTCCCGTTCCATGCTTATGTCGGCTTTTCGCGCTTTATAAAAGCCTGAATGTTCATGTTTTTCAACTTTTTGAAAAGGAGTGTAGCGACTGGCAAGTTCTCTAAGACGGCAATCAGTGATGGCGCTGCAACGGCATTCAAGGCATCTCTGCGCTTCTTGGCGCGCTGCATCCTCCGTATAACCCAAAGCAACTTCCATGAAGCTCTTTGAGCGACTCTTCAGAGATAATACTGGCATGGGGACTCTTGCTGCAGGAGTTTTTTTCTCGTAGAATGCCTGAGGAGCTTCATTCCTTGGTCCAAAAGAGGAATTGAAAGATTTTTTCCGGGCTGAAGGGATTTCATCATTTAAAAAGAGGTTGATTGAGTGAGCAGCTCTTTTTCCCTGCTCAACAGCACGGATTGCGATATCGGTGCCTGTTACACAATCTCCTCCGGCAAAAATCCATGGTGTTGAGGACTGCAGTGTCTCGGGATTGACTTGCAGTTCGCCTTTCTCTTCAATACCCATTCCTGCGGAATTTGCTGCTGCAGGGTCAATCTGTTGACCGATAGCCGATATTATCGTGTCTGCGGGTACCGTGAATTCTGAACCTTCTACAGGTACAGGCTTTCGGCGTCCGGATTTGTCCGGATCGCCGGGCTGCATGCGTATGGCCGTAATTTCGAGTGCGCCGTCAGCTGATCTGATAGCTATGGGGGCAGCATATTCAACAAGAATAATGCCTTCTGCAAGAGCATCCTCAATGTCTGCGGCGTTTGCAGGCATCTCATGTTTTGATCGTCGATAAAGAATAGTTACGCTTGAAGCTCCAAGACGGAGCGCGCTTCTTGCAGCATCAATTGCGGTATCACCGCCTCCTGTCACTACGACACTTACTCCGGTATGCTGCATCTCCCCGCAAGCTGCTTTACGAAGGAACTCAATACCGCTTATTACTCCTGGTTCATGTTCACCGGGAATGTTCATGCTCGATGCCATTTGTGCGCCAACAGCAAGAAAAAGGGCATCGTAGTCCTTTTCCAGTTTATGGGCAGTGATCTCTTTACCGAAAGTGGTATTGAAGCAGAACTCAACACCCATGGCAAGCAGTGTGGCAATATCACTCTCTATAACACTTTCAGGAAGTCTGAAGCGGGGGATACCGTAGCGCATCATACCTCCGGGCAGGGCGCTGGATTCAAAAACCGTTACTGCATGTCCCTTGCGGAGAAGGAAATAAGCCGCGCTGAGCCCGGCTGGTCCGGATCCTATGACAGCTACTTTTTTTCCTGTTTTTCGGGCAATCTCTGGGACAAACCGGTCGGTTCGTTCACTATCACTGTCTGCGGCATACCGTTTCAGTGCACAGATAGAAACCGGAGTGTCAATCCCGTGCCTTCTGCACTCGTCTTCACAGGGAGCCGGGCAGATTCTGCCGAGAATTCCTGGAAGAGGAATTGTTTCCTTGATTATTTTTATGGCATCCCTGTCCTTATTTGACGAAATTGCCGCAACAAAATCAGGGATATCGCATCCTGCAGGGCACGAGAGCTCACAAGGTCCCATGCAATCGCCGCTGTGTTCTTCGATGATATTCTCAAGGCTCTGATGCCTCATTGCATTCAGCGTTTCATTGTCGGTTTCAATCACCATGCCCTCCGACACGAGCGTATGACATGCTGGAACAAAACGATTTTTCCCTTTAATCTCAACAATGCACATCCAGCATGAACCTGTCTCGTGCAGGGAATCATGAAAACAAAGGGTAGGAATTTCAATGCCTGCGGCAGCTGCAGCTTCCAGAATTGACGTACCCGTCGATGCAGAAACGTGTTGGCCGTTGATGGTAAGAGAGAGTGGACTCATGGATTATTTTCGAAGTTATGCTCAATATAACGGGCCACTTTTTCAAGAAGCCACATAGGCGTTGAGGTAGCACCGCATACGCCGACATTGTCAACCGTATTACCTTGACTGTTCTTCAACCATGCATCCTTGATTTCATCAATATCTTCTATAAAGTAGCTGTGAGGGTTTGCATCTTTACAGATATTGAAAAGAACCTGACCATTTGAGCTTTTCTTTCCTGCCACGAAGATCACTGTATCGTTGGCAAGTGAGAAGTCCTGCAGTTTCTGGTTTCTGCTCGATACCTGGCGGCAAATGGTATCCTTGAACACATGCCCGGGCATGGGAAACACGTCGGTCACATCTGCAGTAATGTCTATATCACGGATTGCCATCCATGGATCAGGTTTACCGGAACAGCGTTGTGCAAAATAGTGTTCAAGATTTCTCTTCAGCTCATAAAACCCTGGAATATCCATGGTTGTCTGGGAAATGAGCGCTGTTTTTTTTGCAGGGTCAAGCGCCTTTGTCTCTTCAGGATCACTGAGGTCGGGATGTTTGATAATGACTGCGTTATTATCACATTGCCCGTTGATGCCTGTAACTTCCGGATGGGTATGTTTGCCGTATATAATGATCTGGTAGCCGAGCTTATAGAGCATCCTCGTTGTCCGCTGAAGTCTGGAAACAACAGGACAGGTTGTGTCCGTAATGGTCAGATTGTTTTTCCTGGCAATCCTGTAGGTAGAAGGAGGCTCTCCATGTGCCCTGATAAGCACCTGGGCATTTTTAAGTTCATTGAAAGCAGTTTCATCAACGGTTATAAGACCGAGCGCTTCCAATCGTTTCACCTCAACCTCATTATGGACAACATCGCCGAAAGAGTATAAACTTCCCTCTGTCTGAAGCTTTTCTTCAGCGACATATATGGTTCCCTGCACTCCGATGCAGAATCCTGATGAAGTTCTGTCGAGGTTTACTTTCACGCTGAACCGGTTTAAGTCAAAAAATCAAAAATCACCAATCAGAAATCAAAAGTAACAAGTATGGCTGCAAAAGGCAAAAGCGAAAAGAAGAACGATGCTTTTCACCGCAAAGAATGAGGGCTTGTGCTTCCGGCATTATACTTCCACCAGTTCAACATCCGGCAGATCTGAATTCATGAAAAGCTGATAGATCAGGCTGAATTTTTGAGGTAGATCGCTGACCAGCAGGTGAGGAGCAGGGGTTCTCCGGTGATGGTTAAATTCTCCTGACTCAGTCAAAAGCTCAAGTGTTCTGAGGGCGACCGCTTCCGCGGAATCGATGATGCAGATACCATGACCGATCGTTTCTTCAATGACTCGGCGAAGTATTGGATAGTGTGTACACCCGAGTACAAGCGTATCAATTCCGTGTTTTTTAATTGCTGTCAGATACTCTCTGGCGATAAGTTTTGTGGCGGGATGATCGATAAAACCCTCCTCAGCAAGCGGCACAAAAAGAGGGCAGGCTTTTGAAACAACCTCTATCTCCGGATTGAGCATGTTAATGGCACAGGCATAAGCATTGGAAGCCACAGTCGCCTGTGTGCCGATAACTCCGATCCGGCTGTTTTTTGTTGCCTTTACAGCAAGTTCGGCTCCTGCTTTCAGCACCCCGATAACGGGAATCGAGCCAGATGCTTTCTCAACGACATCAAGGGCAAGTGCAGAAACGGTATTGCAGGCGACAATGATCATTTTTGGCTGATACCGCATGAGAATGGCAATATCATCATAAGCATACTTCCTTATGGTGACCTGCGACTTCGGTCCGTATGGTACCCTTGCAGTATCGCCAAAATAGATAAGACGCTCTGACGGAAGAGCTGCCTGTATCGCCTTGACAACAGTCAATCCGCCAATTCCTGAGTCAAAAATTCCAATAGGGCTTTCTGTGTTCAATTCTTGCAAGGCTATACGTTAAAACGGAAAACAATGACATCCCCATCTTTGACAATGTACTCCCGGCCTTCTGACCGGAGCTTGCCGGCTACCTTGACTTTCTGCTCCGAACCTAATTCAATAAGATCACGGTATGACATCACCTCGGCACGGATAAACCCTTTTTCAAAATCAGAATGGATAGCTCCAGCGGCTTCCGGCGCAGCCGCACCTTTATGTATCGTCCATGCATGAACCTCTTTTTCACCCGCAGTAAAGTAGGTCTGAAGACCGAGAAGGTCATAGGCGGTTTTAATCAGCCGATCGAGTCCCGACATCGTAAGTCCTATACTTTCAAGAAATTCCGGACGTTCATTTTCGGGCAGTTCAGCTATGTCTGCTTCTGTTTTTGCGCTGATAATCAGCATTTTTGCACCAGATGCCGCTGCGATTTCCGCAACCTTTTTTGTATAGTCGTTGCCATCCGGAAGGTCAGTTTCTGCAACATTGGCGGCAAAAAGAATTGGTTTGGACGATAACAGAAAAAACTGCCTTGCCATTACTTGTTCTTCAGGCGATTGAATAATGTTTCGAGCAGGAATACCTTCACCAAGACCAGCGATTATTTTTTCTGCCAGATCGAGTTGCAGCAGGAGCTCCTTTTCTTTTTTTGCATTTTTTCTGAGTCGTTCGATTCGGCGTTCCATGCTGTCGAGATCGGCCAGCATCAGTTCAGTTTCAATGGTAATGATATCGTCAGCCGGGTCTATTCTTCCTTCGACATGTATGATGTTGTCATCATCAAAACATCGAACGACATGCACAATGGCATCGACCTCTCTGATATGAGACAGGAACTGGTTTCCAAGGCCTTCTCCCTTGCTTGCTCCTTTTACAAGACCGGCAATATCAACAATTTCAAGAGTTGCCGGGACAAGAGTCGGTGTCTTTACGACATCAGCAATCTGCTGCATACGCTCATCAGGAACCAGAACAGTTCCAACATTGGGTTCAATGGTACAGAATGGATAATTGGCAGCTTCAGCCTGTTTTGCGGTGATGGCATTGAAAAGGGTAGACTTTCCAACATTTGGCAATCCGACAATACCGCAGCGAAGTGACATAAAGAAAATATTGAAATATGAGTGATCAAAAGAAACAAGGGTTTTAACATGTAACCAATATGTTTGGAAAAAGCAAATATATTTTATAAAATGAAAGTCAAATCAAAATTCGTGTGAAACAGGAAATAGGGGCAAAGCGTATCATAATTGCTATTGACGGGCCGGCAGCATCCGGAAAAAGTACAACAGCCCGCAGAGTGGCGCAGCAGCTTGGATATATTTATATCGATACTGGTGCAATGTACCGTTCTGTCACCCTCAAAGTCCTGCAGCAGGGCTTGCTCGATGATCTACGACGCTCTCCCGAGAGCGTTTCCGATTTAGTCAAGGATATTTCAATACGTTTTGAGGGCGATCGCGTCTTGTTGAACGACAGTGATGTTACTGCAGAGATCAGGGATAACCGGGTCAGCCGTGAGGTAAGTTTTATCAGTTCACTTAAGCCGGTACGTGACATGCTCAGAGAGATGCAGCAGGAGCTTGGACGTCAGCGCGGGGTTGTCATGGATGGAAGGGATATAGGTACTGTTGTTTTTCCTGATGCCGAACTGAAGATTTTTCTTGTCGCTGATGCCCGCAAAAGAGCAGAACGGCGATATGCTGAACTTGCTGCAAAGTCACTCGATGGAGGCCAGCTGCCTGATCTTGACGTGCTTGAAGATGAAATCAGGAAAAGAGATCGTGCGGATGCCGAAAGAGAGCATGCTCCGTTAAAAAAACATATTGAAGCACACGAAATTGATACGTCGGAATTGACGATCGAGCAACAGGTCGATCTTGTCTATAATCTTGCTTTAGACTTACAGAAGGATTGCCGGTGACAGGAACGTGAGCAGATCACAGAAATTTTTCATTAACCATAAAACCGCATGCCGATATCTCTCACGGCAGGCAGGCTAACTTACAAGAGAGGAAGGAAACAATTAATGGCAGAAGCATTTAGTACTCAGGAAAAAAAGGTCAAGGAAAGACCTGCAAGAAAAAAACTCAAGTTTTTTGCGCACTACGAGCCCGCTGAACTTGCATTGATGGAGCAGCTTTATTCAAGCACGCTCAATGAAATTACTGAAGATGAGATTATCAAGGGCCGCATTGTCTCGATATCCAACAAGGATGTTACGATAGATGTCGGATTCAAATCCGAGGGCATCGTATCACTGCTTGAATTCAGGGCTGATGATGAAGTCAATGTCGGCGATGACGTTGAGGTTTATCTTGAGAACATCGAAGACAAGATGGGACAGCTTATTCTTTCAAAGAAGAAAGCCGATGTCCTCAGAATCTGGGATAAAATCTATGATTCAATTGAAAACGATACTATCATCAACGGTAAAATTATCAATCGTGTCAAGGGCGGTATGACCGTATCCCTTTCCGGAGTTGAAGCCTTCCTTCCCGGTTCGCAGATTGATGTTAAACCAGTTCGTGATTTCGACGCACTTGTCGGTCAGACGATGGACTTCAGAGTGGTCAAAATCAATCCTGTTACCCAGAACATTGTTGTCAGTCATAAAGTCATCCTTGAAGAGGCGTATGCCGCCCGTCGCGAGGAGATGCTTTCCAATATCAAGGTCGGCATGGTGCTTGAAGGGACGGTCAAGAATATTACCGACTTCGGAATATTTGTAGATCTTGGTGGTCTTGACGGTCTTGTACACATTACCGATATCACATGGGGAAGAATCAATCACCCTTCTGAGGTTGTTGAGCTTGACCAGCCTATCAAGGTTGTTGTTGTCGGCTTTGACGAAAACACCAAGAGGGTATCGCTCGGCATGAAGCAGCTCGAGTCTCATCCTTGGGAAAATATTGAAATCAAGTATCCTGTCGGATCGAAAGCTCAAGGTCGCGTTGTTTCCATCACTGATTACGGCGCTTTTGTGGAAATCGAAAAAGGCATCGAAGGCCTTGTTCATATTTCCGAAATGAGCTGGACGCAGCATATAAAACATCCGGGTCAGTTTGTTTCCCTTGGCCAGGAAGTTGAGTGTGTGATCCTGAATATTGACAAGGATCATACCAAGCTCTCCCTTTCCATGAAACGGGTCAACGAGGATCCATGGATTGCACTTTCAGAAAAATACATTGAACATTCTCTGCATAAAGGTACCGTCAGCAATATCACTGATTTTGGCGTCTTTGTTGAGCTTGAACCTGGCGTCGATGGTCTGGTTCATATTTCTGATCTTTCATGGACAAAGAAAATCCGTCATCCAAGCGAACTGGTAAAAAAGAACCAGGAGCTTGAAGTCAAGGTGCTCAAGTTTGACGTTCATGCACGTCGAATTGCACTTGGCCACAAGCAGATCAATCAGGATCCATGGGATGAGTTTGAGCAGAAATATGCTGTCGGAGCCGAAACACCTGGACAGATATCTCAGATTATCGAGAAAGGTGTTATTGTGATTCTTCCTGGAGATGTCGATGGTTTTGTTCCGGTATCGCACCTTCTTCAGGGTGGGGTTAAGGATATCCATTCATCGTTCAAAATCAGTGATGAACTTCCTCTTCGCGTCATTGAATTCGACAAGGAAAACAAACGCATTATTCTTTCTGCTCTTGAATATTTCAAGGATAAAAACAAGGAAGAGATTGAGGCATATCTGCTGGCTCATCCCAATGAGAAAAAGGAGATCGAGGCCGCTTCTGCTGAACTTGAACCCCCGATCAAATCGGGTGAGAAAAAGAGCAGTGAATTGAAGCCGGTAGAGCATTAACTCTGTAATCTCTTTTAAATAAAGCCTTCACTGTTACAGCGAAGGCTTTTTTTTTGTCCGGTCGGAATATGTATGCGGGGTTAATAGCCGTAACTCTTCAAAAGGTTGTTTTTTTTCCGCCAATCAGGACGAACTTTTATAAAAAGCTCAAGAAAAACTGGACGTCCCAGCATTTCCTCTATATCTTTTCTTGCTGCCTGACCAAGTTTTTTCAAAGCAGCTCCCTTATGTCCAATAATGATCTGCTTCTGTGTTTCACGTTCAACTATGACCGAACATCGGATAAGATCCTTTCTTGAAGGGTCTGCATCGTACTGCTCCTTGAATTCGTCAATGACTACTTCGGTTGAATATGGTACCTCACGACCGTAGAGCAGAAATATCTTTTCACGGATGATTTCACTCACAAAAAAACGCTCCGGAGCAGTACTGAGCGTATCTTCAGGATATAATGGATAATGGAGAGGAAGAAAAGGACGGATAGCTTCGATGAGCTGCGGGAGGTTATTGCCTTTCAATGCTGAAACAGAGAGGACTGCTGCCGGATTCCATGTGCTTTTGACAATCTCTTCAGCTTCAAGCTGACGGGCGCTGGTTACAAGATCGCATTTATTGAGTACAGCAATAACCTTTTTTCCCGAGGGTTTCAACCAGTCATTAAACAGTTCTTCAGCGAATTCCCGATCAAAAAGATCTTTTTTCCCTGAAAAAGGGAGCAGGGCAATAACGATATCAGCATCTTTCAGGGTAGTTCTGATAATTTCAAGCATCGATTCATGAAGTTGCTGCTGAGGCTTCATGATGCCGGGTGTATCAAGAAAAATTATCTGACAGGTATCGTTGTGGTATATTCCTGTGATTTTTTTCCTTGTTGTTTGCGGCTTAGGTGTTACAATTGAAAGTTTGTAGTCGAGAAGCTCGTTGAGCAGGGTCGACTTGCCGGCATTTGGCGGGCCTGTAATAATTGCGAAACCGCAAGCGAAAGGAGAGGTATTCATAGAACTTCTTATGAGAGGATTCGATCTGTTTACGAGAGACTATCCAAAATTACTGTCTTGCATGATAAAGAAAAAGGCGGGGAACTCTTTATCTAAAGATCGATGATTTCAAAGTATTAAAATGCAGGAAAAAATAGAGATATGAACGATCATATTCACAAGAGAGTTGCTGCAGTAACCCTTGGCTGTAAACTGAATTATGCTGAAACCTCCTCTATTCTTGATGATTTATGTCAACAAGGATGGGAGTTGTCGACAATAGATGAGGGTGCTGATCTGATTATTGTGCATACTTGTGCAGTAACAAAACAGGCAGAAAAGAAAAGCCGGCAGAAAATCAGGGGAATCATAAGAAATAATCCTGCCAGCCGGATTGCAGTTATCGGATGTTATTCTCAGTTGAAACCGGACGATCTTGCTTCAATAGAGGGTGTACATGCTATTCTTGGCAGTCATGATAAATTTCATATAAAATCGTATGACGATATCAGTGCAGGAACGATAGCATTGCCTCTTGTCAGGGTTTCTCCGGCTGCTTCTTTTGATGAGGTCTATCCGGGCTATTCATTGCATTCGATAGAGAGGTCTGACCGAACCCGCGCATTTTTGAAAATACAGGACGGCTGTGATTACGGATGCGCGTATTGTACCATTCCGATAGCAAGGGGAGGGTCGCGGTCTCTGCCTCAGGCTCAGATTATTGAGCGAGCACATTCAATGGCCACATCAGGATACCGTGAAATTGTGCTTACCGGTGTTAATATAGGCGATTATCGTTACGGCAGCCAGGTGCTTTGTGATCTGTTGCGCAAGCTCGAAGAGGTCCGTGTCAGCCGTATACGTATCAGTTCGATAGAGCCTGACTTTGTTGATGATGAGTTGATTTCACTTGTTGCAGGATCAGAAAAAATTGTTCCACATTTTCATATTCCTCTCCAGAGTGGATCAGACAGCATTCTCAAGGCCATGCGCCGTCGTTATGACAGCACACTCTACCGCTCCAGAGTGATGCAGGCGGTTGATCGCATTACTGATTGTGCTGTCGGAACTGACGTGATCGTAGGCTATCCGGGTGAAACGGAGGATGATTTTTTAGAGATGTACCGATTTCTTGATGAACTTCCCCTGGCATATTTTCATGTTTTCAGCTGTTCCATTCGGCCAGATACCCCTCTTGCCCGACAAATTGCACATCATGAGCGCTACCCTGTCGATTCGGTGGAGATTGCCCGTCGCTATGCAGAGCTTATCAAACTTGGTCGTCAAAAGGAGTATGAATTTAAGGAAGGCTATAAAGGAAAAGAGTGCATGGTTCTTTTTGAGGCCAGTAAGCAGTTAAAACAGGGGAGATTGCAATGCAGCGGCTATACGCCCAACTATCTCAGGGTGCTGGTTGAGAGAGATGATCATCAGGTCGGGCAAACTCTGTCTGGAAATGAACTGCCGGTATTGATCGAGTGTTTAGGAGATGATTTGAATTTAAAAGGGAGAGTGCTATCTTGATTTCCAGTGTTCTCATCTTCCACACCAACAACTAAATCATTGCACTCCATGCCGATTAAATCCCGTATCCGTTCGGTTCCTGACTACCCAAAAAAAGGGATACTCTTTCGTGATATTACTACCCTTATCAAGGATCCGGTCGGATTCAGACTGGTTATTGATAATCTGACGCAGCACTATCTGCTTGATGGTCTTGATTTTGATATTATTGTCGGTATAGAGGCAAGAGGATTTATTATCGGTGGAGCATTGGCCTACACGCTCGGCAAAGGGTTTGTCCCTGTCAGAAAACCCGGAAAACTTCCAGCCGATGTTGTTTCGCAGGAGTACGAGCTTGAGTATGGAAGCGATAAGATTGAGATTCATGTTGATGCACTCATTGCAGGCCAGAAGGTTCTTCTTGTTGATGATCTGCTCGCTACAGGCGGAACCGCTCTTGCTGCCGCGGCATTGATCGAAAAAGTTGGCGGGATCGTTTCTGAAATGGCGTTTATCGTGAACCTGCCTGACATCGGTGGGGAACAAAAAATACGCGACAAAGGATACAGTGTTTTCTCTCTAACGGATTTTGAAGGGGATTAACAGAGAGGTATGCTTAAAACGCTGATTGCAGTGGCAAATCAGGGAACGGCAGCTGGAGCTGCCGTTCATTTTTTACATCCATCACATCATCTTCCCCCGGTATGGCTGGCAGCTCCTTTCATGCTGCTTCTTTTGATGATCGCCACCGGTCCTCTCTTGTATTCTCACTTCTGGGAACATCATTACCACAAAGTTTCCATCGGGCTCGGTAGTATCGTTGCGTCATATTACGGGTTTATGATGGATGAGGGAGCCCATATACTTATGCATTCGCTGGAAGAGTATCTGTCATTTCTTGCGTTGATAACAGCGCTCTTTGTCGTTTCAGGCGGAATTCTTATCAGGATTGAGAGAAGGGGCAATCCCTTCGTGAACGGTGCGTTACTTTTTGCCGGAGCACTGTTTTCAAATCTTTTAGGTACTACCGGTGCTTCCATGCTTCTTATCCGGACATATATACGTATCAATGAAGGACGTATCAAGGCGTTTCATATTGTGTTCTTTATTTTTATTGTCAGCAATATAGGAGGCGCTTTAACCCCGATTGGTGATCCCCCCCTTTTTTTAGGATTTTTAAAAGGAGTTCCGTTTTTCTGGGTGATGAAAAAAGTTTTGTTTCCATGGATGATAACTGTTGTCGGTCTGATTCTGATCTTTATGGTTTTAGACAGCAGGGCAGGGAGAGGTGAGATGCCGGCACCGGAACAATCAGGAAGGGTGACCATAACTGGTGCTCACAGCTTTCTGTTCTTCGCTGTTGTGATCGTTGCAGTATTTCTTGACCCCGCGGTAATTTCCGGCGTTCCCAGTTTTCAGACTATGCTGTATCTCCCCTTCGGTATTCGTGAACTGATTATGTTTACTGTTGCATTTGTTGCTTACAAAACCGCCGATAAGGATGCGATGAAAGGCAATGAATTTAACTTTTTGCCGATTCGGGAGGTAGCCTTTCTGTTTATCGGGATATTTGCCACAATGATTCCGGTACTTGAGCTTATCGGCGCCTACGCTTCAGTCAATGCAAGGGGGCTTTCAGTAACGCACTGTTACTGGCTGACCGGAGCTTTGTCCGGAGTTCTTGATAACGCACCAACCTATCTGAGTTTTTTATCCGGGGCCTCTGGGAAGTTTGGTATGGATATCAATTCTGTTTCCGATATACAAAAATTTGCAGAAGGGGTAAGTTCCAAGGTTCACGGTGATGCAACTTCGGATATCTATCTGATGGCAATCTCACTGGCGTCAGTCTTTTTCGGCTCATTGACCTATATAGGCAACGCGCCGAACTTTATGGTCAGGAATATTGCCAGCCAGGCAAACGTTGATGTACCTGGTTTCCTGGAATATATCTATAAATACTCATTGCCGGTTCTGATCCCGTTTTTTGCTTTGCTATGGTGGCTGTTCTTTACTTGTTAAATGTTAAGTGAGCAACAAACCCTATTCACCGTCAGGTCTCAGACTTTCACTTACGGCGAGCTTGAACTCCTTCGAAATTTTGAAGGTCGGCACATTTTTCGGATCAACAATAACTTTCTCTCCAGTTCTCGGGTTTCTTGCCTGTCGAAGATTTTTATACCTGATATTAAATGAGCCGAAACCTCTGATTTCAATTCGTTTTCCTGCTTTCAAAGAATCAATGATACTTTCAAACAGACTGTCAACTACAGACTCTGTTTCGTTTTTGGTCAAGCCTGTTTTGTGGGCAATTACATTGACCAGGTCAGCTTTTGTTGTTGTGTTTCCCATGGTTATATAAAGCTTAGGTTATTGTAAGACATATAGTTACTTAAACCACAAATGAAAAGCTACAATTCCCATAAAAACTGCAAAAGCTTTCCGCAGCAGATCATTAGAGATATGAGTTGCAATTTTCGCACCAAAGTAAGCACCCGCAAAAAGTCCTGCAGCAATGATCAGCCCAATCGATATGTTTTCCAACGAAATTTTCCCTGAACGATAGTACTCAATCACCCCAAGCAAACCGACCGGTAGAAGCAGTGCAATAAGTGATGTGCCGACGGCGCTCTGTTGCGTCATGCCAAAGAAAAATACCATCGCCGGAACAATAATGAGTCCTCCGCCAACACCGAACATGCCTGAAAGCAGACCGGCACCAATGCCGAGGCCGAGTAAACCGATGATTTGCATGGTTTGTTTTTTCCTATAGTCACATTATGACGGTCTCAGGCAGGGAGCAGGCTGTCATAGCCTATAATTTCTTTTATCTCCACAGCATTGAGCGACTCCTTTTCGATAAGCACTCCTGCAAGCCTGTGCAGAATAGCGCTTTTCTCGTTGATAATTTTTTTCGCATTTTCCATGCAGGTCATAATAATATTTCTGACCTCAATATCAATCTGCAGGGCGGTTTCCTCGCTGTACTCGCGTATATGGGAATAATCTTTTCCAAGAAAAACCTCCTTGTGGCTGTCTCCGTAATTGATCGGACCAAGTGTTTCGCTCATTCCCCATTGTCTCACCATTCTGCGGGCAATATCGGTAGCCTTTTCTATATCGTTTGCCGCTCCTGTACTGGTTTCATGAAACATAATATCCTCAGCCACTCTTCCAGCAAGCGCATAGGTGATCATTGCCAGCAGGTACTCCCTGTTATGCGTGTAGCGATCTTCGAGAGGCAGGTATGCAGTAAGTCCCAGACTCCTGCCTCTTGGAATAATCGTGACCTTATGAATTGGGTCAGATCCCTTGGTATAGGTTGAAACCAGCACATGGCCTGCTTCGTGATAGGCGGTGAGTTTCTTCTGTTCGTCGGAAATAAACATGCTTTTTCTTTCCGGGCCCATGAGAATCTTGTCACGAGCCTGTTCGAAATTATCAGCGGTAATTAACGACTGATCGTTCCGAGCTGCCAGAAGCGCTGCTTCATTGACCAGATTTGCAAGATCAGCCCCCGAAAATCCTGGAGAGCTTTTTGCGAGAACGTTGATATCAACCTGTTCAGCCAATGGGGTATTGCGGGTATGAATTTTTAAAATTGCTTCACGTCCCCTTATATCAGGTTTGTCGATGGTAATCTGGCGGTCAAACCTTCCCGGGCGGAGCAAGGCTGTATCAAGCACATCCGGACGGTTTGTAGCTGCAATAAGGATAACATTCTCGCTTGTTGTAAAACCGTCCATTTCAACAAGAAGCTGGTTCAGGGTCTGCTCTCTTTCATCATGCCCCCCGCCGAGACCGGCTCCCCGGCTGCGGCCGACCGCATCGATTTCATCAATAAAGACAATACACGGTGAATTTTTTTTTGCCTGTTCAAACAGATCCCTTACTCTTGCCGCACCAACACCGACAAACATTTCGACGAAATCAGCACCCGATATTGAGAAAAAAGGAACTTTTGCCTCTCCTGCAATGGCTTTTGCAAGCAAAGTTTTTCCAGTGCCGGGAGGACCGAGAAGCAAGACGCCTTTAGGGATTTTGCCACCGATTTTCTGGAACTTTTCAGGATTTGTCAGGAACTCGACAGTTTCCTGAAGCTCTTCTACCGCCTCGTCAACGCCGGCAACATCCTTGAAAGTTATTTTAACATCAAATTCACTCACCAGCTTTGCACGGCTTTTGCTGAAGCTGAAAATATTTTTTGCCTGAGAGCCGTTTTGCCCGCTCATTCGTCTGAAGAGGAAAAAATACACCACACCGAAAATAATCCATGGAGCAAACAGGACGAAAAAGGTATTCAAAGGGCTGGTGCCTTCCTCAACCTTGAGGCGGATTCCTTTTTCTGCAAGGATGTCTGCCTGCTCCAGACTGAAAGAAGGAATTCTTACGGCAAACCGGTCACTCTGCAGGTTTGTGTTGTTGATAAGCGGGATCTGGGTGACTGTTTTAAGTTTTCCATTCAGGATAGCTGATTTATCTTCAAACGTTTTAACTGTAACTTCAGTAATAAGAGCCTGGGAGAGGAGCGATTTATATTCGTTATAGGTGATTTCAGGGTTGCCGGGAGTTGCAAAAAAACGTTGAAACACAAAAAGCATCAGCAGAACGACCATCATGAAAAAGATAAATTTTCCCTGAAACCATCCAGCCTTTTCTTCCTCGTCTTTTACCGGCTTGAATTTATTTCTGGCAGCATCTTTTCCTGACTTTTTTCGAGGATTTTCAGGCATAAAACAGGTTGAGTGATGATATAAAATGTAACTTACTACATTTAAAGTAATTAAAAGTAAAACTGCAATCGAAAACAAAAAGTTTATTGAAAAGGGCTCTCATAACAGAAAGTTGTATGCTGTATGGCAACCTCAAGATTTTCCGGTTAATCTTTTATCTTGTGTCTTCAAAAGCAGTGAGTTTTTCTTAAATTCACTGCTCTTGCCATAGATCTCTGTCAATAACAAACAGTACAACGCATATTATGTTCGGTCAAAGGGTTAGAACCAGGTTTGCACCTTCTCCAACAGGATATTTACATGTAGGCGGACTGAGAACCGCACTGTATAACTACCTGTTTGCAAAGAAAATGAATGGAATTTTCGTTATCCGGATAGAAGATACCGATCAAACACGAAAGGTAGAGGGAGCGCAGAAAAATCTTATCAAAACTCTTGAATGGGCAGGAATTGTTGCTGATGAAAGTCCTGAACATGGAGGTAATTTCGGACCCTATGTTCAATCTGAGCGCCTTGACATCTATGCTCAATATTGTCAGCAGCTGCTTGACGATAATCATGCCTACTACTGTTTTGCAACCCATGAAGAGCTGGAAGAAAACCGGCAGCTTCAGATAAAGCAGGGGCTGCAGCCGAAATACAACAGAAAATGGCTTCCTGAAGAGATGGGTGGAACCATGCCATCGAGTCAGATAAAAAAAAAGCTGGATGAGGGATCACCCTACGTCATCCGTATGAAAGTGCCCGATTATGTTTCGGTCTGGTTTGAAGATATTATCAGGGGTCCTGTCGAGTTTGATTCTGCGACAATTGATGATCAGGTGCTGATGAAATCCGATGGATTTCCGACCTATCATTTCGCCAGTGTTATTGACGACCATCTTATGGAGTTTACCCATATCATCAGAGGCGAAGAGTGGCTTCCCTCAATGCCAAAGCATCTTCTTCTCTATGAATTTTTTGGCTGGGAGCCTCCCAAGGTTGCCCATCTGCCGCTTCTGCTTAATCCTGATCGCTCAAAGCTCAGTAAAAGGCAGGGTGATGTTGCTGTCGAGGATTATGTCCGCAAGGGATACAGCAGTGATGCTATCGTGAATTTTGTTGCCATGCTGGGATGGAACGAAGGCGAAGGCAGTGAGCAGGAGGTATACAGCATGAAGCAGCTTGTCGCCAAGTTTTCGCTTGAACGGGTAGGAAAAGCAGGTGCGATTTTTAATGTTGATAAGCTTAACTGGCTTGAGAAACAGTATATCAAAAGCCGGCCTTCAGAGAAAATTATTGAAGTCATCAAGCCGATTCTTCTTGGTGAACTTGAAAAGAAGGAATCGTTGATGCCGCGAGATCTCATTACCGGTGATGCATATCTTGGACAGGTTATAGAGCTCATGCGTGAGCGCGTAGGATTTGAGCATGAATTTGTGACATTTTCATCTTACTTCTTTTTTGAGCCTGAATCCTATGATGAAGAGGCCGTTCAAAAGCGCTGGGCTGCTGATACCAATACCCTTCTCCGTGAGTTTACCATCATACTTGACTCTCTGGAGGAGTTCAGTGCTGAGAATATTGAAGCAAGCCTTAAAGAGTTTGTATCTTCAAAGGGGCTCAAGGCCGCTTATCTCATCCATCCCTTGAGAATACTGACATCTGGTGTAAGTTTCGGACCAAGTCTGTATCATCTGCTTGAGGTGCTTGGAAAGAAGACAGTGCTCAGGCGCATCCTGAAGGGTATTGATAAAATAAGCTTTTCAGCTTAGGCTGGAGCAGAACATAGGTATTGACTGCGGTATATGTACAGGGTTTTTTGCTTTTTCTTTTGGAAAAAAAAGATTTATTCCTATATTTTGCCACTCATTTAAAGGACAGGTAGCTCAGTTGGTAGAGCAAAGGACTGAAAATCCTTGTGTCGGGGGTTCGATTCCCTCTCTGTCCACACCGTTTAATGGCAGTTTCATCGAAGTTGCCTCTTACAAAGAAAAAGCATGTCCACTCTTTTTTTCCTGCTTTCTACATTTACAAAGGTATCATAAGTCATGCAAAGCATCGAGCAATGCTTCAGTGTTTGAACATCACCCAATGCAGGCATGAATATTACGACAGAGGTTGACCAGGAAGTCTGGCATGATTTGCAGGAGGCTGGAGCATACGAGTGGTGGTATTTTGATGTTGAAGACAAGGCGAGTGGGTTTTCTTTTGTTCTTATCTGGTTTTCAGGTTTTCCTTTTTCCCCATATTACACCAATCATTATGAACGTTGGAAAAATCGTATAACTGCAGAAGCTCCTCTTCCGTCCAATTACTCGGGGTTTAGTTTCCAGTTGTACGAAAACGATCATGAAATTGTTAATTTCATCAAAGAGGGAAACAATGGGCTTTTTGAAAGCAGTCGATCGGATATAGGCGTTCGTTTCGAAAAGAACTGCTTCACCTATGATGCCCTGAAAGATGAATACTCGCTCGATATTGATTTTTCATTTCCCGCCCGGCAGAAAGCAATTAAAGCATCGTTATTGTTTTCATCCTGCCGCAGGATAGTGTACGAAAAAAAAGATGGAAACAATGCAGGCAGGGTGCCCCTTCATCAGTGGCTGTTAAGTGTCCCGAAGTCCGATGTTAAAGGAGTGATTGAGATTATTGAGCCGCTTAGCGGAGCAGTTCGAACCATTCCGGTCAATGCGATCGGATATCATGACCACAACTACGGTGCTTTGCCTATGCAGGAGTACCTTGCACGCTGGTATTGGGGCAGGGCTTTTTCAGAGCGCTTCGATCTGGTTTACTATGTGACGTTTTTCAGGAATAATGAATATAAACCTCTTGCCCTGCTCCTCCTTCACGATAATAACAGCGGGAAAGTCACTGTCCTGGACAAGGTGCATTTTCGGGAGAGCAATTTCAGGCGAGGTTTTTTTTCACCCGTTCACAGCAGGGATCTCGAGTTGCAGTATGAGAATATTGGCTTGAAGATACATCACAACAAGGTGCTTGATGCAGGTCCGTTTTATCTTCGGTTTGCGTCCGATATTTCGTTGCATATAGGGGGAAAGGAATTGGATGGTATCAAGGGTATATCGGAATTTCTCAATCCGGAACGCCTCCAATCAAGATTTATGAGGTTATTTACACGAAGCCGTATCTGGCGCGATGGTGAGTCATCTCTTATGTACGACATCTATAATAATATTAAACGTTCTTTGAATTGGATAAATAGTTAAAAATATCATAAATTCAGAGTTTGTTTGGGCTATCCTGAATTGTATCCGTGAAAGTCACTGTTCAAGATAATCAGGCATGGCAAAGCGAGAGTGGCTGTCGTTGAACCGCCGGAAGGTACTTGCCTTTTGATTTGATAACAAAAAGTTTTAAAAAGGAGATAGATCGTAATGGCACAACAAGGTAATTTCAAGAGTCCGTCCAGGTTGGGCGCACTTGGAGAAGGTGCACCAGTCTCATCATCCGGTTCGGTTCCTGGCGGAAAGCCACGGGAAGAGGGGCTGAAAGGAGTTGATTTCGAGCGCCGCAGTTTTCTCGGAAAAGTTGTAGGGGGTATCGGCGCAGCTGTTGCCATATCTACACTCTATCCTGTCATCAAGTTCATTATTCCACCTACCAGGAGCGCGACAAGCGTCAACGAAAAGGTTGTGGGAAAAGCTTCTGAAGTCCCTGTCAAAGGCTTCAAGATTTTTCAGTTTAACAAGGACAAAGTTCTTGTTGTCAACGACAATGGCAAGCTTACTGCATGCAGTGCCGTCTGTACCCATCTTGGCTGCCTTGTGCATTGGGAAAGCGCAGAGAGTCGTATCGCATGTCCGTGCCATGGAGCAAAGTACAAGCAGACCGGAGAAATCATTTCCGGCCCGCAGCCTTTACCTTTAGCCTCGTTTAAAGTAAGGGTTGAAGGGGAGAATCTTATTATCGCAAAAGCTTAACCTTTAATTCTTGAAAACCAAGGGAGTCAGGAAAGATGGCTGAAAACAACAAGAACGCTTCGGCAGGAAATATTCCAGCCAAGCCGAAACCCGCTGTACCGGGTGCCGCTAAGCCGGCAGCTCCGGTTGCTGCAAAACCAGCAACGCCTGTTGCCTCCAAACCGGCACCACCTGTTGCCTCTAAACCGGCACCAGCTCAAAGTGGCGTTTATAAACCACCCGTAGACCGTCCGAATCAGAATCCTTACAAGGATTCCCGCCTCAGTCCTCTGGGTGCCTGGTTCCAGGAGCGCTTTTATGTAGTGCTTCCTGTAATCGATTACCTGAAGAAAAAAGAAGTTCCAAAACACCGCCTCTCGTTCTGGTATTATTTTGGCGGTCTTGCCCTCTTCTTTTTCATTGTTCAGATTCTGACCGGCCTGCTGCTTTTACAGTATTACAAACCAACAGAATCGGAAGCATTTGCTTCATTTGTCTTTATCCAGAAAGAGATCCCGTTTGGCTGGCTCCTTCGTCAGATCCATGCATGGTCGGCCAATCTTATGGCTCTGATGGCATTTATTCATATGTTCAGCACCTTCTTCATGAAGTCATACCGTAAACCCCGTGAACTCATGTGGGTGAGTGGTTTTATTCTTCTCGTGCTGACCCTCGGTTTTGGATTTACCGGATACCTTCTTCCCTGGAACGAACTTGCATTCTTTGCTACCCAGGTCGGTACCGAAACTCCAAAAGTTGCTCCCGGTGGCGCATTACTTGTGAGCATTCTTCGCGGTGGTGAAGATGTCAGCGGTGAAACGCTTACCCGCATGTTCTCAATGCATGTTGTTCTGCTTCCGGGTCTCATCCTTCTTCTGCTTTCAGCCCATCTGGCTCTTGTTCAGATTCTTGGTACATCAGCTCCAATCGGTTACAAGGAGTCCGGCTTGATTAAAGGGTACGAGAAGTTTTTTCCTACCTTCCTGGCCAAAGATGGCATTGGCTGGCTGATCGGATTTGCCCTGCTTGTTTATCTTGCAGTTGTATACCCATGGGGAATAGGCGTTAAAGCTGATGCGCTTTCACCTGCACCTCTTGGTATCAAGCCTGAATGGTATTTCTGGGCTGAGTTCCAGATGCTCAAAGATCTCAAGTTTGAAGGTGGAGAACTAGTCGCTATTGTTCTCTTGACCATTGGCGGACTTGTATGGGCTGCTGTTCCGTTCCTTGATCGCAGGGCATCACAAGAACAGAAAAGTCCAATCTTTACATTCCTTGGTCTTGCTGTTCTGGCATTCCTGCTCATTAACACCTATCGTGTTTATTTAGAGTATGGCTGGTAAGGTAAACGCTCTCTGCAGCAAGACAAAAGCCCGGTTTTACCGGGCTTTTGTCTTGTATCCTATCGAAAAAGAGAAGATAATATCAGGAGTGTAAACCGATTAATTCTCCTATTTCATATCCCGCAAGGAATGCCTGCATATCGATCTTTTCCGAAGCTTCGACCCAGTCAGCAATTATCGTGTTCGGTTTTTCTGTTGAAAGAGTACTCGTCGGTTCCCTCAACAACTCCTGTAGGGTCAGCCATGCCATAAGCACGCTGAAGCGATGTTCACGGAACCAGATTTTTTGATGCCTCTCATCAAATTGAAGCACTCGGCCGAGATGTCTTTTGTCAACAGCAAAGAGTGTTTGTAACAGGGTGTGCAGGTGTACCTCCGGATAATCGGGTATCAGCTCAGGCTGGTGAGTGAGCATGCAGCAGAGAAGGTCCGGCAGGTTGTCGCCGGGAATGCCGATGAAACCCTTTTCGGGATAGATTGCTGCCATCGCACTGTTCATCAGCCAGTTGTCGATAATGTTGGTACTGTCTTTTACAGTTGGTTCGACCATCTTCTGCAGCGTATCAAGCACAATCCAGTGCCTGACAATCAGAAAATAGTCCGATGCGTTCGTGCAGCTCAAGCCTAGGGCTGCCTGAATTTTTCGAGAATCAGGCTGCTTTGACAAGAGCAAAGCAAGTGACGCAGATCTATGGTAGAGTGCAGAAGCTTGTGAGGGAAGAGTTTCAGGAACGTCAAGTGGTTTTTCCATGATTTCACTGAACTGCACTGCAACCTGTTCGAGAAGTAATGCAATTGACTGTTCAAACGCGAGCGTCTCTTTTTCCTCATGCAGTTCTTGAGGTGAAGGTATGAGCTGTTCAGAGGTCAGAAATGCAGTCACTAACCGATGTAACGGAGAGAGGCTCATGGTAAGCACATCGTGTTCGATTGATTCGGTTCCCCGACCGTTGAGTTCCAATGCAAGTCTGTCATAAGGGCGGAGTCTTGAAGGGCGGACTTCACGGAACTCAAGGAATACATTGTACTTATAGCCATCCAGAGCAACCATTAGCCCATTGTTGGCGATCTCTCTGTTAGAACGGATGAACTCCATTCCACTGGCATGATCCCTGAAAATAACGAACGTGCCCTCCTGATGACTCAGGTTGAGACCGTCAATCAGTGAACTCTGCAGAATTTTGTCATCCTGTTTATACCCTGCCGATGTTTTAATCCAGCCGCTGGCCTGTTCAAAGCGGTTATTGAAGACTACAAGGGCTTTTTCATCAGCGAGACGGTTTGAGTAGGCAAATATATTTTCATTGACACTGCCCTCCGGTGAATAGACATCATAAAGGAAAAAGTGGCGTACCTCAGCAAAAAGAGGTCGCTTTTTTATGATGGGAAAAATCTCGCGGTAGTGGCGCGAGACAAGGTTATCATCCGGTTGTTCGTCATAATAGGCTTTTGCGTATTCCATGCCGTATTTTTCGGTGAAGCCCTCGATCTGTCCGTGGCCGAACATTGGAAGACCAGGCATGGTGAGCATCATTACGCATACACCAAAATATTTATCTCCTCTGCCGAACTGTGCAATGGCGGTATCTTCATCAGGATTATTCATGAAGTTGACATACCGCTTGAGGATTTCAGCATCAAACTCAAGTGTGTTCTTGATCAGGTAACGGTAATCAGCATTATCCTCTTTTTTGAGCATATGCATGAAAGCACTGTTATAGACCCTGTGCATTCCAAGGGTCCTGACAAAATACCCCTCAAGCATCCAGAATGCTTCAGCAAGCAGAAGAGTGTCCGGCACTTCCCGCTGAATGCGGTCAACTACTTCGCGCCAGAATTCCTCTGGAATAGCGGCATCAAATTCAGCCATGCTCATGGCACAGGATGAGCGTGAAGGCACCCCCGCGCTCTGGCCTTGAAGAGGAAACCATAGACGTTGGATGTGCCGTTTTGCTAGCACCATTGCAGCATCAAAACGTATGATGGGAAACATCCTTGCAACATGCAGAATCTGCTGAATAACCCCTTCACGAACATCAGGACTGAGAAAGTTCAGCTGAGCTGTATCATTCCAGGGCATGACCGTTCCGTCATTGCCATGATAGATGTAACGTGTGTCGCCAGTGAGGTAGTCGATCCGCTTAAAGGTAACTGCCGCATCGGAACGGTTCCAGTAGCCGTCTTCAAGGTAAATGCCGAAGCGGGAGTCGTTACTGAGGTTTGGCCCGTTATAAGAGTAATTATAATAAGGTGGTGTATACGACGAAAGAAACCAGTCGGGATTGGTTCGCACCAGTTCAGAATCCATGCCTGTATGGTTTGGAACCATGTCACTTGCAAGGCGGATACCACGAATGTTGGCTCTGTGCCTGAGGTGCTCATAACCTTCATAACCTCCAATGTCTTCAGCAATATCATATTTTTCGAGTGCATACGCAGATGCTTTTGCTTCCGGATTACCCTGTAGCTTCTTGATTTTTTGTGAAGCGTAGCTTCGCTGCCATAGTCCGATAATCCATAATGCTGTAAAGCCCCGATCAGCCATCAAGTCAAGTTCAGTATCAGGAATATCCTGTAGACGGCAAATGGGTCGACGGTAACGTTTGCTGAGCTGGTCGAGCCAGACGTAGGTGCTTTTGGCAAGCATGACAACTTCAGGCATCCATGATGAATCTGTAGAAAAGTTTGCAGGAGCGTCATCATCATTAAAAGAACTGTAGTTTGGGACGTGGGCCTCTTTTTCAAAAAAGTGGCCTTCTTTACTGTCATTTTTTTTATTGGCAATTTGCTGGAAAAAAAGGTACTTATCCTCATCCTCAATTAAATCAATAGCCTCGGGCAGCAATGTCCATAAAGGAGAATCTCCCAGCAGGCCCGACCAGTTCAGACGGATATAGCGGAGCTGTTCGAGGATAGATGAGGGAGCGTGCCGAATAGGTTCGGTAAGCAGTTCAACGAGGTCGATCTCTCCGGCTCCTATTGGACCCATAGCCTTCATTGAAGTTTGCATAGTCTGAATCAGTTTCCCGAATGCTTCTTCTCTCATCACTTTCTGATCAGTTAAAAGGTCGGAAAACTGATTAAGAGCAGGATTTTGGGAATTAAGCCAGATAAGGAATGACTCTTCAAGCAGATATTTTTTGTTGTGTTGCTGGCTCAGCCAGGTTAAGGGTGCTTCAGACCCGGCATAGATTTGCTGTGTAGGAAAGGCGCTGATAAACCGGGTCAGGTACTCCGTTGACTGCTCACTTGAAAGCTCTTTCTCAAACTTTACATAAGCGTTTTCAAGGAGGGCAGGCTGCCGGATAGTCATAGATAAGGTCATGACAGAGTGAAACAGTTCGTGCAGCAGCTTCATGCCATGAAACTGTGCCGGAAGAACTGGTTTTGCTTCTTCGCCTTTCTGTTTTTTCAGGAAGGCATTGATAATACCGGCTTGCTTTTCAGCGGTTTTAAAACTTTCCTGACTGGTATGGGGTAGAGTGAGGAACTCAGGATCGGTCAGCTGAAAAAGTTCCCGGGCATTTCGATTGACATAAAAGTGTTCTTTATTCTGAACCACTGACGGGTTATGCTGTATGGTCATAGTCGGGATGTAAAGCCCAGAAAATTAAACTTGTTGAAAACATCTCTGAAAACTTGTTGCTTTCGATAGAATCGGGACTACTCGATTTTTTAGAGCAAAGCATGTTATGTTACTTCGACAAAGTACGGAATTTCTGTAAGAAAAGTCAGACTGTCATCTTGAAGTCCTGAATGGGGCCTGAGCGCTTCTGTCAATGTACTTGGCAAAGAAAAAGGGGGGATTAATATGAAATTATTTGAGTTTGTTATCGATATACCGTTGAAGATATTTGAAACCAAGATCTTTCGCGGAACGCAGCACGTCAAGTCCGATGGTATAAAGGGCACTGTGACCCTGTGATTGTACAGCGGAATGCTCTTTCTGACCAGGTAAATCGTTTTTTTTGCTGCCCCGTAATGTTCTTGTGAGCAGCATAGCTGCAGCAAAGGTTATTCCAGCAGATTGAAACGGGTATTTTTTAACAATCTCCATTGGTGCAAGTTCCGCTTTTAGATTATCCGACAAGTGCAGAGCTCTTGACTTGATCTGTTCTTCCTTGTCGGCAATGGTGTTCTGCAGCTCTTCTATTCGTGCCTGAATGCTGTGTAAAGGCTCATTTTTTGTAGTCATTGACCGATAAAAAAAAGTTTTGAAGCAGATTTTTCAAAAGCGAGGGTTTAAATTTTGTGAAAAACACAAAGCATGAAATAAAAATCAGGCTGACAAGGAGATAACCCAGAAAAGGATGTCCAAGCAGTTCTCCTGTGAGCAATGCAAAGGTAGTGATAAGGTAGGCAATGCCGATAATCAGAATAACGCCAAGAATAACCATGGCAGATACTACCGAAATCTTTTCAGTCAGTTCAATCTTGACCAGCTCGATTTTTGCTTCTACTATTTTTATAACGTCTTCATAGGTCGACGTTATCGACTCATCAAGGATTTTATGGATTCCGGTGTGCTTGCGTTTCTCATGCGCTTGACCCGAAGCCTTTTCCTCAGGGCGATTGATCATATCATCGTCAATAAATGCCTGTTAACGCTTTTTTCTCAACAAAAGACCGAAAAAGGCTCCTGCACCGAGGGTGTAAAGTATCGCCTGGGCAGGGTTTTTAACGATGTACTCTTTAACTTTGTCGGCACTTTTTACAAGCAGGTCATACGACTCGCTCTCTTTGAAACGAGAAAATGCTTCCGCCAGAGTTTCACCTATCTCTTTGACCTGCTCCGGAATGAAGGTCTCTCGCTGCGGTTCCTGTGCCGCATCAGTTGGTTCATGGCCGTGAATAGTAACCGGGACTTCCTGTTCCATAATAGTTCCAAAGCTTATGATGAGTTTCTTTTAACCAATTTAAAAACAATATATAAAAACAAAATGGTCTTTACATTGCACTCTGTTACTGAAGAATCCTGCCCCCGTCAACACTGATGACCTGTCCGGTGATATAGTCGCTTTCAAGAAGAAAGGTTATGGTTTTAATGATATCCAGTGGGTCGCCAAGACGCTTGAGAGGTATTTTTTTAATCATCTCTTCCTCGGTATCCATCTCTTTTTCAGTGTTTACAGTAATTGTTCCCGGGGCAATACAATTGACAAGAATGCAGGGGGCATAGGTCTTGGCAAAGATTTTCGTCAGGTGCTGTATGCCTGCCTTTGCTACAGTATAGGGTGCAAAGTTGCGCCAGATAAGATTGGCTGAAATATCACTCATTGTAATGATTCGTGCTGTGAACGACTGTTTCTGCATAATCTTTACCGCTTCCTGCATGGTAAAGAATGTTCCCTTCAGATTGGTATCAACCAGATTGTCCCAATCTTTTTCTCTAACATCCGGCAGGGGCGTATTGTAAAAATTTGATGCACTGGCGATGAGAAGGTCAAGACGGTCAAACTGCTGACGGAATCCTGCAAAAGCGCTGACGATATCACTGTGTTTTGATACATCACAGCGTACCATTTGTGATTCGTTGCTTATCCAGCGAATTTTTTCAAGGGTTTGCCTTGCCTTATCTTCTGATGAGTGGTAGGTAAAGAAAACAGTATAGCCCTGACCGGCGACCGAAAGCGCGATTTCACTCCCGAGGACACCGGTTGCGCCAGTCATGAAACATACTTTTTTACCGGAAGATGCCATGGCGATAACATTTTATCTTCTTGTAGGTGATTCCTCATTGAACTGTAATGTAGGTTAAAATGTTGACTGAACGTATATCTGCTTTTTGATTAATGTTTCTGTCAGGGATGAAGAGAAACTCCGATATCCGCAGGTTTACCGAAATAGGGTGAAGAGAGTACCAGCATATCCACACCGGTTTCAGCATAAGCAGATGCGTTTTCAGCATTGATGCCTCCCGCTGCCGAAATTTTAATCTCTGGTTTCGATTGTCGGATCTGATGAACCAGCATTGACAGCTGGTCTGGTTGAAGCTTGTCTATCTGAATGATATCAACGCCTGCAGAGGCAATCATCAGTGCTTCTTCAGCGCTCTCTGCTTCCACAATAATTTTATGTTCAGGTGCTTTAGCCTTCAGTATTGCAAGGGTATCAAGAAAGCGTTCAAGTCCATCCATAAATGCTGTATGCTGCTTGAATACAAGGATTGAATCCGAAAGGCCAATCCTGTGCGGAAGAGCACCGCCTGCCATGATTGCCTTTAGTGCAATTTTTTTTGTTCCGGGAAACGATTTCCGGGTTGTGACAACCGTAATGCCTGGATTGACTTTCAGCGCGCGGTTTACTATAGTTCGGGTTCTTGTGGCAATACCCGATGCATATTCCAGGAGGTTCAGGGCTGCTTTCCATCCGGTATGAAGGCTTCCTGCAGGCCCGCTTGCCGCAAGAATGGTAACCCCGGCCTCAACAGTCAAACCGCTCTCCAGGCAGCAGGTCACGGTTGCCCCGCACTGTTCAAGAACACGTGCAGCCTCTTCCGTACAGCACAGCACCGTTGAATCACGGCTTGTAAACGTTATTTCACCCATCAGAGAGCCAATGCCAAGCAGTGATGTGGTTATATCCCCGTAAGGCACATCCTCTTCGATAAATCGCTCGATATCTCGGTCAGACAGTCGATACAGCATAATGTTTCTGCTTTTACAGGGACGTTTTATAGTAAGACAGGATAACGAATTGCAATCTTTTATGAAACATGATTCCAAGTGAGCATCATGACATCATGCATCAATATGGGATTTTCGGGATTCCAGACAGGAGTGTGTTGTGGACTTAAAGAATTCTTGGTATGTAAAATACACACTGGGGGATGTGTGTTGCAGGAAAATAAGCACTGACAGGATTTGTTTGAAGCCTTGTAATAATGGCAGACGTAATTATAATGCTTCTTTGTTCATGCGACGCTTGCCGTAAATTGCCATGAAAAGCATGCCGGTGCCAAGCAGTATTATGGTGCTGGGTTCGGGGTTATGGGCGCTGGCAACAAGACCCTGGTACGTAGTTAAATTGCCGTTTACGTCTTTACCGGGAGTGATCCAGAAGAATTGAGAGATGTCCCCGGAATGGGTATCTGCAGCATTGACGTATGTTGTGTAGAGATTTGCTATATTAGCGTTGTGGGCGTTGTAGTAATTCATATCCAAGTTATACACTCCTGCAGCATTAGACTCGTGCCAGATAGCAGCCTGTAGAGCTATTGCCTGGTCTCCCTGTCCACCAGTGCCGTATGTTGTTAACAGATAAGCAACCCTGTCAGCATGGTATACCTGATTACCATATATATTGCCTAGGGTGTTTACAGTGGTATTAGGATAATTAGCAGGAACATAGACGTTTGTAAAAAGATCAACACAGTAGAGGTAGTCGAGTTTCGTCCCGTTAAGATAAGATGTGTCAATAGAGCCGCCACCCTCAGATGTGTATTTGCCATTCACTATAGAAGCAATCTGCGAGAAACTTCCGCCTAAATCAAGGATCGCATCAGTGGCCATTGCGCTTGTTGCGAACGTCAACATTGACACTGCCAGTAACGCTATAATCTTCTTTTTCATTTTCAGTACCTCCATTGTGGTTTATTGCGTACACAACGCGCGATCTACCATTCTTCACCCTCATTTATGACAATGAATTTCAATTATCATGCCGAAAAGCTTGATAATAAGTGAATTTCAGTATATATAAGGGGGTGATGGTGGGTTATTTATATATAATACATATACTTATAGGATTATATATTATATATACAAGTATTGTTTATCAAAATACATGACGTATACAAAAGCGTTTCGTATTGTCTTGTATTGTCTCAAAAAAGAGCAATGTCTCATTTTGGGGAGTCTACGAAGAGGCCATGGCGGCTATAGCCAGGGCGCTCAGTCATCCGGTCCGACAGAAAATATTGAAACAGCTTGCGACGCTTGAATGTTGTTGTAACGGGGAACTGAGAGAACTGACTCCCATGGTGCAGTCAGCGATTTCACAGCATCTTAAAGCTCTTCTCAAAGCCTGCTTGATTCTGGGATTGATTAATCCGACCAGCGTAGCGGAAGCTGTTGTTAGCTCTATGTGCGACTGTTTCGCGACAACCTTCAGGTATGGCTTCCAGAGTGAAAAACGAGCGATGGATTTCCGCAGTTTTTGTGGCAGCTGTGTCGTGTACCCTGGTCTATGATAACCTTGAGTGGTTTGCCGCTCGGCAGCTTCAGATCGCTGGGATAAACTGGGCAAACCATAAAGGGGAAACCCTGCATTTTTTTATCTTTCCTTATTCCTGTCTCGTGCACAAATCCTTTGGACTATAGGGATTAAGCTTTTTTAATTCAATTTTGCTATATTCCAAGCTTTAATTGTTAACGTGCCGATTTGGTATCGGGATGTCACCTGTAACATTTTTTCCTATCAGTTAAGTGTAAAAGCACATGCCTCGCTATACTCCTGAACAGCTTGTTAAACGAAATGCCTCCATCTGGACCGATATTCAGATCATTCTTGCACCGATACAGTTTATGCTTTTTGTTGCCGGGGTCACCACAACCGCGCTCTATGCCAATGGTCTTTTAGTAACGAAATTTTACTGGGTCAGCATTGCAATTCTTTTTAAAACACTGTTTTTTGCCCTTCTTTTCATTACGGGTATGTTTTTTGAAAAGGAGGTTTTCAATAAATGGGTATACTCAAAAGAGTTTGTCTGGGAAGATATCGGAAGCACCGTAGCTTCGGTATTCCATCTCCTGTATTTTGTTATGGCTTTCCTGGGCTATCCTGAACATGTGCTTATATGGGAAGCTTTTCTGGCTTATTTTACCTATGTGATCAATGCACTGCAATACCTGGTCAGGATCATTCTTGAAAAACTCAATGAACGCCGACTTCGCATTGATGGTCAAATCTGACCATATCTGTTTTTTATTGTTAAATGCCGAATATCTAATGAAATACAGTTTTAAAAGACTTTGGAATACTACTTTTCTCTTTGTCGGACCAGCCTGGTATGTGCTTGTATGGATGATATGGTCTTCCGGTCAAGTGCAGACAATTGGCGACAAGTTGACATTTCTTGGGGCTATTATTCCAGGTTTTCTCATTATTTACAGTGCCGGATTTTTTATTGAGGGATGGCACGAAAAGAAGCAAAAAAAAGGTCATCCCTGAACCGGGTTTCCTGTACTGGCTATCGATATTTTTTTTAAATACATGCCGTGTCCCGGCGTGAGACGTATTATTTCCTATGCAGAACCTCTGGAATGACTCTGATCTTCAACGCTCAGTCAGAGAGCAGTGCAGCTCTCCCGAGATACCATCTGAACTGGCCGAACTGGTTTATGCTTCCCGGCTTCTTGGAAGTGAAAGTTCTCTGGTGATGCACGGCGGGGGAAATACCTCTGTTAAATGCGAACTTGCTGACATGGTTGGTAACCGTGCTGAAGTGCTCTTGATAAAAGCCAGCGGAATTGATTTGAGCAGGGTCACCGGCCTTGATTACACACCCCTCCGACTTGGTCCCCTTCGCAAGTTGGGAGAGCTTTTTAGTCGAAATGACAGTGCAAGTGAAGAGGCTCTCCGGAGATTTTCGACAAAAGAATTTAAATATCTTCTGCTTCTGAATATGTTCAGTCTAACCGATCATATGACTGAGCAGAGGCTGACCCCTTCAATTGAGACGCTTCTTCACTCTTTTCTTCCACACAGGTTTATTCTTCATACTCACTCATTCGCACTGCTTACCATCAGTAATCAACCGGATGGTGTGAGGCTTTGCCGCGAAACCCTTGGTGAAAGCTTTGCTTCTGTTCCCTATATCAAACCAGGTATTGGTCTTGCCCGATCGGCAGCTGTTGTTTATGAGGCAAATCCCGAAATTAAGGGCTTGGTGCTGCAGAAACATGGTTTGGTAACTTTTGGCTCAACAGCCAGAGAAGCCTACAGCCGGATGATTGATGCGGTCAGCAGACTTGAAGACCGGATTGCGTCGGCAGGCAGGAAAACCTTCACTCCAGTAACGCTTCCGCTCTCAATAGCTCCGGTCGAAGTCACTGCTCCTGTCATCAGGGGGGCATGTGTTGATGAAAAGTCTCCAGGCACCCGAGAGTACCAGCAGTTCATTCTGGATTTCCGTACTTCAGAAACTATTCTTGAGTATGTCAACAGTGCTGATCTTGCTCGTATGAGCCAGAAAGGAGCCATGACTCCTGACTTCATTATCAGAACCAAAAATAAGCCGCTTGTGCTTCCTCCGCCGGATGCTGCGGATCTTCCCGGCTTCAAGAGTGCTGTGCAGGCGTCCGTTCAACGCTACCGCCAGGAATACGTCGACTACTTTGATGTGCAGCAGCATGCATCAGGCATGCAGGTAACCATGCTCGATCCACTTCCGAGAGTGGTTCTTGTTCCCGGCTTAGGGCTGTTCGGACTTGGCAGAACTGCTGCATCAGCCGCAGTCAATGCGGATATTGCGGCATGCACTGCCTCAGCAATCCTTGCGGCTGAATCGGTTGGCGAATTTGAATCCATCAATGACCGTGAAGCCTTTGAGATAGAGTACTGGGACATGGAACAGGCAAAGATAAACAAGGTTCATCATGATGTCTTTGCCGGAAAAGTTGTCATGGTTACCGGAGCAGCAAGCGGGATTGGCCTTGCAACAGCCAAAGCATTCCGGCAGAAAGGTGCAGAACTTGTTATTCTGGATCTTTCTCTTGAATCACTCGAACGGGCAGCAGACGACCTTGGCGGCAACGTCCTTGCTTTGCCCTGTGACGTTACTTCCCGCACAGCTGTACGTTCTGCTTTTGATGCTGTCTGCCGCCGTTTTGGCGGCCTGGATATTGTTGTTTCCAATGTTGGTGCTGCCATACAGGGGCGCATTGGCGAAGTTGCCGATGAAGTGCTGCGCAAAAGCTTTGAACTTAACTTCTTTTCACACCAGTCTATTGCCCAGGAAGCCGTAAAGATCATGAAACTGCAGGGAACGGGCGGTGTATTGCTTTTTAATGTTTCAAAACAGGCAGTCAATCCAGGTCCGGACTTCGGCCCTTATGGCCTGCCTAAGGCTGCAACAATGTTTCTTGTTCGTCAATATGCCCTTGATCACGGACGTGACGGCATTCGTTCAAACGGTATCAATGCCGACCGTATCCGCAGCGGCCTGCTTACCGAAGAGATGATAAAAGCCCGGTCGACAGCCCGCGGCCTGAGTGAAAGAGAGTACATGGCAGGAAACCTTCTGCAGTTGGAGGTTACCGCAGAAGACGTTGCAGAGGCATTTGTACACCTTGCACTTGAGACAAGAACAACAGGTTCAATGACGACGGTAGATGGCGGCAATATTGCAGCTGCGCTCCGTTGAATGAAAGAGACAGTACAAAAACAATCATAACCGAAAAGAGGAGATGCATCACTATGGCTGAATACGATAAAGACAAGCAGGCAAAAGAGTATCATCTTGATACTCCGTTCAACAACTATGGTTTTTTCCTGAAAGGCGCCCACTCTCTCGATTGGGGAATGAAAAACCGCCTGTCGAGGATATTCCGGCCCGATACCGGAAAAACTGTTATGCTCGCTATCGATCATGGTTATTTCCAGGGCCCGACTACAGGTCTTGAACGTCCTGATGTCAATATTGTACCGCTTATGCCCTATGCTGATGCCATCATGCTGACCCGTGGTATTCTGCGTACCACTGTTCCACCTGTTCTTACCAGAGCAGTAGTCATGCGTTGCAGCGGTGGTCCGAGCATTCTCAAGGAGCTCTCCGATGAGGAACTGGCGGTTGATATTGAGGATGCAATCCGTATGAATGTAGCCGCAATAACCCTCCAGATTTTTGTCGGCGGTGAATTTGAGACCCGATCAATTCACAACATGACACGGCTGGTCGACATGGGCCTTCGTTACGGAATCCCGACAATGGCAGTTACCGCAGTCGGCAAGGATATGGTTCGGGATGCCAAATACTTCAGACTTGCCTGCAGGATGGCAGCCGAGCTCGGCGCACAGATTGTTAAAACCTACTATGTCCCTGAAGACTTTGAAACGATTACTGCATCATGTCCGGTACCGATTGTTATGGCCGGAGGAAAAAAAATCTCCGAACTTGAAGCTTTGACGATGTCCTGGAGTGCAATCCAGGGAGGTGCTTCCGGAGTTGATATGGGGAGGAATATTTTTCAGAGTGATACCCCTCTTGCCATGATGAAAGCTGTGAACAAGGTCGTGCATGAGCAGATGAATCCCAGGGATGCCTTCGAGTATTTCAATACCATAAAGGCTGAGGGATAACCGTTAAAAAAATTGTCGATCACTTCGGCAGGCCGTCTGGCCTGCTTCAGTGCATTTGTTCAGTTTATTTTTATTCATGGGAACTCTTCTGCTTCTAACGGATAGCCGGAGCAGTGGGTATGACATTTTTTTATGAATACTGAGGATATCAAAGGTTTTTTTGCCTCTAAGGAGCAGCTTGACATGGCTGACTACCTGACGCTCGATTACTACCTTGAATGTGTAGGGGATATAGAGACGGCTCTTGCGCATTTCTGCAGCGAGCAATCCACCGCACAGTGGAAGCGCGTTGATTATGATGAAGACTTTCGCCCGAAATATGCTGCCAAAGTTATCAGCCTCACCGTAGAGGGGGAGCTGCCTGAGCTTAGTTATCCTGTAAGGCATTCCGAATCAGGTGCTATTCATGCCTGCCGTGTTACAATTGCTCATCCTCATCGCAACTTCGGCCCGAAATTGCCTAATCTGCTCTCCGCAGTATGTGGGGAAGGAGTGTTTTTTACTCCAGGTGTGCCGGTGGTCAAGCTGCTTGACATCAGGTTTCCGGAATCATATCTTCTTGCCTTTGATGGTCCAAAATTTGGTATTGAAGGTATCCGTGATCTTCTCCAGGCGTATGACAGGCCAATATTTTTCGGTGTTGTGAAGCCGAATATCGGTCTCACTCCTGCCCATTTTGCTGAAATTGCCTACCAGAGCTGGCTTGGTGGTCTTGATATTGCTAAAGACGATGAGATGCTTGCCGATGTCGATTGGTCAACACTCATTGAGCGATCCCATGCTCTTGGAGAGGCAAGATTGAAGGCGGAACGGGAGACCGGTGTACCGAAAGTGTATCTTGCCAATATCACTGATGAGGTTGACCGCCTGATCGAGCAGCACGATATCGCAGTCAGAAATGGGGCCAATGCTCTCCTTATTAATGCTCTTCCTGTCGGGCTCAGTGCTGTCAGAATGCTGGCAAGACATACAAAAGTTCCTCTTATCGGACACTTTCCGTTTATTGCGGCCTTCAGCAGAATGGAAAAATACGGTATTCATTCAAGGGTTATGACCAAGCTTCAGCGGCTTGCAGGTCTCGATTCGATTATCATGCCCGGATTTGGAGGAAGAATGATGACCCCCGAAGAAGAAGTCAAGGATAATATCAAGGAGTGCCTGCAGGAGTTCGGCCATATTAAACGATCACTTCCAGTTCCAGGAGGCAGCGATTCTGCTCTTACGCTTGAAACCGTCTACGAGCATGTCGGCAGTGTGGATTTCGGCTTTGTGCCCGGCCGTGGTATTTTTGGTCATCCCATGGGACCTAAAGCTGGAGCAGCGAGCATCCGGCAGGCATGGGAGGCTATTGAACAGGGTATTCCTCTTGAAACATATGCAGCAGGGCGGCCTGAACTTCAGGCAATGGTTGACAGCGTAAAGAAAAAAAGTCAGAGCAAGTAACGTAAGCCAGGTTTGAGTATGGGTATACTCGATGATAAAGTTGCCATCATTACCGGCTCCACCAAAGGAATCGGTAAGGCAATAGCTCATGAGTTTGTGCGGGAAGGTGCAAAAGTGGTTATAACCTCTTCTTCGAATGCCAATGTTCAGGCCGCGCTATCGGAATTTCCTCCGGATTCTGTATGCGGCCTTGTTTGCAATGTTGTTTCGTCAGTTGCTATGGAACAGCTTATTGCTGCTGCTATCGACAGGTTCGGCAGGATGGATTGTTTTATCAACAATGCGGGGATATCAGATCCGTTCAGGAGCATTACTGAAAGCGATCCTGATGAATGGGGAAAGGTCATCGATACCAATCTTAAAGGTACTTACAACGGGTGCCGCGCAGCCATAAACTACTTTCTCAAAGAACAGAAAAGCGGAAAGATCATTAATATGGCTGGTTCCGGTACGGACAGGGGCTCTAATACACCATGGATCAGCGCTTACGGTTCTACAAAAGCAGCCATTGCCAGGCTTACCTATGCGGTTGCTGAAGAATACAGGCATACAGGTATTTCTGTCATGCTGTTGCATCCCGGTCTTGTCCGGACAGCTATGGTCAGTTCTGACAATCCTACTCCTGAACTTTCCCGACAATTGGCTGCCTTCAACACCATTCTTGATATTTTTGCGCAGCCTCCTCTCGTTGCAGCCAAGCTTGCGGTAAAACTTGCATCGGGCTGGAGTGATTTGAAAACAGGGGTCTACTTTTCCGCTTTAAATGGAAGAAGAAAAAAAATGTTGCTCCTGACCTATCCCTTCCGTAAAATACTTAACAGAATTGACCGTCGAACCTATTAATCCGAGGTCTGTCATGCTGAAGGAAGGCGTTGCCGGATTCCTGTTTTTGATGCTTGTAGCAGTTTCTCTTCAGGGCTGTTACAGCTTTACAGGTTCATCAATACCTCCGCACCTCAAAACTATTGCAATACCTGTTATTGATGATCGTTCCGGTGCAGGAATCGCTCAGTTCAGGTCTGAATTAACCAGGGGTCTTGTCGATAAAATAGAGTCACAAAGTCCGCTTCGCTTTACGCCATCCATGGCAAGTGCGGATGCTCTGCTGGAAGGGGCTATTATCTCCTTTTCTGATACCCCAAGTCAGCTCTCCAGCAAAACGGAACGGGCTCTTACCAATCGGATTTCTCTTATTGTGCAGGTTACGATGACAGACCGGGTGAAAAAAAAATTGTTTTTTACTCAATCATTTGTCGGAATTGCTGATTATTATGCAGGTAATTATGTTGCACAGCAGGAGGCAGTCCGATATTGCGTGGCTCAGATTATTGATGAAATCTTTGATCGGGTTGTTTCGGGTTGGTAATGTCAGCTATGTATCAGTTAAAGGAGTGATTCATGGGATTGCAAAAGAATGTCGAGTACCGGTTCGAACTTGCGCGAGGCTTTCTTAATGAAGCAGAGCTGGATTACTCCCTCAAAAGATGGCGCTCTTGCGTTGCAGGTTCCATAATGGTTGTTGAACATACCGGGCTTGCCGTATTGATGCTTTTCGGTGTATCTTCTTTTACCCATAAGCCGGGTATGCATTTATCACAACTGATTTCAGAAGGAACGGTCTCGGAAGAAATCGCCGTTCTGGTTCAGGAACTCCTTCCTGAGCTTGAACAATATGATTCTTATGAAAAAATGCTGGCTAAATATGGTGATGAATCTGCATACAAGCTTCCCTGGGATATTTTCAAAGAGCAGGAAGGATTGATGGCAATTGAATCTGCCCGCAAGTGTATTCGGGTAAGTTCCGAAATCGCAACACTGGTTAGCAATGTTTTGTCTTGATTCAACAAATCAACGGTTATGAAAGGAATTCTGGCCGATAGATCAGCAGCACCCGTTGCCATCGTAGTAAGCGAAAAAACCGCTATCATCGCCAGTGGATTTATCCCCGATTACCTCTGGTTTGCCTCAAACAACTCCACCACCGCCAGGTAAAACTCTACCCCGACACCTCGGAGCCTGCGAAAAATGGCAAACCATAGCCGCCAGCCTACCCAACGTCACCGTATCCACCATCCTCGAAAAACGAGCCATCCCCGCCGACCGAACCCAGGGCATATACCTCGCCGACTACCTCCTCGATGTACACAATCCACTATTATGAGCACAAAAACCGGTAATTCCTTTGCTGAACCTTTCTTATTCTCCTGTTTCGGCAATATCTTGATAAGAATGCAAACGGGAGCTACCGGCTCGACTTGTTGAAGGCTGAAGCAGAGCTTAAATCATCAGGTATCTACGTTCTTATCCAGAGATAAACGGTCTGCTTTTTCAGAATTAGGCAGATCGGTCTAAAAAATGTTAAGCGAATATCAGCCAAGTACAGCAATATTTTGCAAAAATATATCTGCCGACAGTCAGGCATCCGCGAGTTATCTTCAAAAGTTGTGTTTCTGGACATTCGTGACTAATTGATTTGCAAGTGCTACCTTGAAGTAAAAAAGGAGCACAAGACACGACAACTTTGACTATACCCTACACTTTTGAACTAAAATACGACATAAAAAACTTAAAAATTGACAAGACAGAAAAGAAATAACTGTGGCCAACACGTGTTTTGCGTCAGGCGGTGTGACGTGCAAACTTGGAGCTTTGTGCTACATTCAAGTTAAGTGCTTATTGACAGCGTAGTACTCCGAAACCCTTCCGAACGCAAAGCTCCATAACGTTGCAGGTTAAATCATCGTTCAAGTCACTACGTCTCATTTCCCCACCAGCCCATAAAGCAACCTTCACCCTCCACCTCCAGAACTAACGGGAGCATCCAGTTCCCCCTCAACCACCTCCAGCACATCATCCCGCTCCAGCACCACCCGCGCCAACTGCCGGTCAATCTCCCGGTGCAACGTCGGCGACCCGATCTTCGCCGTCACCTCCTTCGCCCGTATCAGAAAATCCAGATCAGCCCGCCGGTCCCTCTGCTCAAACCGATGCGGATAGGTCATCACCACATTCGCCGCATCATAATCCACCCCCTCCAACCGGCAAAAAATCCTGAACAACTGATTCTCCGTCAACGCAAACTGAGCCGCCCTCTCCGCCAAGAGCGTATTCAAAATCTGAAACTCCGTCTCAATCGCCAACATCCTGCAAATCACTCACCGCAACCCGGCGCTTCAATGATGTGAGCCCGACAGTATGTACTGTTTATAGATTGGAATAAGGAGTGTTTATAGCCCGTTAAGTTGATAGGTAGAATGGATGATGTATAATTTCCCTCCTGATGTCCTAATGCGCAAAGGCCCTTGTGATAGCCTCCGGTTCATAGGCAATGACGGTTAAAAGAATCCGGGCCGCCCGATCAGGCTGCCAGCGTTTTTGTTCCCAATCCTGCACCGCCCTGACGTCAAACCCGAACCGCAAAGAAAATTCCGGTTGAGTCAACCCCAAACTGTTGCGGATAGACTTAACGTCGATCTCCTCAGGAACATTGACGTTAAAGCCGTCAGAAATTTCACCGCGAGCATAGGCCAGTGCCTGGTTTGCGGACTTGATAAGTTTATTTCCTGCTTTGGACATAGCCTTTAACTCCTTTCTTGTAAACATCAGCAAGCGATCCTAAAATTTGCTTCAGTTCATTTCTTTCAGTTTGCGATAAATTTGTTCTTTCGCCTTTTGAAAATATGACAATAGAAACACGGGAATATCTTCTCCGGCATAAAAAGTAACCACCAAAAATACCACCAAAACAGTTCTGTTGCTCAGTTCGAGTCCTTAAAATCATTGCACGACCTTCCACGCAAATTCCCATCAACCACCTCCAGCACACCATTCTGCTCCTGTTGCAACATAGGCGCCTCAATTTGACTTGCCAAAGCAGTGAAGTCGAACATCAACGATGTAAAGCTCTACACTGATCTTGGAAAGATTATAAGAAAACTGCATTATTATCTTGTCTTAATGCATAACCTCGCCTGTTAACGGTATCTGTTGAGAAAGAAAAGTTTGTACTGCTATAATTCTAACCTTCAACAAGAGCGGATAAGGTTTACATGATTTTGTATCGTTTTAGGCTGATTGGTACAAACTGGGATGATAAACAGGTTTTGGCATTATCTGTCATTTTAAAACATTCCTGAAATGAGTTTTAAGAGTAAGGGTTCTATTTTCAACTATTACCACGCAGTTTCCCATAGGTCCTTGGTGCCAGAGGCTGAACAATCCGTAGGTGAAACGTGGGTTGATGGCGTCTTGATTACCTCTGCAGTGACCGGCAAGATAGATGTGCTTCAAGCGAGAAACGAGGTGGCTGCTGCATGAAATTTGAGAGCTTCAAGGCCGGTCGATGGCAGCAGCGCTATCAATACAAAAGCTTCGAGCCCCTGCCTGTCAACCACGGCTGGACATGGGAAGATCCAACGATTAACGTCTTGCTGGAGCAAGCCACCCGAGCTCTTGGGGAATTAAACGCCTTTTCGCTGATCGTGCCAGATATTGACCTGTTTATTCAAATGCATGTGGTCAAGGAGGCTCAGACCTCCAGTAAAATTGAGGGCACCCAGACAGGTATCAACGAAGCTCTTTTACCAGAAGAGCAGATTCTTCCGGAAAAGCGCGATGATTGGCGCGAAGTGCGTAACTATATCGAAGGGGTAAATATTGCCATTGCCAAGCTGAAGGATTTGCCACTCTCAAATCGGTTGTTGAAACAGACTCATGCCATTCTGATGCAGGGTGTTCGTGGTGCGTACAAACAACCCGGTGAATTTCGTGTCAGCCAGAATTGGATTGGCGGTTCCAGTTTAACGGATGCCACGTTCATTCCTCCCCATCAAGACAGCGTAGCCGAATTGATGGGGGATCTTGAGAAGTTCTGGCATAATCAGGAAATCATGGTTCCTCACTTGGTGCGTCTTGCCATTAGCCACTACCAGTTCGAGACCATACACCCCTTTTTGGACGGTAATGGTCGTATTGGCCGCCTGATGATTCCGCTTTATCTGGTCAGTATGGGTTTGCTGGCCAAACCATCCCTCTACCTATCGGATTTCTTTGAACGCAACCGCTCCAGCTATTATGATGCCCTGACGCAGGTGCGAGTCAGTAATGACCTGATCCATTGGGTGCGGTTTTTTCTCAATGGAGTGGCTCAGACCGCAACCAAAGGACGAGAGGTATTCGGGCAGATTTTAACCCTTCGTACCGAAGTCGAGCAATCTGTGCTGACAATGGGCAAGCGCGCCCCCTCTGCACGACTTGCCCTGAACCTGTTGTATCGTAAACCTATTATTGAGGCGACTGACTTTGAACAGGCTTTGGCGGTGAGCACTCCTACGGCGAATTCTTTGATTAAGGCATTGATTGATAAGCAAATAGTTGTTGAGATTACCGGTCAACAACGAGGTCGGGTCTATTCCTTTAATCGTTACATCAATCTGTTCGTTAGTTAAGGATAGATGTTTTTGTTTAACTAACTATCTTTATAAGTAAAGGATGGCGTACGGTGTCATCCACCATCCTCGAAAAACGAGCCATCCCTGCCGACCAAACCAAAGGCATCAATCTCGCCGACTACCTCCTCGACGTACACAATCATTCTTGCCAAAGCCAGATGAACAATTAAAATTAATTGCAGAAGATAACAATACTTGATCTAAGCAGACTACCCAGCTCCCGACCCACACCTTTTTGGTTGTATTGGAGTTTTTCGAGTGAAAAAAAGCTCTTTACCGGCGGTACGGCTGCCAGTTGTTGCAGTGAAAAATTGCGCTTTCAAGCCAGGGTCAGGCGGACAGCTCAAAAAAGAACCTTCAGGCAGACGAAAAAGCCGATCAAGTTCCCGGTATTCTGCATGTAGGGAATGGTAAGGTAGTGTATGGTAGTTTTGCGCCCTACACACCGGAGAGGCTTGCCACCATTGGTAAATATAGTCAATGCAGCAAATGCACCGTTTCAGAAGAGAATAAAAATTCACTCTTCAAAAGTTTACTCTCTCCATTTCCTTGCTTATCTTGACTTTTCAAGTTATTCCTTAATTATGCAGAAAACTTGAAAAACGGAAATAATTATTTATAGAGCCTCTCCTAAAAAACAAACATGAAAGGTATTATTCTTGCGGGCGGATCTGGCACTCGACTTTATCCTGTTACCAGGGCGATATCAAAACAGCTTCTGCCAGTGTATGATAAACCTATGATTTATTATCCTCTGACCACACTGATGCTTTCAGGGATCAGGGATATTCTTATTATAACAACACCTGAAGATCAGCCGATGTTCAGGAAGCTGCTTGGAGACGGCAGTGACTGGGGCCTCTCTCTCTCATACATCGTTCAGCCCTCTCCTGACGGGCTTGCCCAGGCGTTCATTCTTGGCGAAGCGTTTATCGGGAGTGACGATGTTACACTTATTCTTGGCGATAACATATTTTTCGGTTATGCCTTCACTCCAATGCTTGAGGCGGCAGTGCAGACGGTGCAGACCGAGCATAAAGCCAACATTTTCGGTTACTATGTCAGTGACCCGGAGCGTTATGGTGTAGCAGAGTTTGATTCAGAGGGGAATGTGATTTCAATTGCAGAAAAACCTCAGAATCCGAAATCGAATTATGCCGTTGTCGGACTTTATTTTTATCCAAATAATGTTATTGAAATTGCTCATCAGATCAAGCCATCCCCGAGGGGTGAGCTTGAAATTACTACGGTTAATGAAGAGTATCTGAACCGGCGGCAGCTGAAGTGCTCTATGCTGGGGCGGGGTTTTGCCTGGCTTGATACTGGAACTCATGAAGCATTCCAGGAAGCAGGCAACTTTATTCAAACAGTAGAAAAAAGGCAGGGGTTGAAAATTGCCTGTCCTGAAGAAATTGCTTGGCGAAACGGCTGGATCACTGATGAAGAGCTGCTGCGGTTATCCCAGCCGCTTATGAAAAGCCAGTACGGACAGTATCTTGTGCGCCTCCATACCATGGGATAAGTTTTTTTAAGCAATAGTTATCGGTCCAACGTTTATGCAAATCACTCCTTCAGCCATTCCTGATGTCCTTATGTTTAAACCGACAGTGTTCGGGGATGATCGAGGGTATTTTTTGGAGTCGTACAGGCAGGATATCTTTGAAGAGCATGTAGGCCATATATCGTTTGTTCAGGACAATGAGTCGAAGTCTGGTTTCGGTGTGCTCCGTGGTCTTCATTTTCAGAAACCGCCTTTTACTCAATCCAAGCTTGTGCGTGTGGTGTATGGACAGGTTCTTGATGTTGCCGTTGATATACGTCTCGGCTCACCATGGTATGGCCGTCATGTAACATGTCTCCTTGATGCTGATCGGAAAAATATGCTTTGGGTTCCTAAAGGCTTTGCTCACGGATTTCTGGTTCTCTCACCAGAGGCTGTTTTTGCCTACAAGTGCGATAATTATTACATGCCCTCCCATGATGCCGGTCTTCTCTGGAATGATCCGGCCATTGGTATAGAGTGGCAGATTCCGGAAGAAGAGGTCAGAGTTTCCGGTAAAGATGCCGTTCAGCCATGTTTAGGTGCCATAGAGCATTTTCCCTATGAGGAGTATCGGCAGGAAAAACTGTATCCCAGGATTTAGCAGGTTTGTAACCCTTAGTATCCATTGCAGCCTTTGATTTTATTCCATCATATTTTTCTGGTATGCTCATGAATATTCTTGTTACCGGCAGCAAAGGTCAACTGGGGTCTGAGCTGCATGAGTTGTCGGTCAACTGCGGCAAACGGCAGTTTTTTTTCTATGATCTTCCTGAACTTGATATCACAAGCCATGAACTCGTCGATAGTTTATGCCGCGAACACGGGATTAATGTTATAGTGAATTGTGCGGCATATACCGCCGTAGACAAGGCTGAAACCGACGCTGATACGGCGTACCGTGTTAACAGGGATGGTTCAGCTGTGCTGGCAGAATGTGCTAAAGAGCACAATGCCCTTCTGATCCATATTTCGACTGATTATGTGTTTAATGGAGAGTCCTGGACCCCATATAGGGAAAAAGATCCAGCCTCTCCTCGAGGTGTTTACGGAAAGTCGAAATGGGAAGGTGAGAAGAGAATTCATCAGATTGCTCCCTCATATATGATTATCAGAACCTCATGGCTCTATTCTGCTTATGGCGCTAACTTTGTCAAAACCATGCTTCGGCTTGGTGCAGAACGCGACACGCTGAATGTTGTGAATGACCAGATCGGCACGCCGACCTATGCCGGCGATCTTGCTGCGGCAGTCGTTACGATTCTCGAGCACGTTGATCCCGATAAACTGTATAAAGAGACCTATCATTATTCCAATGAAGGGGTTTGTTCGTGGTATGATTTTGCTGTAGCCATTATGGATCTTGCTGGATTATCCTGCAGGGTAGTACCGGTGGCAAGCGCCCACTATCCTCAGATTGCACCAAGACCAGGTTTCAGCGTTCTTGACAAGTCGGCCATCAAGCAGGATTGGGGAGTGGAAATTCCATACTGGCGGGACTCCCTTGCAAGTTTGCTTGAAAAGATTCAGACGCGGGCATAAGAATAAACCAACACTTTTTGGCAGAAGGAAAGCAGGGACAACCATTAAATAATCGGAACACTAATGCATATTCTGATCACCGGAGGAGCAGGGTTTATAGGGTCGCATGTTGTCAGGCATTTTTTGAAGAGCTATCCATCATACACTATAACCAATCTGGACAATCTGACCTATGCCGGCAACCTTGCCAACCTGAAGGATGTTGACACTCTGCCGAACTACCGTTTTATAAAAGGGGATATTACTGATGGAGCTTTTCTTCAGCGATTGTTTCAGGAGTCATGCTTTGATGGAGTAATTCATCTCGCTGCTGAGTCTCACGTAGACCGTTCCATTGCAAATCCGACAGACTTTGTCGTTACCAATGTCCTTGGGACGGTTAATCTGCTCAATGCAGCAAAAGCCTGCTGGCAGTCAGATGTTGAAGGAAAGAGGTTTTACCATATTTCAACTGATGAAGTGTACGGTTCTCTGCAAAAAGAGGGACTGTTTACCGAAAAAACTGCCTACGATCCCCATAGCCCCTATTCAGCCTCAAAGGCTTCTTCCGATCATTTTGTCAGGGCTTACCATGATACCTATAAGTTGCCGATTGTGATCAGCAACTGCTCCAACAATTATGGATCTTTCCAGTTTCCCGAAAAACTTATTCCTCTTTTCATCAATAATATTGTGCACAACAAACCGCTTCCGGTCTATGGTAAAGGAGAGAACATTCGTGACTGGCTCTGGGTTGTTGATCATGCCCAGGCTATCGATGTAATTTATCATCAGGGCAGTAATGGAGAAACTTATAATATTGGTGGTCATAATGAATGGAGTAACATCGATCTGATCAGGCTTCTCTGCCGGATTATGGACACAAAGCTTGGTCGTGCTGACGGTGAGTCAGAAAAACTTGTTGCCTATGTTACCGACAGGGCCGGTCACGACCTTCGCTATGCCATTGATTCGTCGAAACTGCAGCGTGAACTTGGCTGGGTACCTTCAATATCGTTTGAAAAAGGGCTTGAGCTGACCATTGACTGGTATCTGTCAAATGCAGAGTGGCTTGACAATGTTACTTCGGGCGGGTATCAGCATTATTACGAAGAGATGTATGGCGGAAGGTGAAATAGCGATTACTTGATCTAAACATTGAACTCAAGGTCTTTTTATGCGAATTCTGGTGATAGGCGGAGCTGGTTATATCGGCAGTCATGTTGCAAGAGCTTTTCTTGACCGTGGTTACTCGGTGACCGTGTTTGACAATTTTCAGACCGGCTTGAGAGAAAATCTTTTTGATGAAGCCGTGTTTATGCATGGTGATATCATGCGTCCCGAACAGCTGAGGGCAGTCATGGCCGGAGGGTTTGACGGATGTGTTCACCTGGCGGCCCTGAAAGCTGCCGGTCAGTCAATGCTGAAGCCCGAACTCTATGCTGAAGCCAATATCGCCGGGACCATCAACATCCTCAGCCAGGCATCTGCTGCAGGCATTACAAGGGTTATCTTTTCCTCTTCGGCTGCAGTCTATGGCACTCCCCAATACCTTCCGATTGATGAGGATCACCCAAAGGAACCTGAGAACTTTTATGGGTTTACCAAGCTTGAAATAGAGCGCTTGCTGGACTGGTATGATCGGCTCAAAGGGACGCGGTACGCTGCAATCCGCTATTTTAACGCCGCAGGTTACGATGTTCAGGGAAGAATCAAGGGCCTTGAGCTTAATCCGGAAAACCTTCTGCCGATAGTGATGGAAACAGCTGCAGGTATACGGCCTGCACTCTCCATATTTGGCGATGATTATCCGACACGTGACGGAAGCTGCATCCGCGACTATGTGCATGTCAGCGATCTTGCCGAAGCGCATGTCACAGCATTTGAATATATTCTGCATCAGGACCAGAGCATTACGGTAAATCTCGGCAGCCAGACAGGTGTATCTGTTTTTGAAATGATTGAACATGCTCGAGCAATCACTGGCAGGTCAGTTTCTGCAGAGGTTACAGGAAGGCGTGCCGGAGATCCTTCCGAACTTGTGGCCTCATCTGCCAAGGCTCGTAAGCTGCTTGGATGGGTGCCGAAATACAGCGATGTTGATACCCTTATCGGATCAACATGGAAGATGTACGAGAAATTTGTAACCCGTTAACAAACCACTTTTCGTTCATGATTATTCCTGTCATTCTCAGCGGCGGTTCGGGAACCAGGCTGTGGCCTCTCTCCAGGGCATTGTACCCCAAACAGCTGCTTTCGCTGATCGGCGAAAAAACCATGCTGCAGGATACGGTGATTCGCCTTGTCTCAACCGATGATACAGGGCCGGTCTATTGTGTCTGCAATGAGAGTCACCGGTTTCTGGTAGCCGAGCAGCTTCACGAGATCAATACCGATATCGGGGAGATTATCCTTGAACCACAGGGACGCAATACTGCACCAGCCGCAGCTTTAGCGGCAATGCTCATCGCTGAAAAGCATCCCGGCGCTACTATGCTGATACTGCCCGCCGATCATGTTATTCTTGATCCTGCAGCTTTTGGCAGAGCTGTTGCTGCTGGAAAGTCAGTGGCTGAAAAGGGCAGTCTTGTCACATTCGGCATTGTTCCGGTCTCTCCGGAAACCGGATATGGCTATATCAGGGCATCAGTGAACAGTGACGGTAAGCTGGCAGCATACCCGGTTCTTGAATTTGTCGAGAAGCCGGACAAGACAACAGCAGAATTCTATCTTGCTTCGGGGGACTATTTCTGGAATAGCGGCATCTTTCTTTTCAAGGCCGAGGCATATCTTCAGGAGCTTGAAGCCCATGTTCCGGCAATTGTTGCAGCATGCAGGGCGGCATTGCAGAAATCGCATAAAGATCTCGATTTTTTAAGGGTCGATATCGATGCTTTTTGCGCATCTCCTTCTGACTCCATTGACTATGCCGTAATGGAAAAAACGTCAAAAGCAGCTCTTGTCCCTCTCAACGCCGGATGGAATGATGTCGGTGCATGGTCTGCACTCTGGGATGTTCATTTGCGAGACAATGCAGGCAATGTAAAAAAGGGTGATGTGCTGGTGCAGGACGTGAAAAACTGCTATATCCATGCGACGAGTCGTCTTGTTACAGCCGTAGGTATTGATAGTCTTATTGTCGTTGAAACAGCCGATGCAGTGCTTGTTGCCTCGAAGGAGTCTGTTCAGGATGTCAAGATGCTTGTTGAAGAACTGAAAAGGAAAGAACGGGATGAAGCAGAGATTCATCGGCGGGTCTACAGGCCTTGGGGTTCTTATGAAACCGTTGATTTTTCCGAACGCTTCAAAGTCAAACGTATTATAGTAAAACCAGGAGCGGCGCTATCGTTGCAGAAACATCATTATCGGGCGGAACACTGGATTGTGGTAAAGGGAACAGCCCTTGTCAGAGTGGAAGACAGGGAAAGCATATTGTATGAGGACCAGTCTACCTATATTCCTGTCGGGGCACTGCATCGTCTTGAGAATACCGGAGAAACTCCGCTGGAATTGATTGAAGTGCAGTCAGGCAGTTATCTGGGAGAGGACGATATTGTTCGCCTGGAAGACCGGTATGGACGTCAGTGAAATGGAATGTCTTCGCGCTCGGAAACCGTGGAAATCAGGTGTTGAGGATTTGCAGACTTTTTACCGATTTGCTTTGATGGCATGATTAAGTATATTACATTGAATATGTATTGTTTAGTCGGCGTTTAACCTAAATCTCAGTGTCATATGGCTGAAGACATTAAAACTTCCGGTCAGGATAAGCGGAACCAGAGCGATGTTGTTAAAGGGGATTTTTCAACGATCCTGATTGGCGTCGGCACTCTTCTTGACAGTACGATGGCTCCATTAAGCAAAATAGTTGCACAGGCGCTTGATTCCCTGACGGTCGTTGCAAAACAGATCCTTGAAGGTGTCAATTCCTCTATTGGCGGCAAAAAGTAAGAGCCTTGGGTTTTACAGGCATTGAATGCCGGTGTTGTTATAAAAGGATTCAGGCAAGCTTTTCTGTTATTGAAAAGCTTGCCTGTGCTGTTTTAATGCCGGGTTCAAAGAGATTAATTTGTTTATAATTACAGGTAAATTCCCTGTTTTTTATTGAATGATTCTGAAAAAAAATGGACAATAAATTTGTTGAGTATCCATCAAACGTACCATACAGCACTGTAGAAAGAGAAGTTCTGGCGTACTGGAATGAGCATGGGATTTTTCTCAAGAGTCTTGAAGAAAAACCGGCGGACAGGATCTACTCTTTTTATGAAGGGCCTCCTACCGTTAATGGCAAACCAGGTGTTCATCATGTATTCAGCCGTACGATAAAAGATGTCGTGTGTCGTTACAAGACCATGCAGGGTTACCGGGTCCCCCGCAAGGCCGGTTGGGATACCCATGGGTTGCCCGTAGAAATTTCCGTAGAAAAAAAACTTGGTCTTAAAAATAAGGCACAGGTGGTTGAGTACGGAGATGGTGAATTCAATGCCGAGGCAAGGGCACTTGTCTATCATCATATTGACGATAACCGCGAAGGGTGGGGAAAGCTGACCGAGCGGATGGGATACTGGGTTGATATGGATCATCCCTATATAACCTGTACCAATGACTATATCGAGTCAGTCTGGTGGGCTCTGAAAACCATTTTCGACAAGGGACTGATATACAAGGATTATAAAATTGTGCCGCAGGATCCAAAATCCGAAACGGTGCTGAGTTCACATGAGCTTGCCTTGGGCTACAGAGAGGTTAACGATCCAAGTATTTATGTAAAGTTCCACGTCAGGGGATCAGAAGAATCACTGCTTGTCTGGACGACGACACCGTGGACCCTGATTTCAAATGTGGCTCTTTGTGTCGGTTCGGATATTGACTATGTCAGGGTTTCTCATACAGAGAGTGGCGAAGTGATGATTCTTGCCAAGTCACGTCTGCAGGTGCTCCTTGAGAAAAACGATGAAGGGGAATCGCTGTGGAAGGTTATTGCTGAATTGACAGGGCATGATCTGGAAGGCTTGGACTATGAACCTCTTTTCAGGTATCTGCATCCTGAAAAAAAGTGCTGGTACGTTACATCAGGGTCATTTGTTTCAACGGAGGACGGAACCGGTATTGTGCATATTGCTCCGGCTTTTGGCGCTGATGACTATGAGATTGCCAAAAAATACGATTTGCCGATGCTCCAGCCGGTGGCGCGGAACGGATGTTTTACTGCTGAGGTCAGCGATTATGACGGCATGTTTTTCAAGGATACCGATCCGTTGATTATCCGTCAGCTCCGTGATGCAGGAAAGTTGTACCGCAAGGAGATCATAACCCATACCTACCCTTTTTCATGGCGTTATGATGTACCTGTGATCTATTATGCAAGAGAGTCATGGTATATCAGGACTACTGCTGTAGCTGATCGTATGGTGGAGCTCAATAAAACCATTAACTGGTGCCCTCCCGAGATTGGTACGGGACGTTTCGGCAACTGGCTCGAAGATAACAAGGATTGGGCGCTTTCACGAGAGCGCTTCTGGGGCACCCCCCTTCCTCTCTGGGTTTCTGAGAAATTTGTTATTGGCGATGATGCAGCTTCAGGAAAAATGTTCGCGATTGGGTCCGTTGCTGAATTGCGAGAGGGATTCATCGATATTGAAGGAGAGAGGTTTCTTCTCGGAGACGCACTTGACCGTCATCTGGCAGTACTTGATCTGCACAAACCCTTTGTTGACAGAATTTATTTTATCAGGGAGGGGATACGTTTCAACCGGACACCTGAGCTGGTTGATGTGTGGTTCGACAGTGGCTCCATGCCGTTTGCACAGCTGCACTATCCGTTTGAAAATCATGACCTGTTTGAACAGACCTTTCCAGCTGACTTCATTGCCGAGGGCGTTGATCAGACCAGAGGCTGGTTCTATACCATGCATGCCATTGCTACGCTGATATTCGATAAGCCGGCATACAAAAACCTGATCGTGAACGGTCACATTCTTGATAAAAACGGCCACAAAATGTCAAAGTCAAAAGGCAATATGGTTGACCCTTTTGAAACCATGGAGCGTTACGGTGCCGATGCGCTTCGCTGGTATCTTATGGTGACCAGTCCTCCCTGGAGACCAAAATCGTTCAATGCTGATGAGATTGAAGAAGAGCAGCGAAAGTTTTTCCGGGCATTCATCAACAGCTATAATTTTTTTGTGCTCTACGCCAATGTTGATGGCTTTACTTTTTCCGAGCCGAAAATTGAAATTCAGGAACGTTCCGAGCTTGACCGCTGGGTTCTATCGTGCCTGAACACACTGGTTGGGGCTGTTTATGTGCGTATGGAGCAGTATGACCTTACCGGTTCTGTAAGGCTGATAAACGACTTTATTATTGATGATCTTTCAAACTGGTACATCCGTCGGTCACGAAAACGCTTCTGGAAAAGCGATATGGGTACCGACAAGATTGCAGCCTATCAGACGCTTTACAGCTCTCTTGAGACGCTTGCAAAACTGCTGGCTCCCTTTACTCCCTTTCTTGCCGATAGAATCTATATCAATCTTAACGGAATCAGCGGACTTGAATCCTGTGAGTCAGTTCACCTTGCGGATTTTCCTCTGCTTGACATGTCGGCTATAGACCGACCGCTTGAGCAACGCATGAAAAAGGCACAGATTATAACTTCGCTTGTGCGTACCATGCGCGAAAAAGCATCCATCAAAGTTCGTCAGCCGCTCAAGCGAATTTTACTTGCTGTCAGTGATGCTGAAGCAAGGGAAGAGTATCGATTGGTTGACGATATTATTAAGGAAGAGATCAATGTTCAGAAAATCGAATACATAGAGGAGGAAGGGTCGGTCATCAGCAAAAAGGTTAAGCCGAATTTCAAAACTCTCGGTCCGCGTTTCGGCAAGGATATGAAAGCACTTGCAGAAGCCATAAGAATCATGAGCCACAAACAGATTGCGCTTCTCGAACATCAAGGTCATCTGTCGCTTGAACTCGATGGCAAAGTGTTCGATATTATGCGCGATGATGTAGAGATCATGCATGAGGACATTGAGGGCTGGCTTGTTGCAGCTGATGAGGCCAATGGCATTATGGTTGCACTTGATACAGAGATGAATGAAGAGCTTGAAATGCTCGGCCTTTCCCGTGAACTGGTAAGTCGTATCCAGGCACTCCGTAAGGAGAGTGGCTTCGACATTACCGACCGTATTTCTCTTTGCATCCGGGGATCCGAAAAACTTCTGGATGCTGTGAAGAAAAATGATGCGTATATTAAAGCCGAAACCCTGGCCATATCTCTTGACACAACAGCATTCGATCCTTCATCAGCAATCAGGGGCAGTGAAGAGAGGGTCAATAGCGAGATTTGCTGGGTATCGCTTGAAAAATATGCAGGTTAATAGTATTATTGAACTCTGTAATTTTACAGCCTTCTTTTGAGATTAAGAAAATGTGATCTATTATGGCAAAAAAAAACAGCAGCGTTTCCAAGAAGGAAAATGAGGTTATTGAGGAACCGGTCCTTACTAAAACATATTTAACCGACGAAGAACTCGAACATTTCAAGCAGTTGCTGCTTAAGCGACGTGAAGAGGTGCTTCGTGATCTGGATATTCTGCGCTCTTCGATTTCTGATGAGAATGTGGAAGATTCAATTAATTCGAACTACTCCATGCATATGGCTGACCATGGTACTGATACTATGGACCGTGAACAGCGTTTCATGTTTATCGCCCGCGACGAAAAATATATCGGATACATTGATCAGGCTCTTGACAGGATCCGGAACAAGGTTTACGGTATCTGCATCAAGTCTGGAAAACCTATTCCCAAAAAGAGACTTGAAGCAGTCCCGCATACCTCAGTGAGAATTGAATTCAAGCAGGGAAAAAAGTAGGAATAAAAAAAATTGCTCAGTCGTATTCCTCTTTGTCGGTTGTAACATCACTGACCTGAATAGGGTAGTCACCGCTGAAACAGGCTGTACAGTAGCTGCCTTCCTCATGTTCAAACGCTGGCACACTGTTCATCAATCCCTGCATCGAGAGGTACTTCAATGAGTCCACACCAATATATTCTCTTATTTTTTCGATTTCCTCCATATCATTATCAAGGTTGTCAAACATGTGGGTGAGCAACTGTCGTTTGGTAGGAAAATCCATGCCGTAAAAACAGGGGTTGGTGATGGGCGGTGAGCTGATGTGCAGGTTAATCGATGTTGGGTCTGCCTCACGGATCAGTTTAATCAGCATTTTCGCGGTTGTCCCGCGTACAATGGAGTCGTCAATAAGAATGATCGGCCTGCCCTGCAGTACTCCACGTACAATATTATATTTTGAGCGGACCTTGATATCCCGGCTGTGAATGCCTGGTTGAATGAAGGTTCTACCAACATAATGATTTCGGATAAGGCCATGTTCGAATCTTGCAGGCCTCTCCATTTTCAAGCTTTCCCGAACAAAACCGAGTGCGGCGGTATTTGACGAATCGGGAACGCTGACGACGGTCAGTTCCTTCTCCCCGGGTTGATGTACAATATTTGACTCTCTTGCAAGGTTCTTGCCGAGATTTCTCCTGACCTTGTCAACAGAGTACTTGAAAATGTAACTGTCGGGGCGGGCAAAATAGACGTATTCGAAAATGCAGCGGGCCTTACGTTTTGAGGGTGGCAAAAACAGCGAGGTGGGCTTTTCATTGGTTACAGCAAGATGGTCGATCAGAAGAATTTCACCGGGCTCGATATCGCGAATGTACTCTGCCTGGATAATATCAAAGGCACACGTTTCACTGGCAACGATATAAGCAAGTTCTCCGGTGAGCGGATCCACCTTCTTGCCGAGAGCGAGTGGTCTGAACCCGTAAGGATCTCTGGCTGCTATCAGCTGGTTGTTTGCCAGAATGACTATTGAGTATGCCCCCTGAACCTGCAGTAAAGCTTCGTAGATCTGGTGTAAAGGCTCTTTTTCTCGGCTTCGTGCTGCCAGATGCGGGATAATTTCAGTATCTGAAGATGCCTGAAAGATAACGCCGAGTTCTGTCAGTTCGCGCCGTAAAGCACGAGAGTTGGTAAGGTTTCCGTTATGGGCTATCGCCAGGCTTCCTGAGCGGTAGGTCAGGGAAAAGGGTTGAATATTGCTGATAGATTTGGAAGAGCCGGTGGTCGAGTATCGGTTATGACCGATTGCTGCATAACCGCCAAGGTTATCAAACATCGTTTCATCTCTGAACACTTCAGAAACCAGCCCCATACCCTTGTGCTGCTTGAAGAGGGTTTTCTTCTTAACCTTGTTGTAATCAGCTACAACAATGCCTGCGGCTTCTTGTCCTCTGTGTTGAAGGGAATAAAGTCCATAGAAGGTATCTTCCGCGGGAGTTTTAGAATTAAAAACGCCGAAAACTCCACACATGGGCAATAATACGTTAAAGTTGGGTAAACCAGCAGCAGACCTGCATAATGACGAATGAACATAACCATTCAAACGGTAAATTGAAAATAATCGTTGCAACAGTTCCTCTTCACCGTGTTCACAAGGTTTTGTTTCCCCAAGCTGTTTTTTACAGGATAAAAGGAATTGACTGTTCATTCTGGCGGTTATATTTCATGTATAATAAATCCGATAGATCCCTTTTGCAACGTTCTGTTAACTTTCATTAAGGCTTATGTATTCAACGAAAAATAAAAATCCTGAACCACCCGGCGTGGTGATCTGGGTTATGGTAACCCTGCTGTGGGGAACGGTATTTTTTTATACCTCTGTTTTTATGCTCAGGTTTGCCACTGTTCTGCTCGGGCAGGGTGTTTTTAACCCTTCACGGAGTGTACAATTCCATGTGTATGGCATTCATGCCGTTGTGCTGGTTGTATTTGCTCTTGCAGCCATGCTGGTTAAAAATATGGCTGAACCGGGAGGTCAAAAACAGATTCAAAGGTGGAAGAGTATATCGGAAGGTAAGGGAGAAAAGCTGTTTATTTCTTTTGCAGGAAGCATTGCAACCAGTTTTTTCTTTACCGGCCTTACAGCGTTGACCTTTCTTTTCAGTGCCGGTAATCTTGGTTTCTCGGTTAGTTTGACTTACCCTGTTGTGTTGACTGCAGCCTTGTTCAATATCGGTGCGGGTCTTGCAGCATCATTGATTGTGGGGTTTGTTTTTTTAATTGCAAAGGTGGGCCGGAAAAAAGCATAAGAGATGCTTGCTGGAGCGACAGAATTGGTTAAAACAAAAAGCGCAGTTTATACTGCGCTTTTTGTTTTTTTTAAGTGGAGCTAAGGAGACTCGAACTCCTGACCCTTTGCATGCCATGCAAATGCTCTACCAACTGAGCTATAGCCCCATTGATCAGCCCTAATTAAAAGAAAAAAAACTTGTTTTTGCAACTAGTTTTGTTGTTTCTTGGTATTGGAACCTGTTATTCATGAAAAATAAGCTGTTATGTCACTGTCGTTTGTCATCAAGGAAGGGTTTTCAAGTATAGGAAGGGCAAAACTGCCTGCCGCAATTACTGTTACCATAAGTTTTTTTGCGCTTGTGCTTCTCGGGCTGTTCAGTACGGTTTCCCTCAGCTTTTTTGATGTTATCCAGGAGTTGCGGAGCAAGGTGGAGCTTGAGGTTTTTCTCGGAGATTCGATGAGCGAATCTCAGGCCATTGATGCGACTGGACAGATAAAGATGCTCAAAGGAGTGAAGGAGGCATTCTATGTTTCGAAGGATGATGCCGCAAAAACGTTTAATCGCGATTTTGGAGAGGATATCGTCAAGATTCTTGGCTCAAATCCACTTCCCGGCTCGATCAGACTGAAGTTTCTTCCAGATTACGCAACGCCCGTATGCATAGGGCGTATCGTGCCTGAAATCCGTAAAATCGCTCCTGATTCTGATATACGTTATAATCAGTCATATCTTGGGCAGATCGAAAAGAATGCACGGTTGTTTACCTTGCTGACCGGCGGCATAGGGGTATTGATTTCCCTGGCAACGATTGTGCTGATAGGCTACACGATTCGGCTTGCGATGTATTCAAGGAAGGAAAAAATCAGGACAATGCGTCTTGTAGGTGCTACCGCCTGGTTTATCGGCGCACCCTATGTTATCGAAGGAGCGCTCCAGGGGCTGCTTTCCGGAGTGTTGGCTGCCGGGGCGGTCTATCTGCTTTTTGATCAACTGCTCTTCCGTTATGAGCCCGGTATCTATCATGTGCTTCAGCCTTCTGCACTGTTGATTTATCCTGCCACAGTTCTCTTTGGGCTGACGCTGGGTATCCTGGGCAGCGCATTCTCAGTGAGCAAATATCTCAGGGCTGTATCGAAACGGTAGTGCCGTGTTCTTGTTATAGCGAATAGAGGAGGCTGATCTCTGAACTCCAGAGTTCGGAGTCCGGTGTTTCAAGTATCAGAGGTATTTCTTCACAGGCCGGATGTTTCATGATGTAAGAGAATGCCTCCATGCCGATTGTTCCTTTGCCGATGCTCGCGTGGCGGTCAAGCCTGCTGCCCAGCGGGCGGAGCGAATCATTAAGGTGCATCCCGCGGAGGAAGCCGAGCCCGACTATCCGGTCGAACTCTTTGAAAGTGGCTTCTATTGCTGCTGTTGTCTGCAGGTCATACCCGCTGGTAAAAAGGTGGCAGGTGTCGAGGCATACTCCAACTCTTGTTTTATCTTCGACCTGATCTAAAAGAGAAGCCAGCTGTTCAAACCGGTATCCGAGATTGGTGCCCTGTCCGGCAGTGTTTTCAATCACGGCAGTTACAGTCGTTGTCGCATTGAGCGCCATGTTGATGGATTCGGCTATAAGCTGCAGGCAACGCTCTTCGCTGATGCCGTTCAGGTGACTTCCGGGATGAAAATTCAGCAGTCGCAGGTCAAGGCATTCCGTACGCTGCATTTCGTCAATAAAGGCTTCCCGGGCATTCCGGAGCTTATCGGGGTCGGGAGTGCCAAGGTTGATAAGATAGCTGTCATGAGGCAGAATGTGCTCGGGTTTAAAACCACCGTCACTGCAGTTTTTGCGGAATGCATCAATAGAGGATGAGGTGAGTTTTGGCGCGGTCCACTGTCGCTGGTTTTTCGTAAACATTGCAAATGCTTTTGCCCCGATACTGCTGGCATGCAGCGGTGCATTTTCAACTCCTCCGGCAATACTGACATGTGCTCCTACGCGTTTCATAAAAAATTGAATAATGATTGTTAATCGGGATCGCAGAATTTTCCGGCTTGTCCGGCAGTGAGATTCAAAGTTTCACGGACTGCATAAGAACTCCCTTTGGATGACGATGTGGAAAGCATTTCACCAAGAAGTCCGGTCGAAAAAAGCTGGACTCCGAGGATAAGCAGCAGAATTCCGAGAAAGAGAATGGGTCGGTTGCTGACTGGTTTGTGGAGCAGGATTTTATCGAGTGTGACGTAAAGACTGATGGTAAAACCCAGGATAAAACTTATCAGACCGGCCATCCCGAAAAAATGCATGGGACGGCGAAGATATCGGGTAATGAAAAGAACTGAGAGAAAATCGAACAACCCTGAAAAAAATCTTGACGAATCGTATTTGGTGCTGCCGAATTGCCTCGGCTGGTGCCGGACAGGAAGTTCGGCAATTTTAAACCCCATCCACTCGGCCAGTACAGGAATATAACGGTGCATATCTCCACGCAGTTCAAGCCGGCGGGTTACCTCTTTTCGGTAGACCTTCAGGCCGCAGTTGAAATCGTGAATGGTAATGCCGGTAAAAAGCCTTGTTACCAGATTAAAAAGTCTTGAAGGCATGGTTTTGGATATCGGATCTTTGCGTTGCTGCTTCCACCCGCTCACCAGATCATAGCCTTCCTGCAGCTTTTGAATCATCTCCTTGATTGCGAAGGGATCATCCTGCAGATCAGCATCAATCGTGCAGACAAAGTCGCCGTTTGCAGCCATGAATCCAGCTGAAAGCGCGGCTGTTTTTCCAAAGTTTCGCTGAAACGATATCAGGCGCAGCTCCGGCCTGGTAAGAATCAGGTTGCTGATAACCGAGGCCGAGTTATCGGTTGAGCCGTCATCGACCATAATGATTTCAAAACAGAACGGTCCCTTGAAGAGATTGCAAAGTTCCTTGTCCTGCATGGCAAGATAGAGCTGCTCAAGCAGATCAGGCAGCGATTCCTGTTCATTGAAGAGCGGGACGACGATTGAGAGTTGATGATGGACAGTTGACAATAGGCAATGAATAATGAACAGTGGATAATTTTCAAATGAAAAGTAAAGAGTAAACAGGGCAAAGCCAAACGCCGACTTCTTATACGCCTCTCATATCGGGTGGCCAGATGTATTTATGAAGCTGAAGCTGCATTCTGACCTTAAGCTGGTCGCTGAGAATCCACCCTGCGAGTTCTTTCGGCTCCAGCCTGCCGAACATGACACCCATCATGATGGTAAAAGAGTCGGTCAGCCGATGTTCATGCAGGAGCGATTTTGCCCACTCATAGTCACTCCTGCTTCCAAGAACCATCTTGAACTCGAATTGCTGACGGCGTGCAGGTTCAGCTTCAAGCGCAAGCTGAATGTTTTCAGTATTGTTCTGATCGCAGACACCCGATGATGGCGCTTTGATGTCGATGATTTTATGGACACGAGGGTCAACTCCCTTAACAGAAAGAAACCCCCCTGTTTCAAGCAGCACGGTATGACCAAGGTCACAGAGTTGCTTCATGAGGGGATAAACACCAGACTGCAGAAGCGGCTCTCCACCGGTGACCTCAATACATGGGGCCCGAAAAGCGACTGCCTGTCGTATGATATCATCTGTTTCAAGGATTTTTGCATCGTGTTCAGCATAGGCGGTGTCGCAGCCTATGCATCCATGGCAGCATCCCGCAAGACGTATAAAGGCGCAAGGCCACCCGGCAAAAGAAGATTCCCCCTGAATCGAGTGAAAGATCTCACTGATATTGAGGTGTCCCGGGCTCATGACTGCTGTTCGGCAAGCAGTTTTTCCAGGGCGTCAGGGTAAAGCGTATGCTCACAGGCAAGCACTCTCGCTGCAAGGCTTTCAGGCGTATCGTCGGAAAGAACCGGGACACGCCGCTGCATCAGAATCCTCCCTTTGTCATACTCCTCATTGACAAGATGAACCGTCGCCCCGCTCTCCGTTTCACCGGCAGCCAGTACCGCAGTGTGGACATAAATGCCATACATTCCCTTCCCACCGAATTTCGGCAGAAGGGCAGGATGGATATTGATAATCCTGTCCGTAAATGCCGTCACGACGGCGTCAGGCACCTTGCGCATATAGCCCGCCAACACAATCATCCCGATCTGCTTTTCCATGAGGCATTTGACCATGGCTTCGGAAAATGCATCAAAAGAGCTGAACTGTTTTTCCATCAGATGCGCTGTGTCAATCCCATTTTGGTGGGCGAATTCCATTGCTCCGCATTGTGAACGGTTGGAGAGGCAAAGCACGATTTTCGCATTCAGCTGTCTTGTTTTCAGCGCATGAAAGATTGCCTGGAAATTACTTCCGGAACCGGAGCAGAAGATCGCTATGCGGGTTTTGTTGGTAGTCATTAAGATACGTTGTTGTTTTTCTTTCCCATAATATGCAATCAGCGACTCTTTTTTTCAAAAAGGATAACAAGGGTTGATATTGCAGATATTAATTTTACATTGTATATTTACATTGTAAAATTAATCAGCGATTCATCATGGCAAGACCGATAAAAAAAGAGCAGATACCACATCTTCAGGAGGCGATAAAAGAGACGGCCTGGCGGCTGATTGCTGAGTATGGGGCGCCAGCCCTTTCGCTGCGTGCCATAGCCCGTGCATTGAACATTACTGCTCCAGCCATTTACAACTACTTTCCGGATCGGGATGCTCTGGTGACCGCCCTTACCATTGATGCTTTTACATCCTTTGGTGATGTTCAGCTCAAGGCACGCGACAGCTTTCCTGCAACACAGCTCCTTGAGCGTTTTCATGCCATTGGCATTGCTTATCGTTCCTGGGCGCTGAGCTATCCCCAGCGCTATCACCTTATCTTTGGCACACCCATTCCCGGCTACCAACAGCAGCAGATGGAAATCATTCCATCGGCAACCCGTTCCATCAGTGCTCTTGTCAGTGTTATCGAAGATATCCGTGTTGCCGGTAAGCTGAAAACCGAAAATTTTCCCGTACCAGAGCCGGAGTATGAGGTGCAGCTTTTGACTATGAAAACCTGCACAAGGAATTATCATGCTTTGTCGCATGGCGTTGCGCTGATTGTCTGGAGTCGTGTGCACGGTTTGGTATCGCTTGAAATTGGCGGTCGTCTTCCACCGTTCGGTGTGAGTGGCGATGTGCTCTACAACTATGAAATGCAATCAATAGCGAAACAATTTATAAAGGAGTAACCATGAAAACATTAATTCTTGACGGGTCGCCGGCAGGTGACAGAATCGGCAGTTTTTCGGCTGCCACCTTGCAGGCAGACCTTGCAAAGTGTGGGTGGTCGTCTGAAGTAGTTGTGCTGCGCGATAAAAATATAGGCAACTGCATGGGTGATTTTTTGTGCTGGATGAAAAGTCCCGGCAAGTGCTACATGGCTGACGATCATCTGGAGATATCAAGGAAATACCTTGAAAATGATCTTGTTATTTTCCTCACGCCGATTACGTTTGGCGGTTACTCTCCGACGCTCAAGAAAATGGTTGATCACATGATTCAGAACACCCTGCCATTTTTTGCGACTCACAGCGGGGAGATTCATCATCAGCAACGCTACGAGCGTTATCCCGACGTGATCACTATCGGGTGGCAGCGTGAGCCGGATGCAGAGGCGGCCTCTATTTTCCGGCATCTGGCATGGCGAAACTCCATCAACTTCTATGCAAAGGTGCATGCCTGCGGTATCCTCTGCGAGAATCAGGCAGATCGTGATATGGAAGCACAGCTCCATAGCTTGCTTGATCAGATTGAACGTCAGGAATCAGATGCAGAGGCCACATTGCCGGTCATCAGCCCTTCATCTGTGACGCCGACTTCACTTCGTAGTGCATTGCTGCTGGTTGGAAGCCCTCGGATAGAGAAAAGCACCTCATCATCACTTGGCTCATATCTCTTAGAGCAACTGAAAACGCATGGTGTCGAAAGTGAAACGGTCTATATCTACAAGGCTATCAATACCAAAGAGCGGATGGACGCACTGCGTCAGGCGATTGAAAAGACCGATCTGGTCGTTCTGGCTTTTCCTCTCTACGTGGACACACTACCGGCTCCGGTTATTTCGGTTCTCCAGGATGTTGTGAAGAACGATACAGCAAAAACAAAACCGACACGTTTTGCGGCCATCGTCAATTGCGGTTTCCCCGAAGCAAGCCAGAACGCCAGCGCTATTGCGGTCTGTGCCGAGTTTGCCCGTGAAGCTGAATTTGAGTGGATGGGTGGACTTTCTCTTGGCGCGGGAGAGGGGATGGTTCACGCCTGTCCACTTGCAGAACTTGGTGGACAAGGCGCTCCTCTCAGGCGAGCACTGGAGATAGCAGCAGGGGAGCTTGTTCTTGGGCAACCCATTTCCGATAATGCACAGAAGTTGCTTGCCAAACCATTGATGCCGGAATGGATGTACAGGTTAGGTGGCACTATTGGCTGGAAGATGCGGTCAAGAAAGTTCGGTACGCAAAAGCATCTCAAAGCAAGGCCGTACCAGAAAGCGTCATAGGAGTAGGGGATGAGCGTTGCGCTCCCCATTCTTCTCATTTCAGTGGAATTATCCGTACCTTTTCAGTAACTTTCTTTTACAGATCACTACGTTTAAGAGCTTGGATATGGGTATCAAGGAGATCGAAGGAGAACACCAGGACTTCTTGGGTTGTATGGCTCACGGCGCTTCCCGAGGAGAAGCCCTTGCTCATGTAAATGAGGCTCTTCAGCTTTTTTAGAGACAGCGTACAAATTAATAATGAGGTATGTATGCCATTAATATGTGAGTTTTTAGGAATAAAAATTTATATGTATTGGCAAGAACATAATCCACCACGTTTTCATGCTGAATATAATGGATTACATGCAGAAATAGATATTTATAACTCAGTAATATTTAAAGGTGCTTTACCTCTAAAACAATTAAAGTTGGTACTTGCTTGGTGTGAATTACATAGAGAAGAGTTAATAATGAATTGGCATAAAGCAGAAAATCATGGAAAATTGATAAAAATAAAACCATTACAATAAGGTGTGATATGATGAATACAATTATTCAGGTATTGCCTGCCGATGATTACAAAGTGTATCTTTACTTTGTAAATGGTGAAGTCAGATTGTTTGATGCAAAAGAATTAGTAGGAAAAGGTGTTTTCAGGATATTAAAGGATAAAAAAATATTTGTTGAGAGATGTACTGTTTTGAATAATACATTGGCATGGGATGTCAAGGGTAATTTTGATCCTTATGAATGTTTGGATCTTGATCCTGAGGTGCTTTATGAAAAATCAATTAAAGTGGATGACCCATTAATTAAATATGCATAATCAAGCTGGGCCACATAATAAGTGCGGATTACGACAAGTAACATGGACTACAGAACTCAATCCAACTGGCGGGAAATCCAGGCCTTTCTTCCAAAAGAATTTCAGCTTGAGTCAGGTCATGAACCCTCTGAAGAGTGGTGGCAATGGCGGGGACATCAGATTCACCTTGACTGTTTTCGCAATCCCAGTGCCAGCGTAAAAGTGATTTTGTTTCACGGAGTCGGCACCAACGGGCGGCAAATGTCAACCATTCTGGGCGGCCCCCTGTTCGGGCGCGGATTTGAAACCATTGCCATCGACATGCCCGAGTATGGCATGACCCGGGTAGCACCGAGTGTACTCGTGACCTACGACGATTGGGTTCAGGCCGGCAGTGACCTCATTGATGTAGAACTTGCAAAAGATCAGCGTCCCATCGTGCTCTACGGTCTCAGTGCTGGCGGAATGCTGGCCTATCATACTTCGGCACTCAGCAAAAAAGTCAAAGGCATTGTGGGCATGACCTTTCTCGACCAGCAAGTACAGCAGGTTCGCGATGAAACGGCGTTAAATTTTCTCATGAGCCGTATCGGTGTACCATTGACCCACTGGGCAGCAAAAACGCCATTGGCAGCACTTCGGATGCCGATGAGTCTGGCCAGCAAAATGTCGGCGCTGGTCAACAATAAAGCCGCACTCAAGGCTTGTTTGAAAGACAGGACGTCGGCGGGCAAATGGGTTACCATGAAGTTCCTCAGCTCGCTCACCACCTACAAACCGGTAGTTGAACCCGAAGCATTTGCTGTTTGTCCGATTTTACTGACCCAGCCGGAAAAAGATAGCTGGACACCCCTGCATCTCAGTGAAATGTTTCTCAAACGAATTAATCGCGTACCAAAAAAAGTGGTAATGCTTGAAAATGCTGGCCACTATCCGCTTGAGCAACCAGGATTGAGGCAGATGTGCGATGCCGTGGTGGATTTCATCAATTCGTGCTGCCTCTGATAATTGGGGATTTTTTTCTTACCTTTCCGCTTCACAAAAAGCAGGCACAACCGATAAATAAACTTTCTGCACATGTCTGATCCTGTCATCAAGCGGGCGCTGGTCTCTGTATCTGATAAAACCGGTATTGTTGATTTCTGCGGGGAGCTCTCACTCCTCGGTGTAGAGATTTTTTCAACCGGTGGAACCCTGAAAACGCTTCAGGATGCCGGAATTGCCGCATCTTCTATCTCAACAATCACCGGATTCCCCGAAATCATGGATGGACGGGTAAAAACCCTGCATCCCAAAATACACGGAGGTCTTCTTGCAGTTCGGGAGAATGCTGACCATTGCAGCCAGGCAAAGGAGAACGGCATCGATTTTATTGATCTGGTTGTTGTTAATCTCTACCCCTTTGAAGCAACCGTGGCAAAACCCGACGTCACCTTCGAAGATGCCATAGAAAATATTGATATTGGCGGTCCCTCTATGCTTCGCAGTGCAGCCAAGAACAACGAATCGGTAACAGTTGTCACCGACAGTGCTGACTACGGGCTTGTTCTGCAGGAGATGAAGGAGAATAACGGTGCAACAGAACGGGCGACACGTCTCCGGCTTGCATTGAAGGTGTTTGAACTCACCTCCCGTTATGATCGGGCCATAGCTTCCTACCTGAATGGTGCTGACCGGGGAACACAGCAGGAGGCTGCTGCTGCTATGACCATAAAGCTTGAAAGGGAACTCGATATGCGTTATGGTGAAAACCCGCACCAGAGTGCCGGATTATATCGTCTGACCGATGGGAATGGAACGCGTTCTTTTGGCGACATTTTTGAGAAACTGCACGGCAAAGAGCTTTCCTATAACAACATGCTCGATATTGCCGCCGCAGCTGCCTTGATCGAGGAGTTCCGTGGTGAAGACCCGACGGTGGTTATCATCAAGCACACCAACCCGTGCGGCGTTGCGCAGGCCCCGACGCTCCTCGAAGCTTACCGCAAGGCATTTTCAACCGACACCCAGGCTCCTTTTGGTGGTATTATCGTTTTTAACCGTCCTCTTGATATGGAAACGGCAAAGGCGGTCAATGAGATTTTTACCGAGATTCTTATCGCACCGGCTTTTGAGGATGGAGTGCTCGATATGCTGATGAAGAAAAAAGACCGTCGGCTTGTGCAGCAGAACCATGCCTTGCCGAAAAGCGGGTGGGAGTTCAAATCCACACCGTTCGGGATGCTCGTTCAGGAACGTGACAGCACAATAGTTGCAAAAGAGGATTTGACTGTCGTAACCAAACGGCAGCCTTCCGGCGAGGAAGTTGCAGACCTGATGTTTGCCTGGAAAATCTGCAAGCACATCAAGTCAAACACCATACTCTATGTTAAAAACCGTCAGACCTTTGGTGTCGGAGCCGGTCAGATGTCTCGTGTTGACTCTTCAAAAATCGCACGATGGAAAGCCTCTGAAGTAGGCCTTGACCTGCACGGATCTGTTGTCGCTTCAGACGCATTTTTCCCCTTTGCCGATGGCCTGCTCGCCGCAGCTGAAGCTGGAGTCACAGCGGTTATACAGCCGGGAGGATCAATCAGGGATAATGAAGTGATCGAAGCAGCTGATGCCAACAATCTTGCCATGGTCTTTACCGGCATGCGGCATTTCAAGCACTGACCCTGAGGTGATATTTGCTCTCACCGGGGAGCGAAGCTATTTTTTAACTGGTAAAGGCCACTTTACCGGTTCGCTGCTGCGTTTTGGGGATTCGACGGCAGCCTTCTTTATCGGAGCGGACGTCATTTCCTTTTCGATATCATCAGCCAACGTTTTGTAAAATAAGTGCATGCCTTTCTCATAGGCCCAGTTGAGCATTTTAGCAACTTTTGGTTCTGTCGGTTCAATAGCCATGATTGTTTATTTAAATTTACCCATATTTTCACTTCGACTTCCGTATTTAAACGCATCTCATTTTCTTTTTCACGGTATGAGCCAACCACATCAAGAGGAAGTATAGGTTAAAAATCACTGATTATTGAACATTCATTTTAACAGAGATTCAAAGCAAAAGGGCCTGTTCACCAGAAGATTGCGGTCGATAAGTCTCATTCAGACTATGAAGATACCATGGAGTGGCTGTACGAAGATTTTGAACCTGAAACATTTAATAAGATCAAGGTAAACGCTCTGCTGTTAAAATATTGTAAATAAATGTTTTGCAATACGTTGCAGTTCAGGCTTCCTCAAGCATGGAGAAAATGGAACATGCATTCGAGGCGATGGCATCCTGACCTGTCTATGCCGCGCTTTCTGTCGCATTGAAGGGCAAGTGTTCAGGATGTTTCAGCCAGTACTTTTTTACAAAGTTTGTTTGGTCAGCATGACCGTCAAGTAGCCCTTTGACCGAAATATCTTCATCAAGATCGGGCCAATGAATTCCTTCACCTTACCCCGAAAGTTCGTAATGGTTCAGTACTTCATCAATGGCTTTAACAATATTGGCAATAAAATATTTGTCCTATGCTATAGTACCGACGGGGACATCCATGACCTGGGTCGAAGGCCATTGCAATAGCTTTTCTATTGTTTTCAGCTGACCGGGCAAAACTGGATGACCGGAAAAGTTCAAAACGATGTGTTGAACACGATCAGGAATGTTCCCTTTCAGAGTGCGTATCAACTTTTTCCAGAGAGCTTGCAGCAATCGTATCAACCAGGGAATATTTTTTTCATGACTGTTAAATAAAAGAGTAATTCTGTAGTAATAGCAAGTGCTGTGAAATGTCAACATTGGTGTAATACTCTATTAAAGCAACAAGACAATAATCTGTAAGTGCAATCAGATATAAGGTCTTGTGTCATTTCGAACATAGTGAGAAATCTAATCAAACCAAGTTGCGAGTTATCTTCAAAAGTTGTGTTTCTGGACATTCGTGACTAATTGATTTGCAAGTGCTTCCTTGAAGTAAAAAAGGAGCACAAGACATGACAACAGAGACATCTATCCTGCAGGGGCTTTTAGGCCCAGCAACCGAATCTTGAAGAGATTGCCCGAGCCGGGGCTCAGCACATGATTGCCATAGCCATGGAAGCAGAGATCAGGCTTTTCATGAAGCAGTATGAGGAGATTACTAATCCCGAAGGGAAAGCCGTTATGGTTCGTAATGGCTACCTGCCTGAACGTAAAATTACCACCAGTGCAGGGCCGGAATCGGTAAAAGTACCAAGGAGCAGAGCAACCATAAACTCCCTTAAACCATTTGTAAGCGCGTTGATTCCGAGATACATGAGAAAATCCATACACATAGAAGAAGCCGTACCGCTGTTCTATCTTGGAGGCCTCTCCAATAACGATTTCATGCCTGCTTTTGAACAGCTGTTTGGTGAATTACCGGCAGGCTTTTCTTCAGCATCTATAACCCGGATGAAGCAACTCTGGCTCGAAGTACTGCGTGACCTCAAGGAGCGGCATATGCCATCACCAAAACTTTGTATCGGCGACGGAGCCCTCGGGTTCTGGAAAGCCCTGCGTGAAGTGTATCCTGCAGCTGAAAAACAGAGATGCTGGGTTCACAAAACCGCCAATGTACTGGACAAACTACCAAAGAGCATACAGTCAAGCGCAAAGTCACTTCTACCGGGCCGAGACTGAAAGAGATGCCAGAAGCGCCTATCAACGCTTTCAGGATCGTTACCAGGCCAAGTACGCCATAGCTGTTGAGAACCTGAAAAAGGATGAGGCATCGCTTTTCACTTTTTATCACTATCCAGCAGAACACTGGCAGCATATTAGAAGTACCAATGTCATAGAATCGGCATTCTCAACCGTACGACTCCGGACAGCAAAAACTCGCGGTCAGGGCACAATGGTAACGACGTTGTCAATGGTGTTCAAGCTGGCTGAGAGAGCTCAGCTGAGATGGCAGAGATTACGGGGCCACCAGCTGATTACCAAAGTTTTTGAAGGTGTAAAATTTATCAACGGAATTGAGGAAACACTTGCAGCTTAGAACGGTCTAAAACACAACATTTGGAAATTACTCATAAGTGCTTTCCTATAGCCAATAATGTTTTTTGTTTAGAAAAAAAGAATGCAAAAAGACGCTTCAATTTACTGACTTTTTTGTTGTTTAAACTAGACAAAATGAATTATTATGTCTAATTATGACTCATGAAAAGCCCGCAAACCCGCATTTTCATTGAGGCCGGAAAAGGCCAAAACTAGACAAAATGATGAGCGAACGCAAACATCTGGTTTCTGCCGAGGTTGACAGGCTCATTGACGCCACCAAGGGAGGACGCAACGCAGCGCGAGACCGCTGCTTTTTGTTGCTGATGTTTCGTCACGGCTTGCGCGTGACAGAGGCTTGCGCTTTGCAGTTATCCCAAGTCGATATTGAGAGCCGTGTCTTGCACGTTTCCCGCCTTAAAAAAGGACTCTCCACCACTCACCCGCTACGGTCTGATGAAATCAAGGCGATCAAAGCATGGCTGACAATCCGCACAAAGATGAAGGCAGACACGGACGATTTTTTTCTTAGCAATCGACGGGGAGCGTTAAGCCGGAAAACGGCTTGGCTTGCAATCCGCAATTATGGCGAACAGGCCGGACTTTCCCTTCCCGCCCATCCTCACATGCTCCGCCATGCTTGCGGTTTTGCCTTGGCAGATCAAGGGGCAGACACGCGGCTCATTCAGGACTATCTTGGACACCGGAACATTCAGCACACCGTTATTTATACGGCGTCAAATCCGGCAAGGTTTGAAAAGTTGTGGCGGTAAAGAATTATATTTGACATAGCAATTTGTGGACGCCTTGGCGAATTGCTGTCGCAAATTGACCCTGATCCTGCATACAAAACGATCAGTCTTTACATTCGTGCCTAAATATCCCCGCCGGAGGCCGACCGCCGCGAAACGGCGGTCATTGGCTACTACAGGATAGAAACTTGAATTTTTTTCCCCAGTGCTTCGGCATAGTGATGCAGCGTAGAAAGCCTAATATCCTCAGAATGGTTTTCAATTCTTGAGATTGCCGATTTCTTAGTATGCAGCTTGTCGGCCAGAGCTTCTTGTGTAAGCCCTGCGTTTTTTCTCGCTTCTTTCAACACCACTCCGATTTTGAATTCTTCGTATCCTTTATCGAAGGTCTTAGCAAATTCAGGGTCACGGCTTTTCCGCTTTGCAATAGCGCGTTGTAAGTCATCCATATTATTTCCTTCTGAGATAGTCTTTCTTTCTTTTTTCAGCCAGTTCGATTTCTTCTGATGGGGGTTTCTGGGTTTTCTTTGCGAACCCATTTGTAAGAATTACCAAATTTCCATCATCAAAGAAGCCGAGCAACCGGAACGCATTGTTTCCATGTGCCGCCCGAACTTTCCATATCCCATCTGTGTTTTGCAATTTCTTGAAATACTCTGTTGGTACAGGTGATAATTCCTTAACCAACCTAAGAACCCAAAAAACCTTTTTTGCCTCTTTTGTTGAAAGAGATTCTAAAAATTCATCGACTGGCTTTTTGCCATTTGCGGTAATGAAAAATTTGATGGTTCGCATTATGTATGTTAACGATAATGTGAACATTATGCAAGCTTAAAAAGTGTCAGTTTTTTAAGAGATGCTCAATATTCCTGCCGGAGGCCGACCGCCGCGAAGCGGCGGCAACGTTCACCGAGCTTTAAGAAGTCTCGGCCTTGCGGTAACCCTATGGCAACACTCCACTAAATAAGGTTGCTAAAGGTTGCTATAAGTATTACCTTTCATTAAAAGGAGGTTTAGTCATGTCACAGACAAAAGGCGTCAAGTTAGACGACACTACCCAGCAACGGCTGGTAGCTTTGGCTCGTATCCGCGATAGGTCGCCGCACTGGCTCATGTGCAAAGCAATCGAAACATTCTTAGAGCGCGAAGAAAAGTATGAGCGAGAAAAACGCGAGGATATGGAGCGTTGGGAGCGTTATCAATTAACTGGCGAGGCTATACCCCATGCAAAAGCTACTGCATGGCTTGAAAAACTAGCGCAGGGGAAGGTGATGTCTTGCCCCAAATAAAATGGCTTCCAGAGGCCTTAGCCGATGTTGAGCGGCTTCATGCGTTTTTGTACGAAAAAAGCCCCGATGCGGCAGCACGAGCTGCAAAGACCATTCTGGATGGGGCGGGTTTTCTAAAATCAATACCAGACGTTGGACGCCCAATGGACGATGACACTGGCAGACGCGAATGGGTCGTATCTTTTGGAGCTGGGGCTTTTGTTCTTCGCTATATACGGGACGAAAACGATACGGTTGTTATTATTCGTGTCTGGCATAGCAAAGAAAATAGAATTTAGAGATTTTAGGTCTGGAGGTGCAGGGGGGGATGACTGAAATTTTGGATATTGCCCATGAAATGGCGCAAGACCTTTTTAAGGTTGGCGTTATGGACGCAATCATGGTGCACACAGTGGATGCGCTTTGTTTGCCGTCGAAAAGTTCTTTAACGCCTGAAGATATTCGGCGTAATGACTCTATGCACAAAAAGGGGATAAAGACCCATGAAAAAGAAATTCCCTGATTTCAAGACTGATGCCGAAGCCGAAGTCTTCGTGGAGACTGCCGACCTGAGCGAGTATGATTTTTCAGGTATGGTTTCAATGCGCTTTGAGTTGAAATGCAAGGATACGTCAATCAGTCTGCGTCTACCTGAAGAATTTTTATGACATTACAGAACGAAGCAAACTTGATTGCGGCAGGGCTTGATATTAATGCCCCGACGGCTGCCACTGATGAACAGTTGCTCCAATGGATTGAGTGGTGGAGGCTGTCATTTAAGGCAAGCCAAGCCATAGCAGAAAATCAGAAACAATACTTGAAAGCGGGAGGCTGGTGGCCTCCGGTAGTGGCGCACCAAATCGGAATCCCGCCAGAAATTGTAATAAAAACATCTCGCCCTGCTCTTCCCTATTGACATGAGTAATTATGCTTCGTCATGCCTGCGGTTGTGCTTTGGCAGACACGCGGCTGAGGCAAGACTATTTTGGATACAGGAACATTCAGCACACCGTGATTTCCACGGCGGCAAATCCGGCAAAGTTTGAGAAGTTGTGGCAGTAATACTCGGCATTGTGGTTGGCAAGGACGGCGATAACTTGTTTTACCAACCAATCTTTCTCGATAAAAGACGGATCAATAGTTTTGAGAAGCGCAACTTCTTCAAACAGCCCGTTTTCAGGGCGCCGGTTCATAACTGACATAAGCACCACCATATCCAAGCTTTCTATTGACGCGTCCCCTGACGGCGATCAACCGACCGGTAGGACCCTGTGTTGTTTTCCCTGCATTATAATCCTTCTCCAATCGGGATGGAGCGGTTTTGATTCCAAGCCTTGCCAGCGCTTCTTTCGCCAAGTCCGGCAGCGGAGCCACGGGAACCAGTTTGCCATTAATGGATGATTTTTTAGCCTTGGCATAGACGCCATAGCCCAAGCGAATAAGCCGCCCCTCTTTGGCTATATTGCGCAGCGCACGACCTACTTGATCGTAGTCGCTCAAATCCTTGAAATCTTCACGCACGAAAACAGCGCATTTCTTCCGCGCTATTCTGGCCATAATCTTATATTCGATGCTTCCGTATCTACTCATTTTTATTCAATGCCTTGCATTGCAAAAACACGACACTTTTTAAACTAATACAATTTGAATGTATGGCGTGATTACAAACACATATTTCTTGATTTAAATAATTCGTGCTTTCTTCTTATAGTTCTATCTACCTTTATCCCCTGTCGTGCTGCATTCGTTGATCGACATAAGAACGCAAGACGGCGTTGATCTTTGTTTGATAGCCCTTCCCCTGATTGCGGAAAAATTCTAGCACCTCATAATCAACGCGCATGTTGAGGACGGCCTTGGGCTGCGGTAATTCTACCGAGGCTTTAGACCAATCAACCACCATGCCCGCTTCGTCGGCATCGGCAGCAATAGCCGCTTCAATTTCCGCATCCGTCTTAGCAGCAGCTTGCGCCCAGTCGCTTTTGCTCTCGCCGCGCTCCTGCATTGCGCGTAAATCCTTATCCGTGTGCTTGACGATACGCTCTTTCCTCGCCATGTCGTGCCCTCCTGAATGATATAATTCTTCGCGTGTTTTCTCGCCATGTCCAAACGACGGTATAAAACTTCCCTTCGATGATGGAGGTCGTGATATGCCGCGCTTCAACGGGATGATCCGATTGAGCGGTGATAGTCTTCCGTCCGTCGAAAAGCAGCCGCGAATCTATAAAATCAAGCTTGTGCTTCTCAAGGTTCAGTAACCGCTTGTCTTCGTCCCATTCAAACATTTTTTATAGTCTACACAATTTGTATATACATTGCAAGGGAAAGCCATTGGTTGGCAGCGTTTTCTTTTCCCTATTGTCCTGCAACATAGCAAATCGGCGAATAAGTAACAGGGACGAATCCGCCGAAGGCGGCAGAGCGGGTGCTATTCGCTTTGCTCACCGAGCCTGAAGGAGTCTCGGCCTTGCGGTAACGCCCCCTTTCGCAAGCCTAAGGGGTTTCACCCCTCGCGCACGCAAGGGTAAAGGCTTCGCCCGATTGGGGGGTGTCCCCAACCTTCCGGCGCCTACGGCAAGAGCCTTCGGCTTGTGCAGGTTGGGTGATCCCCCTCCCCCCAATCGCCCTTGCGATTGCTACCCCCAGTCTCGCCGACAGCAAGGTTGCATCACATCGATGCAACCAAAACTGAAAGGAAGAAACCATGACTACACATAAAGCCGTTAAGTCTTGCCCTCTGGGTCAGATTGTCGCCACGCAGGGCGTTCTTGCAAGCGTCCCTGCATAATCCGGCCAACTTCGAACAAAAAATCCGCTAAACCTCGAACACTAATTCCGGAAAAGATCGAACAGTAAATCCGCAAAAGATCGAACACTTTTTTACCCTGACCGGAAAAGGTGTTCGATATTGCCGGAATAAGCACAATACTTGCGGCATGCCAATTGCCTTGTGCAGCACAAGCACTTCCCGTCATAAAGGAAATCACTTGTGCGGTGCAGAGGGTGTAAATGCTTTATGTGTAACGCTTTCGTAATTGTTTATATTGCATTGCACATGCTTTTATTTTTCATGTTATCCATAACCAGGGAAAAAGATGAAACAAAAAGCCATTAAAGCCATCCTTTCTGCGCTTTTTCTTGCAGTGTTATTGTTTTTAGGCGTAACAGTGTCAGCGTCGGTGGAAGCAGCATTGCCAGCAAATTTTGTGTTGATTCACGGCGGCGAGTTTATAATGGGGAGCCCTGAAACGGAATTTGACAGATCTTCTAATGAAGAGACTCAGCATCGGGTGCGGCTGAGCAGCTTTTGCATGAGCAAATATGCGGTGACCGTTGCCGAGTTCAAGAGATTCGTTGAAGCATCGGATTACCAGACTGATGCTGAAAAGGGAGGCTGGAGCTATATTGTCTCCGGTAGTGAGTTTATAAAAGGGAAAGGAATAAACTGGTATCATGGCATTTCGGGTAGAGTGAGACCTCAGAGTGAAAAGAATCATCCAGTTGTGTATGTGAGTTGGAATGATGCGGTGGCTTACTGCAAATGGCTTTCAACAAAAACTGGGAAGCGATTCCGTCTTCCAACAGAAGCAGAACGTGAATATGCCTGCCGGGCAGGTAGCAGAACACCTTTTAATACAGGAGAGAACCTGACTACAAACCAGTCTAACTATAACGGTAATTATCCGTACAAATATAATCCAAAAGGTGTATACCGTCAGAACACGGTTGCGGTTAACAGTTTTTTGCCCAATGCGTGGGGGTTGTACAATATGCATGGTAATGTTGCTGAGTGGTGCATGGACTTGTACCATGGAACGTATTATGACATGTGTTATGAAAAAGGTATTGTGACCAATCCCGCTGGTCCAGGAACCGGTTCGAAGCGTGTGCTTCGTGGTGGGTCCTGGGCCGATAATGCGAGGTACTGTCGGTCGGCTGGTCGAGACTACGCCCCATCAGACGGTCGCAGTGGCAGCATTGGATTCCGCTTGGTTTTAGACCCATAGTCTGTTGGCAGCTCATTCCGACTTTGCTTTTTAGCGAGAGGGCATTACCAACATTTGAGTGAGCAGCTGGTCAGGGTGCATAGAATCGGTAAACCACAGAAAAGCCCTCGCCCCTCCGCTCCGTGCCTCGCTGCCTGTATGCCGCGCCAATTCGCAGAGCGCGCCAATCGCCAGCGGCGTGCTACCGCCCGCAGCGAGAGACTAAGGGACGACATTCATAACGTGCACTATCTCCAACTAAGCCTTATTTCAAAACATTGCTGGGACAAAGGGGGTTGACTGATAAAATCTTATTTTTGTTATACAGAGGGCGACTGAAATTAGGGAAGAACAGTTTAAACAATGTTTGGCCGAGAAGGATGATATCAGCATGACTTCAATCATCATGAACCCCATTGGATACGTTCGCAACGGAGTATCCTCCCAAACCGATCAGGATTGGGGCATTGTAACTTCGAGTGTCGAGCTTTTACCGGATTTCCGTGATGGACTCGTTGGTATTGACCAGTTTTCCCATCTCCTCGTCCTGACCTATCTCCATCAGGCTTCTTTTGATCCATCCACCCAGCTGATACGCAGAGCCCGAGGCCTTGCCTCCATGCCGCTTGTCGGAATCTTCGCCCAGCGTGCCAAAGATCGTCCGAACCCTGTTGGCGTTACCGCTGTGCAACTCGTCTCTGTAACAGACGAGTCCGTTGTCGTCCGTGGCCTCGACGCCATCGACGGCACTCCAGTCCTTGATATCAAGCCGTACTACCCAGTCTACGACAAGGCCGACCAGGCTGTCGTACCCGAGTGGGTCACCCGGCTCATGCAGGGCTATTTCTAATCCTTGCAGTGGGCATAACCGATTTAAAACCATATTTATGACGACCATCGCAGGACATTACGAGAATCACCTCGCTCCTATATATCTATGGGCGATGTTTCGTGAAATAAACCTATGATTTTTTAATATCGAACCAAGTTCTATATCTTTGATGAAATGAGGCATTGCACTTGAGTGCAGATTTTCAAAAACAAGTGGTTTTCAAAGTTTGCCAGGGAGGAGGGAATCCAGGATAAAGAGCTGTGTGAGGCGGTGAGCGAAGCCGAGCGAGGGCTTATTGATGCGGATTACGGAGGTGGAGTCATCAAGCAGAGGATTGCTCGACCAAATGAAGGAAAGTCTGGTGGATTTCGATCGATCATCCTTTATCGTCAGGGCGAGAAGGCATTCTTTGTTTTTGGTTTTCTCAAAAAAGAAAAAGACAACATAAAAATAGACGAGGTACGATGGTTCAAAAAGATGGCTAAAAGTACTTTTGCGCTATCTGAAGATCAACTCGAAAAACTTATTAAAACAGGGGACTTCAGGTCCGTAAAATGCCATGAATAAAGTCAAAACATATAAGAGCGACGCATTTGCCTCGATCCATGAAACCATGTCCGGCATGTATGATGCTGGTGTTATTGACAAAAAGACAATGCGTCAATTTGACGAAGCTTGCCTGACACCAGTTCATGCGTTCACCGCCACAGAGATCAAGGCTTTGCGTGAACGTGAGGAGGTGAGCCAGACAGTTTTTGCCCTTTATATGAATGTGAGCAAAGATTCTGTCAGTCAGTGGGAACGGGGAATCAAAAAGCCCGCAGGCCCAACACTGAAACTTCTTTCACTCGTGAAGCAGAAAGGGCTCGCGGCTATCTCATAATCCAAAAATAATCGGCTCCAAAAGCAGGGCAAGTGAAATAATGAACCGCAAACGACCTCTTTCAATCCGTCAAATCCGGACATTGCAGAACACGCTCAACATCCCTGCAGAAGTCCTGCTCAAAGAGTATTAAGACTTTCGCAGACAATCGTAGGTTGTTGACTTTTAACCGGCTCTAAGTTCTGTTTTCTTTGCTGTGCCAGACCCGGATAATAACAACTGTATCGTTTTCGTCGCGCATATTATAGCGAAGAACAAATGCTCCAGCCCCACAAGGTACGACCCATTCGCGTCTTCCAGTGTCATCGTCCATTGGGCGTCTGATGTCTGGTATTGATTGTAGAAAACCCGCTCCGTCCAGAATAGCCTTTGCTGCTCGTGTTGCTGCAGCGGGGATTTTTTCGTGCAAGGACGTATAAAGCCGCTCGACATCGGCTAATGCCTCTGGTAGCCATTTTATTTGGGGCAAGATTTCACCTTTCCTTGCGCCAGATTTTCTAGCCATGCAGCAGCTTTGTCATGGGGTACAGCTTCGCCGGTTAATTGATAATGTTCCCAGCGTTCCATATCCTCGCGTTTTTCCTGCTCGTATTTTTCTTCGCGATCTAAGAATGTCTCGATTGCCTTGCACATGAGCCAGTGTGGCGACCTGTCGCGGATGCGAGCCAACGCTGCAAGCCGTTGCTGGGTGGTGTCGTCTAACTTGACGCCTTTTGTCTGTGACATGACCAAATCTCCTTTTTCGTAAAAGGAAGCACTTATTTCAACCTTTAGCAACCTTGGGGGATAGGGGAGATTCATAACGTACACTTTCTCCAAACAACCCTTCTTCCTGCACAATCTTTCTCACTCACAGTACGAAGGGGAGTGAAGTGTACCATCAAGTTAATCATCTCGGTTTTTCTGTCTCAGTCTGAGAAGAAAAAGATCGGCAAATAAATCGGCAAATTATATAGCTTATTCTTAGTAACTTGTTTATATAAAGAAGGAAATAATATTTTATAATCGGCAATATTATGATCTTTGAAACGCCGCCACGTCTTGAGCCCTGTCTTCCCGAGTCATTGGAGTACAGCATTGTCGATCTGATTGCGTCTCTTTCAACAGTCTCCGAACGCTTGGGTAATCGTCTTCATCCAAAATCAGCAGCAAGTCTGGCCGAACTTGTAAGAGTGATGAATTGCTATTATTCGAATCTCATTGAGGGACATAACACAAGGCCGAGGGACATTGAATTGGCATTGCTGAACCAGTTTAATCAAGATGGAGAAAGACGAAATCTCCAGATAGAAGCTGCCGCTCATATCAGGGTTCAGCGAGAAATTGATGCCAGGCATGCGGCAGGAACACTTGAGGATGCCACTTCACGCCATTTTATACATTGGCTGCACAAAGAGTTTTACAAAGAATTCCCAGAGTCGATGAGGTACATGGAAAGAAAAAATTTGAAAATACTTATGGTGCCTGGAGAGTTTCGGAGTGAGCCTATACATGATGTTTCTGTCGGCAGGCATCAACCCCCGGAGAGTAGTGCTGTTGAGACCTTTATGGAATATTTCGAACAACGATACAGTTTTGGTGCGCTCGGAAAAGGAATGCGCCTTGCAGCTCTTGGGGCTGCACATCACCGGTTTAATTACATCCATCCATTTCCCGACGGCAATGGCAGGGTCAGCCGGCTCATGAGCCATGCCATGTCGCTTCAGGCAGGTGTCGGTGCATATGGGTTATGGTCGGTATCAAGAGGCTTGGCACGTGGCTTGGAAAACCGACAAGATTATATGAAAATGATGGATCATGCAGACATGCCTCGTCAGGGGGATCTGGATGGCAGAGGGAACCTTTCTTTGAAAGCCCTCAATACCTTTATTACATGGTTTCTGCGCGTTTGCCTTGATCAAGTAACTTTCATGGGGAGTTTGTTTGAACTTGATGCGCTTCTTGATCGGCTGAGACTGTTCTGTGAACGGCAAAACTGGAAGCAGGAAGCATTCTCTGTTCTTGAGGCTGCATTACTCAAGGGCGAAATTCCACGTGGAGATATCAGCAGAACAAGTGGCCTTAAAGAAAGAACAGCAAGAACATTACTGGCAACATTAACCGACTACGGGATACTTGCGTCTGAAACCCCAAAAGGGCCTGTTTCACTTCGTTTCCCGGTAAGCGCTGCGGAAATATTATTCCCAAACCTTTTCCCTGTCCTATAAAAGGTGATAGGTGACGACTGCATGTGGAGGTTCATTCTTTCCATCCCTCAAAAGGATCACGAAGATGATCGGGTTGCTTTCGATCCTCTGCATTCATTAAAATCAGCAGGCACTTCAGTTGTTTCGTCAAGTATACGCTGACAGTGAGTTTATTGCAGTTCTTCATACCCTTGTCGAGTAATTTACGGTTGTGAATGCCTTCGCATCTCAGTGCTGCATTTTCACTATCCAATTACAACGAGCGTGTCTTTGTCCTGAGGTAGTTGACAACCAACGCCATTGCGACCGTAATTTATTGGGCGTGTGTGTTCGAGAAACCATGCACTTGCCCGCCAGTTTTTTTTACCTGCATCGGCTATGTTTTGAAGATGTGTCTGTTCGCAGCGTGCCAGAGCCATCGGAATCCCATCAAAAAATTCACGCTGCAGGCTTTTCTTATTACTATCAGCATCCTCTTTTCCCCGATTGTACCATAAGTGGCAGGTCTTTTGGCAGATACCCGCCACATGACAGGCATTCTGGATAGTCATGCCTTGGGAGATATAATCGAAGATTTAGTTGATGTTGATTTTGCTGAGTTTCATGATGAAAACAGTGTTTTTTTCTTTGAAACAACTAAAAAAGAGAAAAACTGCCCCAAACAGTAACTACAACTAAGTTACTCTTTTGCCGTCAATTAATAACAAAAAACCCTGTTAATTTCCTTCATATCTTTATAAAAACCCTCATAGAGACTGTAATTCGTGTAATTCCTGTAATTTCCTCATCAAATGTATCTCAATTCGCAACTCATCTGAATCTCCCAACTCAGTACTGTCCGGAGTATTCTGTGATCGTGGTGTGAGGCTTATCGAGGCATGCCTGCTGCAATCTGTCCTACTTTGGTTAACGCTGGCGTATCATCGACATCCTGTTTGCTCTGCCGAATATTATGTCTTAACTTTTCAAACAGGGAAGTATGATGGATGTTGCAAAGATCAGTTTAATTAGTTAGGCGCCATAACGGCACGAGGAGGACATTATGCACGCAAGCAACTTCTTGAGTTCGACGAAACGAATCGGGGCCGGTCTGTCCTTCGTCATTTTCCCGATAGTGTTTGTCTTTGCCTTTTCGGTTCATCCTGGTTTGCTGCATCCTCACTTTCTCGGTCCATCCGAACTTATCATGAGAGTGCGTGGCACTTCTGGTTTGCTTCATTTCGGGCATGCATTGGTCACGCTTGATACAGCTCTGCTCGTTGTTGTTGCGTTGCATTTCATGAAACTCCTTGACAACACTGCAGTGGCATGGGCGGGATTTCTCGGCGGAGCACTGGCGGTATTGGGTTCTCTTGCGCTGGCAGCCGATAAGGGTGCGCTATGCCTCACCATGAGCGCTCTTACGGAACTCTCCGATACGGCGTTCATGAACATGATGCCCGGCCTGCTGGCCATGTTTTCCAAACATGGCTGGCTGGTCTTGCTCTGGGGAATATTGTTGTTGCCTATCGGGTTTGGAATTCAGGCCATAGCCTTACTGAAGAGCAAATCTCTTTCCAGCTGGCAGAGCCTCCTCTTTTTGGTCGGAGTTCTCCTGATTGGAATTCCAGATGGAGTCGAAATTGTCAACTTGACCGCCTCGCTTCTGCTGACGATTGCATTTGTTCCCTACGGTATCCAGCTCATCCGAACCCCATCGCAGGGGAGCTCATAGACACCTCAAGGAGTTCGGGGTGACAGTCGATTCTCCATCTCTGTCTTTTTCACGAATCGCATTCAACAGCCCGTCCGACTTCCCACCGCACTCTCTGTCATTTCGACACGCAGTGAGAAATGTTACTGTTCATCCTCCGCAAATAGTATAACTCCTATAAGCCCTATTCCCCAGCTTTTCCTAGCCACCAACTTCCTAATGTCCACTGTTTACTCATCTTTCCGGCATTTCAATGCTATACTTCTCAATCCTGTAGATGAGGGTATGGCGGGGAATTCTTAAAAAACGGGCAGCTGCCGTCTGGTTCCATGCATTGCGTTCCAGGGCCTCAATAACAATCTCCCGCTCAAGCTGTTCAAGAGAGTAGCCTTCATCAGGAAGTTTTACCACTCCATTCTTCAAAGTATTGTGATCCCGAAATTTATCCGGCAGATCACTGAGGCTGATCACATCACTGCTCCGCATGATGAGCAGTCGTTCAACAGTGTTTTCAAGTTCACGTATATTTCCCGGCCATGAGAAGCTGATCAGAGCATCAAGGGCTTCCCTGTCAAATGATATTCTGTCATTGCAATGCTTTGCGCAGAAATATTTAATGAGAAGAGGAATATCCGTTTGCCGCTCGCGGAGCGGCTGCAGATGGATGGGAATAACCGACAAACGGTAATAAAGATCTTCCCGGAAGGTGCCGTCCGCAATTGCCTTTTCAATATTGCGACTGGTAGCGGATATAACCCGTACGTCAAGTTTCAGTGGCTTTGTTCCTCCTAATGGCTCCACTTCTTTTTCCTGCAATACCCTGAGCAGTTTTGGCTGAAGCTCAAGAAGAAGTTCACCAACTTCATCAAGAAATATCGTACCGCCCTCAGCAAGCTGGAATTTTCCGTACTTCTCTTTTATCGCCCCTGTAAAAGCCCCTTTGGTATGGCCGAACAGCTCGCTTTCAAGAAGGTCACGAGGAATTGCCGAGCAGTTAATAGCAACAAATGGCCCGTTTCGCCGTGAACTGTTTGCATGAAGGGAACGGGCAATCAACTCTTTTCCTGTGCCCGATTCGCCAGTAATAAACACGGCTGCTTCAGTGTCGGCTACTTTACGTATCACCTCAAAGACTTTCTCCATCTCAGGCGATGACCCGACAATCGAGCGGAAATCAGCCTTATCCGACAACGCATTTTTCAGCCGTTTATTCTCTTCAGCAAGGCCGGAGAATCGGAGCGCCTTTTTCACCGTCAGCTTGAGGGCGTCTCTGTTGAACGGTTTCGTTATGTAGTCGTATGCTCCGGCCCTCATTGCTTCCACCGCTACGTCAACCGTTCCGAACGCAGTGATTATAATAACAAGTGTTTCAGCTGAACTTTCCTTGATGGCGTTGAGTACCTTCAAACCATCCATGCCTGACATTTTCATGTCGGTGATCACCAGATCAGGCTGAAACTGCTTGAACAACCTCAACCCCTCCTCTCCTGAGGCAGCTGCCTGCACCTCATATCCTTCTTCCAGAAGATTATATTCAAGCACGCGCCGCAGGGAGGCATCGTCGTCAATGAGCAGTATTTTTGCTTTCACTCTCTTCCTCCATGAATTGAATCCAGTATCGGTAATCTGACGGTGACGGTGGTGCCACGTTTGGGTTCACTTTCGATCAGCAGTTTGCCGTTATGGGTTTCAATGATTTTTTTTGAGATGGCGAGTCCCAGTCCAGTGCCTTCAGGCTTTGTCGTGTAAAAGGGTTCAAATATTTTCTCAAACTGATCCGCCTCAATTCCCGGTCCTGTATCGTGGAACCCGATGTCACAGAAACCGTTTTCAGAAACCGTCGTGGAGATGGTGACGCTTCCTCCTTTTGGAGTGGCCTGCAAAGCGTTGATGACGATGTTCAGAAAGGCCTGACGCAGTTTCTCTCCATCGGCCTTGATGTTGACCGGTGACGGTTGTGGCAGCAGCACAAGGTTGACCTGCCGGTTTCTGGCTTCATTTGACACCAGGGTAACTATTGTTTCCAGTTCCTGCTGTACCGGGCAGGGTTGCATATCAGCCTGTTGAGGACGAGCCATGTGCAGAAAATCCTCAACAACCCGGTTCAGGCGTTCGGTCTCTTTAATCTGGATTTCGATGAACTCGTACTTCGGGTCACCGGCCTTATAATCATCTTTAAGGATTTCAGCAGTGCCTCGAATGGAGCTGAGCGGATTTCGAATCTCATGAGCTAAAACAGCAGCCATCTCGCCCATGGTCGAGAGTTTCTCTGCACGTCTCAACTGCTCTTCGATGAAGATGATCTGTTCCGATTGATGTTGCAGCTTCTGGTAGGAATCCTTCAATCCCCTGGCAGTTTTCTGCAGTTCAACACTCCTCTCTCCCTCCCGTTGCGACAGCAGCCCCGTTATTCCGCCGACAGTATTATAGAGAAGTATTTCCATATATTTTTCCATCTCCATGGTCAAATGGCCTCCCCACTGCAAAAGAATATGAGGTGCATAAACAATGCTGACAATCAACGAACAGAGCAGTCCTCCCCGAAGCCCGAACCAGAAAGCGGCCAGTATGATCGGCAGATAATACAAGCGTTGGAAAATATCGTGAAGATAGTGGAAATGAAGGGGCGTCAGGTAGTGAAGTAAGCTGATGCCGACGATACATCCTGTCAGGATTAATGTTCGGGTGCCTGATGTTTCCACTGCACACTATCTTATAATTATGCTGCTGCTTATCCCTCAGTCTTGAATTCAGAAGTAGTATGAAACTCCAGCTCGGGATAATCATCTTTGGCAATTTTCAGCATCCATTCGCTTTCAGCAAAAAATACAGGATGATGCTCCTTGTCAAGCGCAATAGCGTTCCATTTGCGTCGTAAAAACTCTTCCAGCATCTCCTTGTTGCTGCTGGTAATCCAGAATGCTTTCTGATAACGCAGAGGAGTGAAGTCACACTGTGCTCCGTATTCGTGTTCAAGTCGGAATTTGATAACATCAAACTGCAGCTCTCCGACAGTGCCGATGATTTTACGGACGCCATGCTGTATAAAAAGCTGTGCAACACCTTCCTCGGTAAGCTGCCTGACGCCCTTGTCGAGCTGCTTTGCCTTCATTGGGTCGCGGTTTTCAAGCGCTTTGAAGATTTCCGGTGAAAAACTCGGGATTCCACGGAAATGAAGCAGTTCACCCTCAGTAAGGGAGTCTCCTATTTTCAGAGAACCATTGTCGTACAGTCCGATAACATCTCCAGGCCATGCTTCATCAATAACACTTTTTTCATTGGCCATAAAGTGTGTAGGGCTTGAAAAGCGTATTTTTTTATGCAGTCTGGTATGGAAATAAAATTTGTTACGTTCAAACCTGCCGGAGCAGATCCTGAAAAAGGCAGTACGGTCTCTATGGTTCGGATCAAGATTGGCATGTATTTTAAAGACAAACCCGCTCATAGGCTCTTCCGAAGCTTTAACTATGCGTTCAGTTGCCTCCCGTTCAATCGGGCTAGGCGCTATGGTGAGGAATGTTTCCAGCAGCTCCTTGACGCCGAAATTATTGATGGCACTGCCAAAAAAAACCGGTGCCAGCTCTCCATCCCTATAACTCTTTTCATCAAAAGCATCATAGACCCCTTCAATCAGCGAGACTGCTTCACGGAGTTTTTCGCAGAAACTTTCAGGAATCCATTTTTCAAGCTCAGGGTCATAAGGGTCTTTGACCTTGATAAGGCTTTCGCTTATTCGGGTGGTATTTGCCTCAAAAAGGTTGAGTTCTTTTTTATAAAGATTATATACTCCTTTGAATGTCTGTCCCTGACTGATCGGCCAGGTCAGAGGTCTGACTTTGATATGCAGTTTGTTTTCAAGCTCATCAAGCAGTTCAAAAGGGTTTCTGCCTTCACGGTCCATTTTGTTGATAAAAATGATAACCGGAGTATGGCGCATGCGGCAGACCTCCATAAGCTTTTCTGTCTGCTCCTCAACTCCTTTCACACAATCGACCACAAGAATCACACTGTCAACGGCAGTCAACGTCCGGTAGGTATCTTCGGCAAAGTCCTTGTGACCGGGTGTGTCGAGAATATTGACCCGTTTACCGGCATATTCGAACCCCATGACCGATGTAGCAACAGAGATTCCGCGCTGCTTTTCGATTTCCATGAAATCACTTGTTGCCGTTTTACGGATTTTGTTGCTTTTTACAGCACCGGCAGTCTGAATTGCCCCACCAAAAAGCAGGAATTTTTCTGTCAGTGTGGTCTTTCCGGCATCAGGGTGGCTGATGATTGCAAACGTTTTCCGTTTCGCTGTTTCCTTTATTAAATCCATTGTTATTCATGCTCTCTGTTTCCAGTGCAAACGCACATGCAGAGTGTTGTGAAAAATTACTCCAAACCCATAACCTGTATATCAACTAAACCTGCAACTCTCTTTCTTGAGTAAACCTTTTCAGCTTCATTTCGAACTGAAAGTGAGAAATCTTTCCCTATTCATCAAACCGGTAAAAGTATAAGTGCCATAGGCCCTATAAGTCCTGTTCCCCTCTTCTTCGCCAAGCCGCCAAAGATACAAAGAACCAGCTTAATAAAAAGAATCTCTCTTTGACCGATAGGCCACAATGCCGGAATTCTGTATTTTTGTCGACGGTGATTTTGAAAAAATCGTTATAATGCCTTTCCAGATCAACAATATAAGCACTCAATGATATGAATTTTAATCCCTGGCACGATGTTGAGATAGGAGAGCATCAACCGAATATTGTCAATGCCATTATCGAGATATCAAAAGGCAGCAAAACAAAATACGAACTTGATAAAAAAACAGGCATGCTGAGGCTCGACCGGGTTCTTTTTTCCTCTATTTTTTATCCTGCTAATTACGGCTTTATTCCCAAAACTCTCGGCGATGATCATGATCCGCTTGATATTGTTGTCATTTCCCAGTGCGACATTGTCCCGATGTGCATGGTAAGAGCAAGGGTGATTGGAGTCATGCGCATGATCGATCATGGTGAAGGTGACGACAAGATTATAGCAGTGGCTGAAGATGATATCAGTTTAAGCAATATTCACAATATTGATCAGTTGCCGCCATATTTCAATTCCGAACTTCAGCACTTTTTTGAAGAGTACAAAGCTCTCGAAGAGAAAACCGTTCTTGTCGAAGAGTTCCAGAATGCTGATATTGCCCGCCAGAGTGTTTCGCATGCCATTGATAACTACAAAAAGGTTTATGCATAAATATTCGAGGTCATGCCACGGAATGGATGTAGATTTTTTGACATGCAGAAAGGCGGTTAGTTGTTTACAATGACCGCCTTTTTATGTTTTATTGTTAGCTTGGAGCGCTCTTTCTTGCCATACTTTTAACAGGAGCGTTGGGGAGTGTTGAAAGGTTGCTTTGTTATGGCCATGAAAAAGCAATGCTCATTTGAAGGATAGCAAATCAAAAAAATGAATTGTTTCAGATATTACCCGTTAACATATTAATAGATAATAAAATAAGTACAACTTTTCTGCAGAGAATGAAGCATAGTCTCCAGTTGTGCTGATGTTGTGATAACGTTGTTCATGCTGTTGATAAAGTGTTGACAACTTGTTGATTGTATTCTGTATTAGTTCCGGGAGGTAAGTTTTTTTGCCTCTTCCTGTGAAATGCCGGAAAAGTCATATATTAGCCGATAAAAATCATCGCCCCGAGTCGGGCGTAATGAATCTATACTCAGTTGAAGCCCTCTGCTTTTATGATATCATTAACGTTTGAGGAGTTCACGAAAAGAGGGAAAGCAATAAAACTTGTGATCTCTGATAATGACGGTGTTTTTACCGATAACGGCGTTTATTATTCAGAAAGGGGAGAAGAGATGAAGCGCTATTCCATTCGGGATGGAATGGGTGTTGAGCGGCTTCGCAAAGCTGGGATAGACACCTGTATCATGACTGGTGAAGTGTCGCCAAGCATTAAAAAACGTGCAGAAAAGCTTGGAATGAAGAGACTCTATCTTGGTGTTAAGGACAAGTTTTCAACACTTGACACTCTTCTTGCTGAAACCGGACTTCAGAAGCACGAGCTTGCCTATATCGGTGATGACGTCAATGACGTAGAAATTATGAACGAAATTGCCCGGGAGGGATTAACGGCATGCCCCCGGGATGCAACAGTTTTTGTGAAGCCTTATAGCCACTATCATTGTCAAGCAGACGGGGGGCACGGTGCATTCAGAGATTTTGCCGAGTGGCTGATAGGCCTCAGATCCTCCTGAACTGATTGGCTGATCAGCGATTTTCAGGTTTTACTGTAAGGTCCAGGCATTTATAAACAATATCGATCCGGGCTATCTGTCAGACAGAAAGATTCGGCTCGTTTTACCAAGTGTAATGTATGGCGGAAATCACCATAGGAAATAGAATTGTAGGGGATAGTCATCCCGTTTTTGTTATTGCTGAAATCGGCATCAATCATAATGGATCGATGGAGGTTGCTAAAAAGCTGATTGAAGGTGCGGCTCATGCCGGATGTGATGCTGTAAAGTTTCAGAAGCGCACTCCGGAGCTTTGTGTCCCGAAAGATCAGCGCGATATCGAGCGTGATACCCCATGGGGCCGCATGAAATACATCGATTACCGTTACAAGGTTGAGTTCGGGTACGACGAATATCTCGAAATAGGCCGTTACAGCAAAGAACAGGGGATCTTATGGTTTGCCTCCTGCTGGGATGAGGAGTCCGTAGACTTTATGGAACAGTTCAATCCCCCCTGTTACAAGGGAGCATCAGCATCGCTCACCGATAGTGCACTTCTGAAGAAAACCGCAGAGACAGGCCGCCCGCTTATCATTTCCACCGGCATGTCCACCATGGAAGAGGTTGAAGCAACCGTTGAAGAGCTGGGCACCGGAAATCTTCTTATTGCTCATACCAACTCAACCTATCCCGCTCCAGTTGATGAGCTCAATCTTCGGATGATCACAACGTTCAAATCCCGTTATCCAAGTGTGCCGGTAGGATATTCAGGCCACGAAGTAGGACTTTCAACCACCTGGGCTGCAGTCGCACTCGGAGCAACCTTTATTGAGCGCCATGTCACTCTCGATCGTGCCATGTGGGGTTCTGATCAGGCGGCCTCGGTTGAACTCTCCGGAATGGCTCGGCTTGTTTCAAACATTCGTGATATAGAGAAAGCACTGGGAGATGGGGTTAAACGTGTTTATGCAGGTGAAGCTGCAGCGCGCAAAAAATTGCGGCGGATCTGATGCTGACCGGGACTTTTAACAAGACAATTATCACCAATAAAGAATACTCATTATGAGCGACAACAATAACAACCATACCGTGCCTGTTCAGGAGTTTGAATACAAGGCCGAAATGAAGCAGCTTCTTGACCTTATTGTCCACTCACTCTACACTCATCCGGAAATATTTCTCAGGGAGCTGATTTCCAATGCTTCCGATGCGTTGAGTAAAGTGCGTTTCAATGCTCTTACTGACCAGGATATTATTGATCGTGAAGCCGAACTTGCCATAAAGATAAACATCGACTCAAAAGAGCTGACCTTCGTTATTGAAGACAGTGGAGTGGGAATGACCGAAGAGGAGCTTATAGCAAATCTTGGAACGGTTGCCAAGTCTGGTACACTCGGCTTTATGCAGGCATTGAAAGAGCAGCAGAAAGAGCTCGATGGAAACCTTATCGGGCAGTTTGGCGTAGGATTCTACTCGGTTTTTATGGTAACGGACGAAGTGACGGTGGAAACAAAAAGTGCACGGCCAGGCTCTGACGGCTATCGCTGGCGCTCAAGCGGTCAGGGAACCTACACCATCGAAAAAATCGACAAAGCTGAGCGGGGAACAAAAATTTCCTTCAAACTGAAAGAGTCATCCAAAGAGTTTGCCGAAGAGTACCGTGTTGAACAGATCGTAAAAAAATATTCCAACTTTGTTGATTTCCCCATCTATCTCGACAAAAAGCAGGTTAACAGCATAACAGCCCTCTGGCAGCGCTCCAGAAATGAGATAAAGGAGGAAGAGGTCAACGAATTCTACAAGTTTATTGCAAACGACTATAAGAATCCTCTTGATTATCTTCCTGTTTCCGTCGAAGGCATGGTCACCTTCAAGGCGCTTCTTTTTTTACCGACAGAAGCTCCCCCCGAAATGCTCTATCGCCAGGGCGACCTTGAAAATCGCGGCCCTCAGCTCTATGTAAAAAAGGTGCTCATCCAGCAGGAATGCCGAGATCTCTTGCCCGAATACCTTCGTTTTATTGCCGGTGTTGTTGATACTGAGGACCTGTCGCTTAACGTTTCCCGCGAAGTCGTTCAATCAAGTCCGGTACTGGCAAAAATCCGTCAGATCCTCACCGGAAAGATTCTTGGATGGTTTGAAACTCTGGCGCAGGAACAGCCCGAAAAATTCAGAACATTCTACAAAGCTTTCGGTCCGGTTATCAAGATCGGCTTGAATACCGACTTTACAAATCGCGACAAGCTTATTGAACTCTTACGGTTTGAAAGCACAAAAACCGAAGTGGACGAATATGTTACCCTCAAAGCCTACTCAGAAAGGATGGGTGCCGATCAGAAAGAAATTTACTATCATTCCGGTACAAGCCGTGCTCAGCTTCTTGCGCATCCAAATCTCGAATACTTTCAGAATATGGGTATTGAGGTTCTGCTTCTCAGCGATCCGGTTGACGTTTTTGTGATTCCATCAATCCATGAATACAATAAAAAGCCCCTCAAATCCATTGAAAAAGCGGATATCGACTTTTCGAAGCAGAAAAAAGAAACCGAAAAGGATAAACCACTGGCAGGCAATCTTCTTAAACCCGTTCTGAAGCTCTTCCGTGAAACACTTGGAGAGGGGATTGAAGATGTCATTGAGTCTCATCGGCTTGTCAGTTCTCCAGTGACGCTTGTGAGCGGAAAAGACGGGCTCGACAGCCAGATGGAAAAGATGATGAAGATGATGAAGAGTGATATGCCCGCAGGAAAAAGGATTCTTGAGGTCAATACCTCACATCCTATTATCCGTAATCTTGCAGGCATGATCATGGCTGACGAAAATAATCCACTCATCAGAACAGCCATCAAGCAGCTCTATGAAGGAGCACTGCTTCTTGAGGGAGGCCTGGATTCGACCACTGCATTTTTATCAAGAATGAACGAATTGATCGAAGCAGCCACACTCTCAAGATAAAAGGATTTTCAAACGTTTTAACTTCATAATCTGTGAAAAAGGGAAGAGATATCGAGGTCAGACAACTCGCGGTTTTTCAGAAAAATGAAATAACCGAACATTACATCTACAAAAATCTCTCCACCAGAGTAAGCGGCGTTAAAAACCGCCGCATACTCTTCCAGATTGCCGACGATGAGCTGCGTCATTACAATGTCTGGAAAACCTACACTCAAAAAGATGTCAGGCCAAGCCGCATCAAGATCTGGTTTTACACCGTTATCAGCCTTGTGTTCGGCTTTACTTTCGGCATCAAGCTCATGGAAAACGCCGAAATAAGCGCGCACAACACCTATAGCCGGATTCCCGATTCAGTAAAGGAGATCAACGGCATCATCCGCGATGAAGAGGAGCATGAACAAGCTCTTATTACTCTTCTGGATGAAGACCGACTCAAATACACCGGATCAATAGTTCTCGGTCTGAACGATGCGCTTGTAGAGCTTATGGGCGTTCTTGCCGGACTGACCTTTGCACTGCAGAACACCTCTCTTGTAGCCCTCACCGCCTCTATTACCGGCGTTGCAGCCGCACTGTCCATGGCCGCTTCAGGATACTTGTCAACTAAATCAGATCCGGGCGGGAAAAATCCATTTGTAGCCGCACTCTATACCGGCATTGCCTATATCATTACCGTCCTGCTCTTGATAATACCGTATCTCATTTTATCAGATCTCTATGTCTGTCTCGGCCTGGCATTTTTTGCAGCTGTTATTATCATAGGCTTCTTCAACTTCTACATTTCAGTAGCCCGTAACCTGCCCTTCAGAAGCCGTTTCCTCGAAATGGTAGGCTTGAGCTTCACCGTCGCTGCCCTGAGCTTCCTTGCCGGCTACGCAATCCGCTTCGCTTTCGGCATAGTAATATAAAGCAGTTGTGGTCAGGGGCAGCTAAAGATGGAGCAGCTTCTGTATCAGCTCAAGCAGCTCCGCTTTGTTGATGGGCTTGTTGATGTAGCCATCACATCCTGCTTCTATGGATTTTTCCTTCTCTTCTTTTGAGGTAAAAGCTGTCTGAACAATGATAGGAAGGCCGGGTCGCAGCTCTTTAATCAGCCTTGTCGTTTCGAATCCATTCATCAGCGGCATCCTGATGTCCATGAGAACGATTGAGATCTCATTGTGCAGCCGGACCAGTTCCACAGCTTCCTTTCCATTCACCGCAAAAAGAGTGTTGATGTGTTCACCTGTCAAATTCTTTTTTAGCAGTAAACTGCTGACCGCGTCATCTTCGACTATGAGAACTGTGACGAATGGAACAGCTGTTACCGGCTTCTGAATGACGGGAGAAGCGATCGGCAGGCTCTGTAAAACTGTAGGTCTGTATGGGAGAGTGAAATAGAATTCGCTTCCCCATTCTTCTCGTGATTCGACACGAATGGAGCCGCCAAGCAGTTCAACATAAGCTTTTGAAATGCTTAATCCGAGACCGGAACCCTCCTGAGTTCGGGTGAAGCTGTTATCAACCTGATGGAAACGGTTAAAAATCTTTGTTTTCATTTCGAGTGGAATACCGATACCGGTATCAATAACATAAAACTCAAGGGTGTTGTTTATCCTGTTATAACCGAAATCAATTTCTCCAGAGCTCGTGAATTTAAGGGCATTCTGAATAAGGTTTGTCAAAATCTGGATCAGCTTTCCACTGTCAGTTTCAATAATGCTTTCATTATCAGGAAGACCTGTTCTACAGTTTAAACGCAACCCTTTTTTGTCGATTTCAGGTTTGAAAAAGGCATAGAGATCCCGCATAAGTTCATTGACCGGAGTTTCGCTTTTCTGCACCATGGTCTCGCCGGCTTCAATCCTCGAAATATTAATAAGGTTATTTATGAGATTCAGCATGCGCTCGCCACTTTTCTGAATCAGGTCGATATATTCTGTCTCTTCCTCTCCGGTCAGATGAGGTTCTTTCAGGAGTTGTGTAAAGCCGAGAATACCATTCATCGGTGTGCGTATTTCATGGCTGATATTGGCCAGAAACGCTGATTTTAATCGGTCACTTTCTTCTGCTTTTTCTTTTGCCGCAATCAATTCAGCGAATATTTTCTTCTGTACAGTGATATCCACCTTTACGGCTACAAAGTTGGTTATCTCGTTTTTTTTATTCCTTATTGCCGAGATCACGGCCTGATCCCAGTATAACTCACCGTTTTTCTTCTTGTTTTGCAGCTCTCCAACCCAAACGCCGCCAGAAAGAATTGTTTGCCAAAGCTCTTCATACACTGTTTGTGACATCAGGCCTGACTTGAGGATACGGGGGTTCTGTCCTCTTGCCTCTTCGGCAGAATATCCTGTAACCTCGGTAAACATAGGGTTGACGTATTCGATATTGCCATCAGGATCAGTAATCACAACAATAGCGGGACTTTGCTCAACAGCAACGCTCAGTTTATGAAGCTGATTTTCAGCCAGTATACGTTCAGTAACATCATGAATAATGGCATAAAGAATATCTTTTCCCTCAAGCTCTATCTTGTTGCTGAATACCTCCACATCACGGATGGATCCGTCGGCCCTGCGGTGGCGCAATAAAAACTGGTTTTGCTTTGAGGTTCTGGCGTTATCCATATTCACCATCGCTTCATCAGATGAAACATTGGTGATCTGCTGGATACGCATTTGTTTCAACTGTTCAACTGACCATCCGTAAAAATCTGCGGCTGCGTGATTAGCACCAATGATATCTCCTGTATCGGGGTCAAGAAGAATCACAATAGAAGGGTTTTCGAAAAGTGTCCTGAACCGCTCTTCACTTTTCTTCAAAGTTTCTTCAGAACGCTTGCGTTCAGAGATATCATCAAACATTGATAAAACATAGCCTTTTTGCGGACTGTAGAGAGAGACATCATACCAGTGGTTCTCTGTACCGATGAAAATCTCAAATTTATCGGGTATTCCTGTTTCAGCGACCCTTGCATACTTCTCGAAAAAAAATGGATTTGACTTATCCAGTCCTGGTCGAATTTCCGTCATTCTCTTGCCTATAACGTCCCTCAATCCTGTCAGTTTTGCATAATTCTCGTTGACCTCCTCATAAATAAAATCAACATGCTTGTCCTCATCGGTAATCATCCGGTAATATGCGTAACCATGCTGCATATAAGAGAGCAGGTTGCGATTGAGAATATTATGAGCCTGTCTGAATTTGGCCGGGCTTGAATGTTTATTCCCACTTTTCTTCTTGTCTGGCATATGTTTGAAGTTCCCTGATGATCGTAGTATTTGCCTTTATATTATCCTGTGAGAGAGAGTAACCGTAAAATGCTTTTGGTAGTTTATAAGATAGCCATAATGAGCCTTCTCTACCGACACTAAATGTTGGCATAGGTCTTCTGTATTCCGGCTGTTATAGGTTATAGACCCAATCAACATAATGCGCTGCTATCAGCATATAGATATATTTTATATAGATACGTTGATTTATTTTGTTTTTAAATAGGGTATTTGAGAATTTTTATAGGAGTATTACCGTTAACTGGTATGTATGGATGCATTAGTTATAGCGTCAATAAACAGTTATTGTAATCACAGTTTAAGGGAGGATTTTATATGAAAATGTTACTGACTGTCGAATTCCCGCCGGAACCTTTCAACTCTCTCGTCAGAAGTGGCAAGGTCGGTGAGATCATAGAGCGTATTTTGGAGGCGAGCAAACCAGAAACAGCCTACTTTACAGAACATGACGGGAAACGAGGTGGAATTTTCGTTGTTGACGTCCAATCTCCATCGGATGTTCCTGCCTTTGCAGAGCCCTTTTATCTGAACTTTCAGGCCAATTGCACGTTTCGCATTCTCATGAATCCGGAGGATTTGCAAAAAGCAGGTTTGGAAGATTTAGGAAAAAAATGGGGGTGAATTTCATCTGACAATGTATACCTTATTCCTGAGCATTATGTAATTGAGGAGCTTGCCCTCAGGTGTGTGTGCAGATACTGTAAACCCTATAGCTTGAATAGGTCATGCATAACCTGAGCTATTCCGGCTTCAGGTGAGGAAAGAAAATAACGTCCCTGATTGAGTCCTGTCCGGCAATAAGCATAACCAGACGGTCGATTCCTATGCCAAGTCCTGCGCATGGCGGCATGCCATACTCGATCGCGCGAAGGAAGTCTTCATCAACTATCATGGCCTCTTCGTCGCCCCGCTGCCGTAAGCGAGCCTGAGACTCAAGCCTTTCACGCTGAATGACCGGATCATTCAGTTCCGAAAAAGAGTTGCAGACCTCTTTGCCACCGACAATAAGCTCAAACCGCTCAACGATTCCAGGTTGTGTGGCATGTTCCTTGGCAAGAGGCGACATTTCAGTAGGATAATCTGTGATGAACGTTGGCTGAATAAGCTTTGGCTCAACAAATTCGCCAAAAATCTCGTCGATAATCTTTCCGCTGCTTATTTTTGGGTCAAGTGTCAGTCCAAGATCTTTAGCCGTGTAGCGAAGCTCCTCTTCCGATTTTCCTCGAATATCCTTGCCGGTATATTCGGCAATAGCGTCAAGAATGCTCAGACGTCTGAACGGAGGCTTCAGATTGATGTCGTTGCCGAGAAAAACAGTTACATCGCACTGGTTGACTTCAAGGGCAGTCTGGTACAAAAGCTCCTCAACCAGTTTCATCATCCAGTTGTAGTCCTTGTAGGCAACATAGAGCTCAACCTGAGTGAACTCAGGGTTATGGAAACGGTCTATTCCCTCATTCCTGAAATCCTTTCCAAATTCAAAGACTCCATCAAATCCGCTTACAATAAGTCGTTTGAGGTACAGCTCATTTGCGATACGCAGGTAGAGCTGCATATCGAGCGCGTTGTGGTGCGTCGTGAACGGGCGAGCGGCTGCACCTCCGTAAATCGGTTGAAGGATTGGGGTTTCAACTTCAAGCCATCCCTGTTCGGTAAAAAATTGCCGCATGAAAGAGACAATTGCTGAACGCTTGATAAATGTCTCTTTGACCTCAGGATTGACAATCAGATCAACATATCGCTGGCGGTATCGAAGCTCCTTGTCGCTGAAAGCGTCAAAAATCACTTTTTCTCCATCTACCTCTTTTTCCTTGGCGACGGGTATCGGCCTCAAGGATTTCGTGAGCAGCTCCAGCTTTTCTGCATGGACTGAAATTTCACCGGTTCTGGTTTTAAACGTATATCCCTTCACACCGACGATATCACCGATATCGAGTAATCTGAAGGTGTCGTAGGTTGCATCGCCCACATCATCTTTTTTCAGGTAGATCTGGATTCTGCCTTTGGAGTCCTGTAAATGAAAAAAAGATGCTTTTCCCATTTTTCGGATGGTCATGATCCTTCCGGCAACTGATACTGGTTCCTGTATATCGTCCTGAAAATGTATGATAATATCATGTGAAGAATGGCTGACATCGAAATGGCATGGGTAAGGATTGACCCCTCCATTGATAAGATGCTGCCTTTCTTCAAGACGGCGCTGCATCTGGTCGTTCAGGGAAGGCTGAGCCGGCTGTTCAGAGGTGTTCTGGTTCTTTTCGTTGTCCTTAAGCATGATGTCGTATACCTGTGTATTCTGTGGATGAAAAAATATAATCAACCTGAGATATCCTGTCCATCAGGAAACAATGCGGGTTTTATACCAGACGTACGGAATGGTGCTGACTTTCTGATAAAAAGAGCGATAGGCCCTTTTTGAAAAAGCATCATAATTGTTTTTCTCGATGGCGCTTAAAATATTTCCATAATTAACGCTGCTTATGCAGACGGCAAATCGTGCTTGTTTTTCAAGCATTGGTATTCCTTTTTCGGAAGAGCTGTAGTACCCCCTTGCTCTTTCGATCTGAAACCTCATCAGATTGATAAAGTTATTATTTATTCTCTTCTGCATGAACTCTTCTTTCGAATAGTTGAAACGGCGCAGATCCTCAAGCGGAAGATAGATCCTTCCTCGGTCGACATCCTCACCTATATCACGCAAAATATTGGTCAACTGCATGGCTATTCCTAGCTCTATGGCATGCTCCAGCGCCTGTTTGTCACTGTATCCGAAAATTTCAGAAGTCATCAGCCCGACAACAGCAGCAACCTTGTAGCAATAAACGTAGAGCTCCTCAAAAGTCTCGAAGGGTTTAAACTCAATATCCATGGCCACTCCATCCATAAGGTCAAGCGGGAGCTCCATCGGGATTGAATAGCTGTTCAGGGTATCCTGCCAGGCAATCATAATCGGGTCATTGTCGACATTGCCGGCATAACACGCTTTCAGCCGGGACTTCCAGCTCTCAAGCATTGTGCTGATCTCATTGCTGGTAATCAGGCCATTGTTAAGTTTGTCCTCTGCCATATCGACGACATCATCAACCGTTCTGAGCAGGGCGTAGATGGCAAAAATCGGTTTCTGCTGCTTTTTAGGCAGAAACATGCTTGCAAGGTAAAATGTTTTTGCGTGATGCCGGGAGATTTTTCTGCAGTAACTATATGCATCTTCCAACGTTATCAACTTCTGTGATTCATTTCCGGCATTTTTTTCATTATAGCTGTAATTCATATGACATACGCGCTTATATTAGCCTGTTATGGTCACCACAGCTCAGTTATCCTGTTAAGGTATGCCGTGAAAGTAAAATATGTAACTTATTAGAGCTTACTGACGTTAACAAAGAGAGTTGTCAAGATAAAACAATGGTTGTAATATAGCAACATACTATGTTGCAGATCATTATTCTTCAAATACTTACCAATCAATTATTGCCCTGTTGAATACTGTTGCTTCTGAAAATACAAGGGAAAAGGCCATTCTTGTCGGTCTCTGTTCCCCTCCCGAAATACCCCGCTCTCTTGTTGAGGAATATCTCGACGAGTTGGTTTTTCTTGCCGATACAGCAGGAGCCGATGTTATCGAGTCGTTCATACAAGATAAAAAACTGCGCGACCCGTCTTACTGTATAGGAAAAGGGAAGGTTGAAGAACTTGTTTTGTTTGTCAGAGAGCACGAGATTGATCTGGTGATTTTCGATGATGATCTTTCGCCTGCTCAGGCAAGAAATCTCGAAAAGTCTCTCGAATGCAAGGTTATCGATCGCACAGCCTTGATCTTGCAGATTTTTGCCATACGGGCACAATCAGCTCAGGCAAAAATGCAGGTTGAACTTGCGCAGCTTGAGTACATGCTGCCTCGTCTTTCAGGACAGTGGACTCATCTGTCAAAACAGAAGGGAGGTATTGGCAACAAAGGTCCTGGTGAAACTCAGATTGAAACCGACCGTCGCCTGGTTCGCAACAGGATATCCCTGCTGAAAAAGAAGCTGAAAGAGGTTTCCCTGCAGCATGATACCCAGACCCAGGGTCGGCAGCAAGTTCCCGGAGTCTCTCTTGTCGGTTATACCAACGCCGGTAAGTCCACCCTTATGAACACTCTCTGCCCGGAGGCCCGGGCTTTTGCCGAAAACAGACTTTTCGCTACGCTTGATACGAAAACACGTCGTCTGGAACTGAACATCAGCAAACTTGTTCTTTTGTCTGATACTGTCGGTTTTATCCGCAAACTGCCGCACACTCTTGTCGAAAGTTTTAAATCAACCCTTGATGAGGTGCTGCAGGCAGATTTTCTACTTCATGTCATTGACATAAGTCATCCTGGTTTTGAGGATCAGATGCAGGTTGTGCGCGATACGCTCAGGGATATCGGTGTAATGCATGACAATATCATCGATGTATTCAATAAGATTGATGCCCTTGAAGATCCTTCGATTCTGAGGGAGATGAGTGCGAAATATCCCGATGCTGTCTTTATATCCGCTGTCCGCGGACTTAATATCACTCTTCTCAAAGAGATAATCGGCCGGCATGTTGCCCGCGATTACCATGAACGCCACATAAGCACGCATGTTTCCAATTATAAACTGATCAGTTATCTCTACGAGCACACTGAAGTTATTGACGAGCGTTGTATTGATGAAGAAGTTGAGCTGACGTTCAGGGTGCATAAACACCAGCTCAAACATATTGATGCTCTCATTGAATCCTCACAAACGCTTCATCATGACGCTGCAGATATATAACACCACAAAAAGGGAGCTCCCGGAAAAAATGCTTGAAAAAGCATTGGGTTTGGTGCTGAAGAATGAAGGATGTACTGTGGAGTCTATTGTAGGAGTCTATTGCGGCAACAAAATGATGCAACGCATCAACCGCGAGTTTTTGCAGCATGATTATCCTACCGATACCATCACTTTCCGTTACAACAAGGGAAGTGATATCGATGGTGAATTTTATATCTCGCTCGATGTTGTCAAAGAAAATGCCGCCAGGTTCACAGCAGACTTTCAGCATGAACTTTTGCGCGTCACCTTTCACTCTGCACTTCATCTCATTGGTTATGACGATCAGTCGCCTGACGATCGCAAACTGATGGAAGAAAAAGAAGCCTTCTATCTCGGCATGTTCAGTGCCGAAACCTCATAATTCTATTTCTGTTTTCACTCTGAGCTGTTTATGCGATTTTTTCTATTGAAATATTACAATTAAATTAACTTTCATAGAGAGTTTTTCTTTCATCATAAACAGTTACTCAGTATGCGAAAAATTGTTTCTCCACTTCTGGTTCTTCTCATTGGTTTGCTGACACTTGGAGCCTGCAGCAGCAAAAAGAATGAGACCGGTTCATCTCCAGTAGCCGGCATAACCGGGGGCTCAATTCTGCCGGTTCTCCAGCCTTTTGAAGGTGTTCTTACCATGCAGACCACTCTTCCCGAAGCCGGATCCACTGAGACAAAGCTCTTTATTGCAAAGCAAGGGGTACGTACCGAGAGTAAATCACACATGAAAAACATGCCTTCGGACATACAGATGGTTATAATTTCTCCTTCTGAAACTCCGAATCTTGTCTATCTCATCAATACATCGCAAAAATCCTATTCGGTTATCGATACCGATGTGATGAAAAAGGAGATAGCCGGAACCGAAAAGTCTGATAGTTATAACAATGCGAAAATTGAAAATCTCGGTAAAGAAACCGTTAACGGATACAACTGTACTCATGTTCGAATCACTCATGGAGAATCTGTGATGGAAATGTGGGTTTCAAAAGAGATCCTTGACTATTTTACATACGCTCGGATGCAGAGTGCAAATGACAAGAACATGCCTGAATTAGCCAGGAGAATGAAGGCGGAAGGTCTTGATGGTTTTCCGGTAAAAATATGGCATAAGCAGGCCAACATTATTACTCAACTGACCAAGGTTGAAAAACATGGGCTTGAAGCCTCTCTGTTCAAGGTTCCTGCTGGATTTACCAAAACCGAATTTCCCGCAATCCACCTTGGAGCATCTTCCAGTAATAAAAAAGATCTTGAAGCCATGGTAAAGAAAATGCAGGAGGAAATGAAAAATCAGAAGAAGTAGGATTTTACTTACAGCAGGCGTGCCGGAAACTTTGCAGAACTTTAACAATCGGCTGAATGGACGAAAATAAATATCAGGATGAGCAGAAAGTTGTTGTTACTGATATACGTATGCCTTTCTGGTCAATGGTCATATTTATGGTAAAGTGGGTATTTGCCAGTATTCCGGCCCTTGTCATTTTTTCCATGCTTATAAGTCTTATCGTGGCAGTTATTACAACACTGTTCGGTGCAATGTGGGGATTTCATGGAATGTTTCATCAGGGTGGGCCATCATTCTAAACTCAGACAAAACTATGAACATTCTGGAAACGATTTCAGTGCAATGTCCCCATTGCGGTGAAGTCATGGAACTGCAGGTTGATTGTGCGGAGGGAAGTCAGGAACTGACGGAAGAGTGCCCGGTTTGCTGCAACCCTTCCACCATTGCCATAACAATTTCAGACAATGGTGTTTCGTCGGTAGAGATTGAAAGCTGAAAAGATCAGATTGTTCTAGAATTTTGTAGTTATACCGGCGAGAAAAGTAGCTTGTGGCGCGGTATTGTTAAGTCCGCCCTGAAATCCTATATCGAGGTCGAGGCTGTCAGTAACACTGTAAATCAGTCCGCCGATGATATAAACAGGATGGGTTCCCGATGCCTTTACCGTATTGGTATCAATGCCGATATCGGCAACAGACCGGAGGTTTTTCATCATGTTGACTTCTGTCGCGATCGAAGCATGCCAGATATCGCGTCTTAAGGCCTCTTTATCTTCTTCCAGACTGTATGCGTTGCGGGTATATCCGATATTGCAGTGAAAGGCGCCATGTTTCCACTCTTGAGTTGCAATAAGCATGATTCCTTCCGACATCTCACCATTGCCTAAACCTTTTTGAGCACTGCCTGTTGGAAAGGTTACTCCGGGTTTCAGGGCAAGGCTCAGGCCGTTCTCTTTAGAATGGTCTAGAAATTTCCATTTTATGTTGACCGCTGTATCGCTGAATCCTTTCTGAATTGCAATTGGGCGGCCTTCTTCAGTAAAGGGGCTCCAATCGTAGGGGAGTCCGACAATCACATCAACATTTTCAACGATTCCCCAGGTAAAAGTTGTGGAAAGCTCCTGTCCGGAGTTTGTTGTTTTGACTCCTGCTGCGTAGTCAAGCTCTAACTGATATTTTCCTTCTCCCTGGGTTCCGGCGTCATCAGTGATCAAGGGAGCTGCGGCAAAAGAAGGAACTGAACAAAATATCGATAAGAGTATGAGCGTATACTTATGAATCATTGAGAAGGGGGGATTAATGAAAAAATTTGAAAAATAACAATGGCGTTCAGCTTATAATGAAATAGACGTCTATATAAAAGTTTAAAAAAAAACAGGAAATTTGAAATGACCTTCCCCCACTTTCATCGTTTAGAACTTTCTCGAA